>Ga0214923_10001162_pt1 | contig 37932 bp, 27 predicted proteins | sample LL1510_MetaG_FD_177993 | JGI IMG/M metagenome (GOLD analysis project Ga0214923, IMG submission 177993) | Freshwater microbial communities from Lake Lanier, Atlanta, Georgia, United States - LL-1510 | ecosystem: Environmental > Aquatic > Freshwater > Lake | place: USA: Georgia | collected...
TCAGCATCCGCAATTTGCAAATATTTTTGGCCTCGGAGATTGCGCAGCCTTACCAACCCTCAAAACCGCGAGTGCAGGACTTGCGCAGGCCGAAACTGTTGCAGCCAATCTCGTCTCGCTTTTCAAGAAAGGCGTGCAGATTCAATTACCGGCCACTTATGATGGTTATAGCGCATGCCCGTTGTTCACCGAATTTGGCAAAGCAATTCCGGGTGCAGTGACTTACAAAGGTGTCGCAACAGGTTCTTTCTGGCAGAATCCGAATCAACCCTCACGACGCGAATGGTTTGTGCACCGCTATCTCATTCCAACCCTCTATTGGAATTTCACAATCAAAGGCATTGTCTAAGAGTTCCTAATTGAAGAACAATTCTCCTGTGAAGACGTTCTCATTATCCCGCTTTTTGATATTCGAACTCTTGTCGATTTTCTCCATTTGAAATAGCTGACGGTAGCGTAAAATAGAACCGCGTATGTCCGCTTCCAGAATCAAATGCAATCATTCCACCATTGCGCTCAGCAAGTCGTTTGCAAAAACTTAACCCCAAACCCATACCAAGTTCAGGTCCTTTGCTGCTCACTTCTGATTTAAAAAGCTTTGAACGGATCTGATCAGAGGGCCCCTCACCACTATCGACAACGCTAATGACAAAGGCCGAAGATCTGCTTTCGCCTTTTTTAATAAATTCAGCCGAAATTCTTATCCAGGGCTTCTCTTGAGTCGAAATTGCATCAAACGAATTTGAAAGCAAATTCGTAAAGATCTGCACAACATCACTGCGGCGGGCAAGAACGCATATGCTGCTCGGCAATTCGTTTCGCAATTCAAAAATCACCTGCTTCGATTTAACTTCAAGCATTTTTAAAGCATCATCTAAAGCAAGCGCCACATCAACAGGAACCACTTCTTCACGTAGGCCATCTGAGGAGAGAGACTTAATAGCTCGAATGGTATGAATGATAGAATCTATCAAACGAAACATTTCATTCACTCGCGTCAGCACCTGCTCAGACAGACGCGAAAGCGAAGGGTTCTGACTCGAGAGCTCGTTGTGTATCTCATCGCGGATGCGCTCCGACTTCAACCGAATAGCAAAAACAGGATTGAGAACCTCATGCGATGTGTAGCGCGCCGCCAAAGCTAACGTCCGATCGCGCACACTTGAGACCAACTCAGCATGAGCAACTTCAAGTTGTTTGAGGGCATATTCTCTCTCATCGATGGTGAGAGCCATCTTTTCAGAAAGCACAAAGGACAGCAAAATAGCTTCGAGCGTTGTACAGAGCAGAAGAATATTTAGGGTGAAGTTTGTCGACGGCAACCAGCCAGCCATTTTTGCACAATAGGTTGCAGCCCCCAAAAAAAGAACACTCTCGGAAATTAAAAATAGATTTGCAATTCGACCATATTCTTTGCGCGCGCGCCATCCACGGACGAGGCTTAGAACAAGCGAACCCAACGACATGATAACCGCCTCAATCGAAGCGAAAAAACCACCTTCGAAGACTTGCAATACAAGTCCAGCAGTCCCCAAACCGAGCAAACCAATCCATGCGACTCGCTCTAAGCCAACCAAGGGTGTGCGGTGAAAAAGATAATAGAAAAATCCCAAATAACTCAGACTCAACAAATTAATTAGCATATTGGCAGAATTATAGTGAATCCAAAGCTTATCGGGCCAAATAAACATATGCCCCAGCCCATTGATAGAAACACTCAACAAAGCAATTGCGCAAACGTAACAACCATAAAACACGAATTCCAACTCTCGGCGCGCAAAACCAACCATCATGTTATAAACGGCAAGGAGAACGAGACCACCAAAAATTGCACCCAGCGGAATCAACTCGCGAATCACGGAACTCAGAAATATTTTATTTTCAAGCAATAAAAATGGAACATTCATCACATGCGCGCGCAAGCGTATTAACGCATGATATGTTTCGCCAGCCTTGACTCGAAATTGGAATGAGACGTGCCGGATATCCGCTAGGTTCTGAGTCCGAGGGAGGAGTTTGTCGGTGAATGCGGTCGTGGAGTCGATGCGAGCGGTCGATACCCCTCGCTGCGCGTCGACAATTTGAAGTGGTGTGAAAGATCCATTGATATAGGTGTGTCGCAATTGCAAAACAAAATCTTCACTGGAAGACTGCGGCGGGTTTTCAAATTGCATCAAAACCCAAACACCCTCGCGCATGTATCCAAGGTCAAGTTGTCCTGCCTCTCTGTCAACTTTCGTAAATTTGCCTTGTCTGAGCTCAGCCAGTGCCTGTTCCGGTTTTAGCTCGTTGCCAACCGACTCAACAAAATACGACAAGGCAACAGGTCGAGAGTTTACCACCGAACCACCAAGCAGGTAGCTCGTCACCAGCAAGAAGCCGATCACGGTGAGAACAACTAAGGAATAACTGGCAAAGCGCTCTTGATAAAGCGTCACCCAACTCAGCTTATCCCTAGAATCGTGCTGATTTGCCATGTGAATATCGCGATCAACAAAGTTCGTCATCGGCCGCCACCTTATTTTGGGGTGGTTCGGCAGCATTATTGTGTAAACTAAAATATCATGCGTTTACTCAAGAGTTCTAGTGGTTTAAAAACGGACTTTCATTCTCATTTGCCGGGCTTGCCAATAGCTCATGGACTGATAATGTACGTCAAACCAAATGTCCGACACCTTTAGACAGCTAGGAGTGCCCTGATGAGAGTTCTACCGCTTGCTCTGGCTCTGCTCACTGGTTCCGTCACACTCGCGGCACAGGCAGCAAACATTGGAATTGTTGACTCTGGCGTCGACATCAAACACCCACACCTTTCAAAAAACATCTGGGTTAACCCAGGCGAATTGCCAAACAACGCACTGGATGACGAACAAGACGGTTATGTAGACGATTTGAACGGTTGGAATTTTGTCGACAACAGCGGCGTTCTTCTCGACGGCAAGTACCTCAATACCTTTCCTCCAGAAACAACACGTTTCTTCGAAATTCAGAAAAAACTTCTCGAAGGCACAGCAACCGACGACGAGAAGACGTGGTTGAAGGACAACATCAACAAACCCGAATTCCGCAAAAAACTCGGAGTTTTTGGCAATTTTGTGCACGGAACTCACGTCGCGGGAATCTCTGCTCGTAAGAATGCAAACGCAGAAATTCTTGGCATCAAAATTATTCCAACCGAAAATCCACTTGCTCCAGACAGCGTTTACGGAATTGGCGACAACGCAAAAGCCGCGGGACGCTTTCTCGCAAAAGTCTGGGAAACCATTTGGCCTGTTGTTCGGGATATTGGTCTTAAAGCCGGACTCAATAAACTCGCTGAAGTGCAAAGCACACAGTTCACCAAAGTTGCCCTTTATCTCAACGACAAGAAGACCGACGTTGCCAACTACTCAATCGGCATCAGCACGGCAGCTGCAAGCAATTTGGTTAAACCTTTGCTGAAGGCCGTTTATGGCCGCGAACCAAGCGAAGCAGAAGTCAATACATACGCAGCTTATTTGGTGGCTCGTATCGTCGACAATGCTGAAAAATGGGTTGAACTTGCACCAAACACACTTTTTGTGATTGCCGCCGGCAACGATGGTCAAGACAACGATCTGCAACCAACATCGCCAGCAAACGCCAAGGCAGCGAACACCCTGACCGTGGCAGCAACTCTTGGCCGCAGCAAATTAGCGTCGTTTTCCAACTACGGACGACAAATGGTTGATGTTGCAGCTCCAGGGGTTGGAATTACCTCAGACATGCCAGGTGGTGGATCACTGATCCTGAGCGGAACAAGCCAAGCCACGCCCTATGTGACCCAAGTTGCAGCTGCGATTAAAGATGAAAATCCAGATCTCAGCGTTTACGACATCAAACGCATTATTATGGGGACTGTGGACAAGCGCGATTGGCTTGCAGACAAAGTGAAAAGCTCGGGAATCGTAAATCGCGACCGTGCTGTACGCGCAGCGAATCTTGCGCACACAACGACTGTCGTGCAGGCTATATCTCAGGCACTCAAAGTGGTGCCAGATCTCGACACACCTTACGAAAGCGCTCCTTTGAGCACTGCCGACGAGCAACTGATCTGGGCACCAGCTCTTCCCCTTGGGCTCTAATTGAACACGCCCACGGTTTGAAAAGCTCTTGTAAAAGAGCCCCATCTCAGACAAAGGTCGCAAGCATTCCACTTGCGACCTTTTCTTTTATGCAATCACGCCATCTTGAATGCGAATGACATTTTTAACTCGCCCCATCAATTTCTCGTCGTGGGTCGAGAATAAAAATGTAACTCCCGTGCGCTCATTGATATCCAACATCAAATCAATAATCTTGTGTGCCGTCACAGAATCCAAATTTGCAGTAGGTTCATCGGCAAGAACGAGAATCGGCCGTGTGACAAGGGCGCGCGCGATTGCAACCCGCTGCCTCTGCCCGCCCGAAAGTTGATCAGGGAGATGATTCCTAAACTCACTCAATCCAACCCTCTCAAGCGCTTCCAGAACCCGTTCTCTCTGTTGACGTTTGTCGAAGCCTTTTTGAATGGTCAAAGGAAGCTCAATATTATCGAAGACATTAAGCACAGGAATGAGATTAAACGTCTGAAAAATAAATCCGATTTTCTGGTTCCTCAGTTCACTTTTTTCGTTATCATCCAAGCTCAATACTGAGCGACCTTGAATATAGATTTCCCCCGAATCAGGGGTATCTATGCAGCCCACCATGTTAAGTAGTGTGCTCTTTCCCGACCCAGAAGCGCCAATCACTGCGGTAAAATCACCTTTGTTCAATGACAAATGAACCCCACGCAACGCAGGGGTCAGCATTTTTCCAAGCTGATACGACTTGTGCACGGAACGCAATTCAATAAGCTTTTCACCAGACATATTTATACCCCAAAGTCAGAGCAAAACGCTGTGGCAATGATGATTGTGAAAGAGTTGCCCCGTGGTAACCGCCGACACCAAGAAAAACTAACCCATTATCGGACACTGCAGACTCAGAGTACATCAAAGCAGCTCCCGACGAATCTGCGATAGGCTTTAAATAGCGAAGCAAAATTGACAATTTCTTTTTCGGTCCAAAACCATTGCGACGAAAGGCAAAGAGCAGAACATCTTGTGAACGGTATTCAACCCCTGGTTCAAAATAATAAGGTAACAACATGGGAGTTGTCTTTTCAATAATTTGAACCTTATCTACTTCGGCGGCCGAAAGCCCAGAGGATTTGTACAGATTTTCAATCTTCAATTCTGCGCCGTTTTCAAAGGTGTAGCGCAATCCCAAGAGTATCTCATGATTTATTGAATCATCCTGCAATTCATTCTGATCAAAAACCATCACCTTCATTTCGCCAAACTGGGTCGGTACAGTTGCCGAAACGGGCCGTAACATGTCGCTGCCTTTCAACTGCGCGGCATCAATATACGCTGTCAAAGCATCGTTGAAATTGTACGACAGGTATTCTCCAAAAAATGGAAATCGCTGTTTTTCAGCACCAGCAAGCACAAAACCGATAAAGCTAGCCCCATTGTTCCACGAGAATTCTGGCTTCACGAGCATCCGTCGACCCGAGTAGAGTTTAGGCATCGACTGTGGTTGAGCTTCATACTCTGCCATTGTAACCAAATTAAAGAATTGCCCAGAGCTCCAGTTCAAGCGCACCAAATCGCGGGTCTCGACCGCCGACTGCGGTGTCGACAGCAAACTTTCCGCCAGCTTTGAGGGACGAAAAATCCAATTGCTCGGCGAACCCATGTCGCCCATCCCCCATTGGAAATTTTGTTTACCTGCGCTGATCGACAGATTTGCAGTGGGAGAAAGGGTTGTATAAATTTCAGAAAATTCTGCGGAAAAACGACTCTCGATTTGGTCACGTGTGTTTGTTTTTTTTGCTCTTTGAGTCAGCAGACTTATTCTTGGCCGTGCATTTAAAAGAAATGAACGGCCATTGCTCAGCTTCAAATTTGGATACAGTTGTTCGCTGAAAACCAGATGAGGCAGCATTTTTTGGTCTGAGGTGAGTTCAGCAAAATCGACCGCACTTTTTACATATGCCGCAGATAAAACGCTCTCAAGACCTATCGTGAGCCTAAATTCATCCCCCCCCGGACGAGCAAGCTGTGGCGTTGGCGGGGGCGGCGGCGTGGATTTTTTTGTTGGCTTATTCGCACTCTTGTCGGCTTTCTTTTTCCCAGTGGCAGGCTTCGCTGTTTTAAGCAGAAGCTTTGAAGCATCTTTCGGAGGAACTGAAGAGCTCGGCATGCCAAACTTTTCAGGTGGAACTTCTGATGCAAACGGATCAATCTCTGTTGCCTTTGCAGAGCAAAAAAAGAACAATCCCGCTAAAAGGATCAGCGAAATTTTTCGATCTGCTTTCGATTTCAGTAGAAAAACAGCCAATCGCTCCTCTCATCTCTTTGAGTTGAGCTTACATCTCCCGGTTCATATGCTAACCCTGAAACTTTGCCGCAAACATGCAGCAGTTTTGTCATCTTGCGGACACTCGCAAACGTCACAAGCCATGAGCGCAATGCAGAATTTTCCGGCTTCGTCACTACGCTCATGCTAAGCTGAAAAAAGCCGCGAAAGGAATCACCAACCATGTCCATACGCCTGCTTTTGGCGTTTAAGAATTTGGGTCGCAACCGTCGACGCAACATGGCAACGGCAAGCGCAATTGTTCTTGGCTATGCTGGGCTTGTGCTTTTGAGTGGTTTTGTCAGCCGTATCGAAAAATTCTTTCGGGCGACCTCAATTTACATGAACCATGTTGGGACTCTTTCTGTCTACAAGCCAGACGGCGTCGAAAAGCATTTGCTTCAACCGAAGAAGTACAGCCTCAATCGAAACGAGCAAAGCAGCGTTCGCGAAGTCGCACAGCGCATTTTTCCGCAGAATGAGGGAATTGGCGCGTCACTCGAAGGGTTCACATTGATTGGCAATGGTTGCAAAACCTGGCCTGTCAAAATAAATGGTGTGGAAACATCGCTCGAAGAAAAACTGCTCAACCATCCAAGCGTTCGAAGATACTCATCTGAAATTCTTGAATCACGCCGCGGCAGCGGTCTTTGGCAACATCAAGACATCACCCCTCTTCTCGTCACCGCAAAAGTTGCACGAAATCTGGGTAAGAATAAATTAAAATCGCCTCATGAAGCACTCCCTGTCAACCAGAACTCAACCTCAAATCGAATCGAATGCACAAGTGAAAATATTCGCATCGTGATGGCGGAAGACTCCAATGTGCAACTTGCATCTCGTACATTCAACAACGACTTTTCAGCCATTGACGGAGAAATTGTTGGGCATTTCTCGAGCGGTTTGGAGTTACTTGAGGAGTCGGCTGCGCTGATTCCCTTGCCTGCATTACAGAAATTATTCGAAACCGACGGTGCCACGAACATGGTAATTTACTTGCCATGGGACAGTGATGTTGAGCCGGCCGCACAGCTCCTCGATAAAACTTTAAAAGAGGCAGGACTCAACCTCGAGGTCCATCATTTTAAAGAATTTTCAGTCAATTCCTTCTATGCAGGATTTATGAATCTCATTTATGTCATGTCGACTTTCTTTCTAGCTCTAGCAGTGAGTGTCGTTACGCTTACTGTGAGCGACACAATGACCATGAGCGTTCTTGAACGCTCGCGCGAAATCGGTACCCTGCGGGCGGTGGGATTCAAACAGCAGCAGGTCACAGCAATGTTTTCTCAAGAAGGCGCACTTCTTGGCTCTCTCTGTATCCCTATCGGACTTTTTCTTGCCACTGTTACAACCCGAATCATCAACTCCTCTCAAATTCTCTTTGAGGTGCCGGGAGTTTCCACAAAGGTACAGGTGGTTCTCAACATCGAACCGTTGCAATGCACTATCATAGCGTGCCTTCTTATCTCGATCACAACTTTATCTGGTTGGATCACCTCTTGGCGCAGCAGCAAGAGGCAAATCGTCAAACTCCTTCAAACCCACGTTTCATGACTCAGGAGACTCTCTTTCGGACTTCTTTTTCAGATACCAGGGATGTTAGATGAGTAGCGTAAAGATTGGAATAAAGAATACCCTTAACAACTGGCGCCATTCAATAGGTGCCATCCTTTCCGTTGCTGTGGGGTTTTCGGCTCTCACATTATTCAATGGCTATATCAGCGTTGTTGAAGATTTATATGAAGACAACTACGCACGTCGGAGCATGTTTGGTGACGTATTCATTGAGCAAACAAAAAACGGGCAAGCAATAGATTTTGAAGATTCGCGAATCACCATGAAAGAGCAAGAGTTTATGGAGAGTTTTTTCAAGAAAAACCCTCATTTGATTGATGCTCGCGCGCGTTTTTTAATTATTAGTGGGCTTGCCAACAATGGCAAAGTCAGCTCAATTTTTTGGGGCTTTGCCTACGATGTTAAGGATGGACTTAAATTGCGCGAACCCAGCTGGCAGTGGAATAGCAAAGCGGGCAAGCCGCTCGATCAACAAGAAGATGACGCGGTTATGCTCGGGCAAGATATAGCTGAAACCCTTGGCTGCGTCTCGCTCAGCAAAGAACGAATTTTAACACAGGTGGGCGGCTATCCACCCATCGAGCGGCCGCTCAGTTGTGAGCGAAACAAACTGCAATTGAGTGTGACAACCGATGCCGGACAGGTCAACGCAACACAAGTCAGAGTGGGTGCTTTGGGTGGGGTTGGTTTGCGCGGTATTGACTCTTGGTATCTGATGATGCCACTCGAACGAGCTCAGAAACTCTTCGACACTCAAACCATTTCTCACGTTCGCCTGCGCCTTAAAGACCCGTCTCAGTTCGACACATTTGTTGATCAATTTCATCGTGAAGCCCGCAACCAGCAGATCGAACTGCGTGCGATTGATTGGCGCGACCACATCTTGGCGCGTGTTTATAAAAGGACCATGAGCCTGTTCAAGGTTTTCCGAAACCTCGTCACCGCAGTGATTCTTACGATTTCAGGAATGTCGGTTCTGAATTCAATGGTGAAAAGTGTCAACGAACGCCGGCGCGAAATTGGGACATTGCGTAGTCTCGGATTTTTTCAACGAAAGATCACTCGTATATTTGCACTTGAAGGGCTATTTATTGGAATTATCGGTTCGTGTTTTGGTGGAATATTTTCTTTTTTCTTCTCAATTCTTCTCAAGAAATTCGAATTTGTTTATTACGCTGGTTTTCTGACTGATCCTGTTTTGTTTGTCGTTGGTTTGGTTCCGCATCTGTATTTTTTGTCGCTGCTGTTCCTTTGCACAATCGCCTCTTCAACTGCGTATATTGCTTCTTACCGAGCGGTTAAGAGCCCAATTCCAGCATTGCTCACATCTGTTTAGGAGGCCGTTTTGCAATGAATCCGGCCGACCTCAACGGCGAAATATTGCTTCTTGCCTATGCGCAAGGATGCTTTCCTATGCCAGACAGCTCGGGTGAAAAGATCGACTGGTATAGGCCCGACCCTCGCGCCATTATTCCTCTGGACGGTTTTCACGTCAGCCGCTCTCTGAGCAAAATCCTCCGTCGCAGTGATTTCGAAGTTCGCGTCAACACGGCATTTACGCAGGTCATGACAGAGTGCGGTAAACGCGAAGAAACATGGATCACAGACGCTTTTATTCGCGCCTATGGAGAACTTCATACCCTTGGATTTGCACATTCTCTTGAGATCTTTCGCAAAGAGCGCTGCGTGGGAGGAGTCTACGGCGTGAGTTTAGGTGGGGCCTTCTTTGCAGAGTCGATGTTCCACAGCGAAGACAACATGTCGAAGGTGGCTCTGAAGGCTCTCGTCGATCGACTTCGCGAGAAGAAATTTTCGCTGCTCGAGTGCCAGTTCCTCACTCCACATCTCGAATCTCTTGGTGCCATTGAAATGAGCGACTCTGAATATATGAAGCGACTCGCCGAAGCTCTGTCGGAAAATCCTGATTTCTCGAATTGAGTTTTCCCTGCTCAACTTCATCAGTTGGATTGCAAATGGTATTCTCCTGCAAATTTGCGGAGGAAGCCTTTCAATGAACAAATCCGGCGGTCTGAATTTATTCCCAAAACTCACAGAAATTCCCGAGAATGCAGGCCTCTTTGAACCTATTCGGGGGCGACTTCTGGTGGGGGGCGAACTCATTCAACGCGGCTTCGAAACCCGACCAGTCACCAGCCCGATTCTGCTCAGAAGTGAAAAAGATACACTAGAAGATGTCCTCCTCGGGGAAACTCCGCAGGCCACCTCAGATCACGTCATGCAAGCGCTTGCTGCGGCAACCCAGGCCTGGAAATCGGGCACCGGCGAATGGCCATCTGCTCGAATGGAGCGCCGGCTCGAGGCGATTGCGCTCTTCACCCAGCGCATGCAGGCGCACCGTGAAACAATTGTTCGATTATTGATGTGGGAAATTGGCAAGACACGGGGTGATGCTGAATCTGAATTCGACCGCACCATCGTTTATATTAACGATACCCTTGAAGCTGCCAAAGGTCTCGATCGTGATTCCTCGCGTCTGCAATTCGCGCAAGGTTACGTCGCCCTCGTCCGCCGCATGCCACTTGGCGTCACTTTATGCATGGGGCCGTTCAACTACCCCCTCAATGAAACTTTCACAACGCTGATTCCCGCGCTGGTTATGGGAAATACCACCCTCGTCAAAGTTCCTCGCTACGGCCAACTCCTTTGGGATTGCCTTCTGCCAGAATTCCAAAGCTGTTTTCCTGCAGGCGTTGTCAATGTCATTAACGGCTCAGGACGCGAGATCATTGGCGCTGCAATGCGCTCCGGTGATATAGATGTTTTGGCTTTCATTGGTTCAAGTCAAGTTGCAAACACGTTAAAAAGCCAACATCCGCGTCCGAATCGTTTGCGGAGTATTTTAGGTTTGGATGCAAAAAACCCAGCTATTATCTTGCCCGATGCACCAGTCGACTTAAGCATCGATGAATGCATCAAAGGCGCCCTTTCGTTTAACGGTCAGCGCTGTACAGCATTAAAATTACTTTGCGTTCACGATTCAATTGCTGAACATTGGACACAAAAACTCGCTGAACGGGTTGCTGCAATGAAGATCGGCATGCCATGGGAACCCGGTGTAAAAATCACCCCACTACCAGATACGGCAAAGCCCGGCGAATTGCGCAAGATGGTCGAAGACGCTGTTGCTGATGGCGCAATTCTTCATAATTCAGAACTCGCGCTTCGGGGGCAGGCAACGCTCATTCGGCCTGCGGTTGTGAGTCAGGTCAAATGGAGCCATTCGCTTGCTCAGGTTGAGCAGTTCGGACCTGTGATTCCTGTGATCCGATTCAACCATGTCGACGAAGTTGTCGAACAGCTGGTTGCCTCCCAATATGGAATGCAGGTGAGTTTGTTCGGTCGGGATGCACGCCAATTGGGCCCGCTTGTGGACGCTCTTTCAAATCAAGTGGCGCGCATTAACATCAACGCCAGCTGCCAACGTGGTCCTGATGTCTTTCCATTCACGGGGCGAAAGAACTCTGCCGAGGGGACTTTGTCTGTGAGCGACGCACTGCGCGCATTCTCGCTGCGCACGATGGTTGCAACCAGCAGCACCGCCATTGAAGGGCGCGATGCCTTCCGTGGGATTCTTGAACACGACACCTCGAATTTCCTCACCAACCACGTTATTCTTTAAAAAAGCGAAGAACACGACGGATGGTTGCAACGAAATGACAGGTCATTCCAAGAAATCTGGCAAAAGCGCGACTCTTTTCGCACTCATCGCGGTTGGTGTTGGGGTTGGCATCTGGGTCGCGCAGACGTCGAGGTCGTCGTTTCCGAATGACGCCGACGCTCCAGCAAATCCAGCGGAGTCGCAACCCGATGGCACCGCCCCATCTCGGCTCATAAGTCCCAAACCAAACCAATCGGGGTCTTCATCAAGCCCTTCGGCATCTGGCCAAACCAGTCAAATGACGCAAGGAATAAGCGACAGTTCAACTCCAACTCAAATGCAGCGCGGCCAAATGAATGCGGAGAATAATTTCAGCCGCGCTGAATTTTTTAAACCGGTTGACTGGGGAAGCAACTTACAGACCCTTGCCAGCAAAGAACCCCAGGTCTTAAAATTTAACGCCGCCTGTAACAACCATCCGCGCCATGCACCGCAGGCGCAACCTGCAGATTGGGCCGAAGCATTTACACATTCCGATGCAATGCAGCGCTGGCCAGCGCCAGCAACACATGTGATCGACTGGAATCAATTTTGGAAGACAAAAGACAAAGGTCTGCAAATCTCGATCCGCTGGAATTTTGAATTGCCCGCTCGCTACTCGGTTCTTGGATATTCGTTTGCAGCCGACAAGCCCGATGGTTATGGTGCGCCTTTGTTTCCGGAGAAATCTGACCTGACCTGGGATGATGCTAAGGCTTTTGTTCTTGAACTCGAAAAGAAAATCGTTGCAGACGGCGGAACTCCAACGACCCGAACCATGTCGGTCGCTGAAAAAGCATTTAATCCAGGTGAAGTTTCACCGGACGAAATTCAGCGCGCCGAGTTTACCAACAGCCGCGTGCGTGGCGCGCAAACTGGCAAAATGAGTTGCAACGCAAACTCAGCGGAACTAACCACACTCAGCTGTGCCTGTTGGTTTTAACGCGGCAGGACATTGAGTGGATTCAGTGGCCGACCATACTGACGGATTTCAAAATGTAAGTGTGGGGTGATGCCGGAACCTGAGGCGTTTCCTGTGCGTCCGGAAGCGGCGATTTTCCCTCCTTTTTGCACATAACTGCCATGGCTGTAGCTGAATGAACTCAAGTGAGCATAGCGACTCAAAAAGCCTCCCGCATGACTCACATCCAAAACCTTCCCGTAAGCTTCCTCCCACGACGGATCGATGATTGTACCCGAGCGAATTGCATACACAGGTGAGCCAACAGAGGAAACAATGTCGATTCCCTGATGGCCATGACCAGAGGCGCGTGGTGCATTAAAATAGCCACTTCCACCCGCATCATTGCGAATGCTCCGACCCACCGTCGGCCATTGAAATTGATTGTCGTCGTGCGCGTCTGCTTGGGAAACTGCATCTTTGACGTTGACCTGAGACGACTGATTTCCTGCCGGTTCAGACGCTTTTGCACGAACGAAATGCTTTGAATAAACCAAGAACGACGACTGCTCGAGCAATTTGCAATTGAGCAATTCAGCAGGAGTCTTTGTCGCACTCGAACTGCCAGGGTTCGGATTCTCGTCGGAGATCCGTTGTCTGCGCGCAATCTCGCCGCTTGGTAATTTAAGTTCAAAAAGACCTGTGACTCGCCAATGATCAATTCCCTCGGCTCGCAGGCTTTCAGCTGAAAGAATCGTTCCTTCCGGAATCGGACAGATCTCGCCTCCGCCAAGTCCAACGGATTGGAGGGTGCTCGTTTTCAAACTCGTATTCTGATTTGCAGTGAGAACTTCATGATCGTTGTCTTCCCCACTTGCAACACTTGTTGTTTCCGTGTCTGCATGAGTTGGCATGAATTGACAACCAATCAACCCACCCGCTGTTGCCGTGAGCAACAGCACACCGGCGAGTGTGAATGACAGCAACGATGAGTGCGAGTGTCTTTGCAAACCTGCGTTCATAAACAACCACCTCAAGACAGCCAGCAACATTGCAATGAAACACGAGTCTCTTGACGCTAGAGCATCAATTTACCTGCGCGAGAAAACCCTTTCCCCAGCGATTACTTTCACAGACAGGGGAGCTAGTATCTGCAAGGCTCGCTTTACAGTGCTTCACTTGCTCTTTGCTAAAAGGTCCAAAAACATTATTTCCTTCGACACAAGCGGCAAGGTCAGCATCAAAAGTTGCACCGATGGGGCAGCGACCTTTTCCGTGCAGCCACACAGCCAAACCGCGCGACCAGCGTGAATTTTTGCACGCGTCTCCCCCACCCTTTTCCATGCAGGCATCCTGCATTGCTTGCGTAAATGGGCCTTGTGCTTCTGTTTCAGACAAGCACAGAGCAGCTCCATCCTGACCCACGCGGGTTGCAACAAAGCCAACAGGACAGCTGAGTTGCTCAAGTGAAATCATTCCATCTTTAGACGAGTCAGATCGACGTGCCAGTGCTGCAACAATCGAAGGCGCTTCATCGGCACGAGCAAATTTAAAGCCCTCTTTTTTAAGCTGCGGAACCATAAGTTTGACCATGTCGACAGTGCTGCTGTGGATATCGTGCATGAGCACGATCCCCTTACCCAGCTCGCGCGTCTCGCGCATGTATCCCTCAAGACATTGCTCAACGCTGTCTTGATAAGACCAACACGCCCAATCCGCCGCTGACGAGAGTGAGCCGTCGCCCCGAGTCACACGATCACCGCCGATATCCCAAAAGACAGAACCCACATACTTCGTCAGACCTGCGGAATTCAAAATTTGCGCAACCCGCGCATTCCAGTCTCCATAGGGAGCGCGAAAAAGAAAATGACCATCGCTGACGTATTTCTTAATCAGGTCATCGGTCCGGCGCACTTCCGTAACGGGATCTGCACTGCTGGTCATGTGCGGATGGGTGTAAGAGTGATTCGCAAGCAAATGACCATCCGCAGCGAGTTGCTCAAGAGCATCAGGATAACGAGCTGCACTACTGCCCTGGATGAAAAACGTCGCGCGAATTCCTTGTGCTTTCAAATAACGCGACAACTCTGCGGTGCGTGGGCCTGGGCCATCATCGAAGGTGAGCGCAACTGTTCCATCGGCTAAGCCATTGCCATACAGCTGCGGACCGCTGAAGTCTTGAACTTGCGAAGAGGTTGACGAACTTTTTCCGCACGCGGCAACAAGCAGGCCTACTGAAAGACACGACAGCACGAGAGAGGATTTTCTCGGGACAAACTTTTTCAAAGGAATCATAATTTTCTCCTCACATGCACACTTTTGAAAAAACCTAATGAATGCCCATAAGCATGCCTTAGACCAACTAAAATATCCAATAATATCAGTACATCCGCACCAGAATCTGGTGTTCAAAGACTAGACATCTCTTCATTTTTTTTACACAGAGAAGACACGTCCCCTGGGTGAGTGATTCACAAAGAACGAAAAGATGGTGCAGCAAATCAGAAGGCGGGGATAAAAAAACTGCCCGGCATCGAAAACATCGATTTAATACTGAGAGCGCAATGGCTTCAGGTTTCCCGGGCAGGGCTAAAAGATATTAGTTCCAATCGAGAGAAACAGACGCTTGGTATTCAGTCACACGGCTTTCGAAGAAGTTCTTTTCCTTCGGGAGATCCATAATCTCGTTCATCCAAGGGAACGGAGTGTCGTCGATTCCATAAAGTGGTTCAACTCCCACCGACTCCAAACGACGATCGGCAATGTAGCGGATGTAGCTTGAAAACTGTTCTTTGCTCATGCCAACAATATCGCGCGGCAAGCAATCAGCAACAAAAGCGTCTTCAAGCTCAACAACGCGTGCTACGTTGCTGCGCACGGCTTCATTCACTTCGCTTGTCCAGGCTTCAGGATATTCGGCGATGTACTGATTGATCAGCTTGGTTCCGAAACGGCAATGCAACGACTCGTCGCGGACAATGTACTCAAGCTGCTCGGCCGCGCCAACCATCAGATTCCGCCGCTTGAAGTTCAGCAACAAAACAAACGCGCTGTAGAACTGCATGCCTTCCATGCCGATGTAATAAGCGCAGAGATTCTCAAGAAAGGTCTTCTTGCCGTTCAAAGTCTCAGTGCTGAAATCCGGACGCATCACACCATTGAGAAATGCAGACTGGAAATCGTGCTTGTCTTTGATGGTTCCGAATCTCTTAAATTCAGAAAAAACTTCTTTTTGATCCATCGAAAGCGACTCAACGATATGAGCATACGACCAAGAGTGGATACTCTCCTGGAAAGCTTGCCCGCAAAGATACTGCCGCACTTCGGGGTTGGTGAGATGACGGTAGATGGCCATAACGATATTGTCGCCCACCAACACATCGGTATTCGCAAAGAAACTGAGAATTTTTTTAATCAGATGCTTTTCGTCTGCAGTCAATGCACTTTGGCTCTTCCACTGCTGGATATCCGACGCCATCGAAATTTCCTGTGGCAGCCAATGATTCTTACAGAGGTTTTTAAATTCATCCCACGCCCATGGATATTCGAAGGGCATCAGCTGTGTTTGCGACGCGTTCAAAAGCATTTGTCTGCTCCTTTAGATTTTTTGTTACTGACAGCTTTCGCAGTCAGGGTTTTCAATTGAGCATGCCTTAGGTTCGACAGAGGCGACCGTCGCGGTGCTCATCGTGTTTGTGCTGCTGGTTGAAGAGTTGATACTTGACTTCTCAACACCGGTCGCAGCTTTTGTACGCAGGTAGTAAGTTGTCTTGAGCCCCGCGTGCCAAGCGTATCGATACATTTCATCAAGACGACGGCCCGACGGAGCGCCAAGATACAAGTTCAAGCTTTGCGCCTGATCAATATAAACTTGCCGCACAGCCGCGCAGCGAATGAGCTGCTCAGGCTCAATATCAAACGCAGTTTGATACAGCTCTTTAATTTCATGAGGCAAATCAAAGTTCTGAATCGAACCATCAGCGCGCTTCATTTCGCGGGCCAATTGTGCGTTCCACAAGTTCAAAGCTTTCAGATCATCAATCAGGTATTCATTGATGACCGTATAGTCGCCACCCAGATTGGTTTTGACAAAGAGATTCTTGTAGCTCGGCTCAATCGACTGTGTGCATCCAGCAATGTTCGAGATGGTTGCTGTTGGCGCAATTGCCATACACAAGCTGTTGCGCATGCCACCTTTCACTTTCTCACGCAGTGAGTCCCACGAAAGCTTGGCAGGAAAACCATCGCGAGAAAGAAGGTCGGCCGCGAACACAGTTTCATTTTTGCTACTTGTGTAGAACGCAGGAACTTCAGGAATGCGCACATGCGCACCCAATTCCTTCGTCGTATCCATAGGAACTTTACCCTGCGCCCAGCTCGAACCTTCAAAGGTTTGATAGTTCCCACGCTCACGAGCCAACTCAGCAGATGCTTCCACGGAGTGATAGCTGATATGCTCCATGACTTGCGCCGAGAGCATCACAGCTCCTGCCGAGCTGTAAGGGATGCGCTTCATATAAAGAACATCTTGGAAACCCATCAATCCCAGGCCCACCGGACGGTGACGTTCATTAGCCCGCCGTGCAGACTCAATTGGGTAGAAGTTTTCCGTAATGACGTTATCAAGCATCCGCATTGCCGCACGCACTGTTGTGCGCAGAGCCTCGTAGGGCTGTGGTTGCTGGAAAATAGCCTTGAGGTTGACCGAACCGATGTTGCACACAGCGGTTTCATCGCCGCTGGTGTTGAGCGTGATCTCGGTACACAGGTTGCTTGAATGAACCACGCCCGTGTGACGCTGCGAACTGCGCACGTTGCATGAATCCTTGAAGGTGATCCAAGGATGTCCAGTTTCAAACAACATCGTCAGCATTTTACGCCACAATGTTACAGCCTGTACTTTTTTGAAGTTCTTCACTTCGCCACGCTCAGCTGCAGCTTCGTAGGCCTCGTAACGCGACTTAAACTCTGCACCGAAGGTGTCGTGCAAATCAGGCGTTTCGCTCGGACAGAAAAGCGTCCAATCTGCATTCTGTTCCACGCGTTGAAGAAACAGGTCAGGCACCCAATTTGCTGTATTCATATCGTGAGTGCGGCGCCGTTCATCGCCAGTATTTTTTCGCAGCTCGAGGAAATCTTCGATATCAAGATGCCAGGTTTCCAAGTATGCGCAGACAGCGCCCTTGCGTTTTCCACCTTGGTTCACAGCAATGGTTGAGGAATCCTGCACTTTAATGAATGGGATAACTCCTTGAGAACGACCATTGGTGCCTTTAATCCAAGAACCGCTCGCACGAATGGGTGTCCAGTCATTGCCAAGCCCGCCCGCGAATTTAGATAGGAGCGCGTTGTCTGAGTACTGCCGATAGATATCCACCAGGTCGTCTTGGACCGTGGTCAAAAAGCAGCTCGACATCTGTGAACGGTTGGTTCCCGAATTGAAGAGAGTTGGCGTACTTGGAACATAGAACATCTGAGAAATGACGTTATAGAATTCAGCCGCGCGTGTGGATGCTTCTTTGTTATCTTTCTCCGCCAACGACATTCCCATCGCAACCCGCATCCAGAAATGTTGGATATCTTCGTAGCGACGGCCCTCCTTGTGCAGAAGATACCGATCATACAGCGTATGAGCGCCGAGATAGTCAAACAAGTAGGTTCTGTCTGGGTTGATTTCTTTTTGCAGGGCCTCAAGGTCGAGCTCTGCCAGACGTGGGCTGATGTGCCCCTGCTCAATTCCAAACATCACGTATGCACGCAACGATGGACGCAGCTTCTCGCTCTCAGGAAGGCTCACTGGCGTGCCATCATTCTTAATGGCGAGAGTTTCAAGTGTTTCAAGGCGAAGTTTTTCTGCAAGCACCGCCGCAGCGAGAAAGGAATACTCCTTACCCATTTCAATCTTAGGACGCAGATCAAGAACGATATTCTCGAGCGAAGAATTCAGATTGATGTTGGACAAGTCGAGTCCTTGCAACTGGACACGGGGATGAAAGAGCCGGTATGCAGCGTTCGCCATAAAATGCTCCTTGCAGGCGGTTGGTTCTTCCCATGATCAAGACAACTGCTTCACCGCGAGTTGGGGGCCGAGGGATCTCGCACCTTACATCTGTTCAGGGTCAGAAGATTGTCTTGTCACATATAGTGGTACCGTAGCCCGAAAAACACTGTCAATAGCGTCAGCAGAGTTTTCTCAGTGCTCTTTTTTAATTGGCTGATTGGACAGGAGAAATTCCAATTACTACGAAGAATCAAAAAATCAATCAAAGTTGCACGCAACACAGGCGAAAAACTCTATGCATAATCGATAAGCAGGGATTGCTTCATAGACACTCACACGTGTCCTGCTGTAAGAGTGCACTGCTTCCAACATATGCTCCATCACAGGAGAGCAATGAAAATGCGTCACCACTGGGACTTCTTTGGTTCCGATGCGCAAAAAACTGCGCTACACATGCAAAAGCATGTTCACGAATTTGCCGTACAACTCAGAATTGAAATTCACAGCGATGGTTTTTTTAACGTCGATCCACACCATACATGCTTCTGGGTTGCAATCACTCGAGACGAAGATTCCGCTGAACTGGAAAAAAGACTACGTCCCAAACGCAGCATGACCGACGCAGAACATATCCAACTCTTGGCACAACTCACCTCCACCTCAGCCGCCCCCGAACACAGATAAAATTGTGGAAAATAAAACTTAGCAAAGATCTCTATTTTTCATCTCTGATGTCGATACCTCAACCAAGATATGGCTGAGGTATCAATTGCCTCATCAGGGAGTTGCCATGATAAAGCATGAGTCTTTTCTTCTCCGTTTCCTTTGCTTGTTTCTATCGTTCTGCGCACTTGCCCTTCCCGCTTGCAAGCCCGTAACATCTTCAACATCAGACATAGAAACCGTTCCAGCCTGCACGGTGTGGCCTGGCCATTTTATGGTCACCAAAAAGAACTCACCAGTGTTCACGAGTGTTGATGATCTCGATAACAATCAAAACGCGAAGTATGTTGGTGCTGGAATACCCGTCATCCGCGAGTTGACCATTCTCAACGCCGACAAAGACGCCAAGCTGATGAAGATCTTCGTGCGCGGCGGTTCACTTGCGGGCAACGAGCGCTATTGGACACTCGCTGATAATCTTGCACCCCGCAGCAAATCTGTGTGCCCCGAAAACACTCCACGCAAATGCTCTGAAAACGCCGTGCACTTCTGTGATGCCAGTGGATGCCGCTGTATTGATGCTGGCGCAGCTCCCGACGATGAAATTGGTAACGCTATCCTCGATGGCGTGGCAACGCTGGGAATTGGGCCCGTCACTTTTGCTGCACGCACCTTGTTTACAAGCCTTGGTGCGGTGCGCGTTGTTCCAGCCGCAGCGCGCAGTGTGCCCACTGTTTTTGCCGAAAGCACCATCGACTTAACCCGCCATGTGGCTAGCCCTGCTGCGCTCACAAAAGCAGAAGAGTTTATTGCGGTCAACTCGATGCACAGCTACCAGTTTGCGCGCTCGCTGATTGGCAAAAGCAGCGTCTACCAAAAGATGGATTTATCCGAAGTCAGCGCAATCAATTACTACACGCGGATGGGATACGGCGAAATCAATCAGGCGTTGCGCACAGGCGATAAAGCGCTGCTCAGCAAATTTCAACCCGTGATTGAAGCAGCTGCATCTGGGCTGAACAAAATGACAGAGAAAATATTTACTGGCACTGTCTACCGCGGTGCCTACTTGCCGGAGTCGGTACGCAACGCTTACAAAGTGGGTGCCAACGTCACAGAAAAAGCATTCACCAGCACAAGCCGCTCCTTCTCAGACAAATTCACCGGCAACACCGTCTTTGTGATCAATTCTAAAACTGGAAAAATGATTGAAGAGATGTCCACCTTCGCCAACGAGAAGGAAGTTCTTTTTGCACCCGGCACTGTTTTCAAAGTGGTTGCAAAAACAATTGAAGGAAAAGTCACCAAAATACTGATGGAGCAAATCACGCCTTAGTTGAATCTCGAATTTTGTTGCAAAGACGTTCTACATCCCTTCTCGAACAGCGAAGAGAAAATAGAACGTCATCAAGAGCCGAAGATTCAGCGATCGATTCTTTTTATTGCCCCGAACCCTGCATCTGAGCCACAAATGCTTTTTCATCGGCATGCTCAAACACAGCACGCAGCAAGCCGAGCGGCACGTATTTCAGAGCATCAATCAACAGCGCCTTACTTTCGCTTTCCAGCGGCTGACCGTTATCAAAGGCTGAGTTCAATTCATTCACCAAGGTTTTATCGCTGTTTTGCACACGGCAGTCGGAACCGGGAGCGGTGCACAGCTGCTTGATGGCATCCATACCCATACCGAGTAATACCAAGGAAGAGGTCACCACCGATTTTCCTTGTCGCAGGCTGCGCACGGCCATCCGCATCATTTCAACTTGGGCTTTGGCTTTCACAAGAGACTGTGTGCGGGTTGAGTCGTTCAAGAAAGGCTCAACCACCGTGTTGAGATAGCTTGCAATACCAAAACCATTGGCTTTGAAAACCAATCCACGGTTCACAGTCACATTCACATCACTTGTTTTGAAGATTCCGCTGTAGGTGGCCGTATCAAAAAGATTCCAGCCGCCGCGGACAGGCTCCCAATCGGTTGACCTGTCGGCCGCTGGAACGCGCAGCGAGACATCGTGAAAGCGCGTGAGCATCTTGCTTTCTTTGAATTCAAATTTACCAATCACTGGGTTTGAGGAGACCGCAGAACCGTTCAGCGCGAAATCCACAAGCCGCACTTTCAAGCCTGTTTCATTTTCAGCCAGTTGTGGAGGTACCACCGATTCACTCGCTAGAACTTGATACACGCAGCGTGCGCGCTTAAATGGAGAAAAAAGTTTGCGTGCCACACCGTTGCGCCGGGTGACCGGTAATCCAGCTTCAATCACTGGCAAGCCAACTCGCAAGCCTTCGGAACAGGTGCGATGCAGGAGATCATTGTAATCTTTCGCGGCAAGTGCCAATCCAAGCGCACCAAGCCCAAGGCTCGACTGCACAAGTGAACTTGGCACCTGAATCACCAAAGTGAGGCATTCACCAGGTTGCAAGCCCGAGCAAAAGCTGGGGTTGTCTTTGACTTCAAATATTTTTGCGTCAGAACGCACGGCCAATGGGTCTTCACCGCTCACTGTGGCTTCGCGCAGCGGTGACACCTGAGCAATTTGTGGTTCAACTTCAACACGGCCATTGTCATTCGAATTGCCGGCATTGGTTACTAAATTATCGCCGGTTTGAGCAATCGGTTCACGGCTGATGCGTGCGCTTGTGCCGCACGCCGTGGGCGTGGAGACTAACGAGAAACCGGTCAGCAGCGACAAACCCATCATCACCCGATGCATATTTTTTCCGCTTCGGTTGGAATGAGTTGTTTGATTTTTGTTTTGCATCTCTTCACCGGTCATGGTGCTCCCCTTTCCCTTGGGACAGAAGATCGACAGATCTTCATGGGAGGCGCAAAGCAATGCCCATGCCAAATTCAGATGGCATTAAATCCACCGTCTGCGACGCGGTCATCTTCATGACATTCGAGGGAAGAGATTTTTTTGCTCAACTTAAGCTTGTCTCAAGCTAACAAAACAGCATGTCAAAGAATTTGACATCGTCTTTATTCTACACATCGCTTCAGCAAAAAAACTTGAGTGATTTTTTTTTAAAAAATTTTGCTCGACAAAACAATCAGAGCGATGTGCAGTCTCTGGTGCTCGCTGCATGGAATGTCGCCTGCAGCGGACATCCACGCAGCTTTGGCCTGCCGTGACCGGAGGAGGTCACCCTCCTCACATTGGGATTCCTTGTTTGGCGAGGCAACAATCCAGACGCAGTGAGTGGGATGGCAGCCCCGACGCGAATCAACGTCCATTTGACTGGGTGGCTTGCCTTTGTGGCTGTGCCTTCAAGCGACATCCTGGTATTTGAACTCGGACGCAAATTCGGCGGACGGATTTTAAAATTCCCAATCTTAAACAAATTGGCACAACCGGCTTTGCTCGAAAAAGTGAACCGTTGGATGGAATGCTGGGGATTCTGGACCGCAGGAAGAAAGATGCGGGCTCAATGCCCGCTTCCTCAGCCAGCTTCCTCAGCTCCACCGGCCTTCTCAATGCGAGGTTCTCCGCCATCAAAAATCAGCAGGCGCGCCTCACCCTCGAGAGTCGTCAACAGATTCACCGGACGATTCCACACCTTAAATAAATTACGCAACGTCTCCATGGCCCAATCCACTTTCAGGTCTTTGCCTTGGTGATTGTGCAAGAGAAGAAGCTCGCCGCGATTGTGGAAATTTCCATCTACAACTTCAATCACAGGCTGGCCAAAGTTGGTTAAAGCATCGAGGAGTTCACGCTTGATTGCGGGAAAATCGCGATCGTGGATCACCGCTTGCCCTGTGCGTCTGTCTGCAGCCCAGGTAAAAAGCTTTGCTTCTTCACAAAAATCTTCGTCCAAAAATTCATCAATAAAGGTGATGTCATTGTGATATTTACGCACTTCAAAGAGCTTCTCGCGACCCCGATTGACGCGCGTGTCCCAAGTTTTGCGCCGTGCTGGGTCATCGCAAAGCATGTAATCTAAACCAAATCGCCCTTTGTTCCAGCGGTTTTCAATATGCCGCATCAACTCAACACCCACTTTGTAGGGATTGAGCCTCTGGCCGGATGTGGCGGTCACACCCGCATAGTGGTCGCAATAGTCGATGACTTCAGAGTCGTTAAGAACATACTCGGTCATGAGCTTGGAGTGCCAGTAAACAGCCCAGCCTTCGTTCATGATTTTGGTTTGTCCTTGCGGCGCAAAATAATACGCTTCCTCGCGGACAATTGATAAGACATCGCGCTGCCAGGTTGAGAGCGGAGCGTGATCAATCAAAAATTGCAAAATATCCCTGCGCGGTTGCTCGGGGAAACGCTTCTCGCGTTCAAACTCTCTGACAATTTTCTCCTGCTGCTCCTTCAAATAACTTTCAGGATTTATATATCCATCCATATAGCTCCGTTGTGTGGGGAGCTTAGGCACAGGGCGCTTTTCCGGAGGAAGCTGTTCATCGGGATCGCGCGAGATTTTCGGTTCGCGACGGATATGTGGTGCATGTTGGTCGATAAGATTCTCAAGGGTCAAACAAGTATCAATGAAGGACTCAACTTCATCATGCCCGATTTCTTCAATGTAGCGGCGCATGCGACTGCCATGATTCGCCATTTCATCCAACATTTTCCTGTTGGTATGCTGAAAACAATAGTTGTTTTTGAAAAAATCACAGTGCCCATAAACATGTGCAATCACGGTTTTCTGATCAACAAGTGAGTTACTTTTAAGCAGGTAAGCGTAACATGGATCATTATTAATGACCATTTCATAGATCAAACTCAAGCCATACTCATAGCTCTTAGAGAGATGCTCGTACTCCATTCCAAAGCGCCAATGCGGGTAGCGGGTCGGGAATCCACCATAAGCCGCGATTTCGCTCATCTGCTGGTAATCAACCATTTCAAAAATCACCGGAAAAAAATCCAAGCCAAGATTACGGCAATTGGACTCAATCTCCATGACTATATTTCGCAATTCAGATGTTAATTCGCTGGTCAGCCGCGGGTCCATGACCATGGTTATTTTCCTTTGCCAAGAAAGACCTTAAGCGCGTTCATAATCCCATCTCTGTCTTTAATTTGGTGAGTCACGACTTTCTCTTGATTCTCCCCAAAATGCTTCTCCAGATCCTTTAAGAACTGCCCACTTCCGTAGCGACTTTCGACCTGTCCGTAGCAAAACAGATTGGAAGTCGGAAGCAGCACATTATCAAGAAGAAGCATACATTCATTGGTATCATTACCACTCCAGTTATCGCCATCAGAGAAGTGAAACATGTACACATTCCACTCATCCAGAGGATAATCTTCTTTGATAATTTTTTCACACAACTTGTAGGCACTCGAGATCAACGTCCCGCCGCTCTCTTTGGTGTGATAAAATGTTTGCTCATCCACTTCTCGCGCAACCGCATCGTGAATAATAAAACGAGTCTCGATGTTGTCGTAGTTGCGTTTGAGCCATGTATCCAACCAAAAGGCAGTGAGACGAACGATTTCCTTTTGTTCATCGCCCATCGAGCCGGAAACGTCCATCATGTAGATAATAACCGCACTTGCTTCCGGATTTTCCTCGATTTTGAAACTTCGATAGCGCTTATCTTCCTTGATTGGGATCACTTTCGGATCAACAGGAGAGTAATCGCCTGAGGAGATTTGCCTCTTAAGTGCTTCCTTGTAAGTGCGTTTGAAATTGCGCAAACCTTCGGGGCCTGTTTTCAACACCCCATGGTATCTAAACTTCCGCGATTTAACGTTCTTCTTCCCTTTGTCCTCAATCCGCGGAAGCTGCAGTTCTTCGCCTAATATATCGGCAAGTTCTTCAAGTGAGACATCAACTTCCAAGCCATGATCCCCAGGGTTCTGCCCTGCTTCGCCTTCACCCGGTTGAGGTTGCCCCTGATTGAGGGGATCTCCGGGCTCACCATCACCTTGGCCCACGCCCTTTTGCTGATTGCCACCAAATTGAAAACGCGGGAGATCGATGCGAGGCAAGGGGATAGTGACCTGTTTATTCCCCTGACGACCAATCAGTTCGCCTGAAGAGATAAATCGCTTGAGGTTCTCTTTGATCCGCCCACGAACAATACGACGAAAGCGGTTTACATCGGTTTCCATCTTCATGCAGAACTCTCCTCAAGCGAACAAACATACAGGCTAAAGAGGCCTGTTAGTTCGAAGAGCGCTTCACATCTCCACGTGCAAAAATACTTGCAACGAAATGGAGAGCATCGTTCGAGCAGATGTCGCAGTAACCGTAGTTCTTGATTAGGCGATTTTTGACCACGTCAATCTTCGCTTGTGTTTCTTTATCTACGACGTTCGACACAAGACTCGTCAACTTAATCGTGTCTTTTTGATCTTCGAAAAGCTTCAATTCAAGGGCTTTATGCAAGCGCTCATTGGTTTTGTAATCGAAGGTCTTTCCTTCCAAAGCAAGTGCACCGATGTAGTTCATAATCTCGCGACGGAAATCATCCTTACGACTCTCTGGAATGTCGATCTTCTCTTCAATACTGCGCATCAAACGCTCATCTGGCTCTTCGCTTTGACCCGTATACTTATTACGAACGCGTTCTTTCTGCGTGTAAGCCTTCACGTTGTCGATGTAGTTTCCGCAAAGTTTAGCAATCGCTTCTTCGTCTGCAGAAATTGCCCGCTGAACTTCGTTCTTAACGATATCTTCATACTCTTGCTTCACAACCGCAAGAAGTTCGCGATAACGCTTCTTGGTTTCTTCATCACGGATCAACGAATGATTCTTCAAGCCGCCTTCAAGTTCATTAAGAACGATAAACGGATTGATACAGCCATTGCCGCGGTCATCAACCAATGCGTTTGAAATTTTGTCTTGGATGTAGCGAGGCGAAATTCCATCAAGACCTTCGCGCATGGCTTCTTTACGAAGTTCTTTTATGTTGTCTTCGGTGTAGCCTGGCAAGGTCTTACCATCATACAATTTAAGTTTTTGCATGACAGTCAGGTTTGCCTTTTTCGGCTCTTCAAGGCGAGTCAAGATAGCCCACATCGCCGCAGTTTCAATTGTGTGTGGCGCAATATGGATGTGCGGCACATTTTCCGCATTGAAATCTTTGCGATAAATCTTCGTCTCTTCCTTGAGCTTTGTAATGTAGGGCACATCGATTTTCACAGTCCGATCGCGCAGGGCCTCCATGAATTCATTGTTTTGCAACTTACGATACTCAGGTTCGTTTGTATGCCCAACAATCACTTCGTCGATATCTGTCTGCGCAAACTTCTTTGGTTTTATGCGGTGCTCTTGCGAAGCTCCGAGCAAATCATACAGAAAGGCGACGTCAAGCTTAAGCATTTCCACAAACTCAACCATACCGCGGTTGGCGATATTAAATTCACCATCGAAGTTGAACGCTCGCGGGTCTGAATCAGAACCATATTCGGCTATCTTACGATAGTTCAAGTCACCAGTGAGTTCTGTGGAATCCTGATTCTTTTCATCCTTTGGTTGAAAGGTTCCAATGCCAACGCGATCTTTTTCTGACAAAAGCAAACGCCGCACTCGGATGTGATTTTTCACCACACGTTCCCAATCGCCGCCATAGTGCTTCATCAATTCATTAAAGACAAAACGGCATGCGGGGTCGATATTTCCTTCAACGAAGATCTTCTGATCAAAAGCTTTACCTTTGTTGAGATAGCTCAACACTTTTCCACGCGCTTCTTCAGGAATCAAACGCAATGGTTCTTCATGCATTGGACATGCCATCACATCATCCATGTTGAGGTGTTCTTTCAGATTGATCCAATCATACGTATAAAGAGCACCTTCGGGTTGGTAAGAATACCATTCCAGACCCTTTTTCAGCAGACGAGCGATCGTTGATTTTGCTGAACCAACTGGACCATGCAACAACAGAACGCGCTTTTCAGGACCATAGCGCAGGCTTGCCGCTTTGAAGAAATTCACCAACTTCACAAGGTGAACATCAAGACCAAAAACAGCATCTTTGCCATTGGCAAGCGGATCATCAAAAAACTTGTAATGAACAAGTTTCTTTTTGTGTTCAACATACTCGTATGTACCAAAGTGCATAATCATGTCATGCACGCGTTGAAAGGCTGTGCGGCAGATCTTGGGATTCTTTTCTACCAGTTCCAAATATTCTGCAAAGCTTCCCTGCCAGTTGAGCTCATTGTGGTGAGTGGGGCTATAGGCTTCACGGACAATGTCGTAGATCTTGTGCGTCTGTTGCATGGCTCCTCCAGCAGCGCGAAACCGACAGGCACCGCACCGACCAATTTTGGTACGAGTGACACGCAAGCTCGCTAAGTTGAGAGTAAACCATGAAAAATCAGGAGGTCAAACCATTAAGGAAACAGCGACAGAAACTCTACATTGTTTCCATCACTGCCCCGCCGCTTGGTAGAGAGAATCAATTTCTATCTTGCGTGTTTCGTTAATCTTGAGTCGATTCAAGCTACCGCTAGGCAGCTTTTCTCCCAGAGATTCTTGAAAAGGTTTCTCGAGTAATAAAAATTTCTTGATTGTTGCATGACGAGGAAGAGTTTCATTCACAGTTCCGATACGTTGCTGTATAAGATCACGGATACTTTCAGGGCTCGCACGGTGCTCTGCCTGCGCATCTGGCGAAAGAACAACCAACGCCGCGAGATATGGCATTTTATCGCCAACGATACAAACATCCTGAATTTCGTTCGATTCGCGCAGCAACTGTTCGAGTCGCAAGGGCGAAATAGTAACACCACCTGCAGTTACGAAGAGATGTTTACGCCTGCCAGTGATTTTGAAACCAAATGGGGTCATCTGAGCAACATCGCCGGTATCTTGCCATCGCCCAGAACTATTAAAAGCGGGATGGTTTAAACGGTATTCGAGCGACGAGTTTTGCCCTAGCCGGAAAGAAACATGTGAGACTGGGTTGCCAATCAGATTCAGGTGAGATGCATCAAAGGTATTCGCCGAAAGCAACCCAGCAGCCGCAGTGACTCCATAGGTTTCAATCACCGGAACACCCATTTGCGCTAATATTTCAACGTGAGCTTCGCGCGCAGCTGCCAGACCGTGAATCACCATCTGCAGATCAGCAAGCGTATAGCGTACGAATTCTTTTCCAATGGCGTTCCGACTCGCCCAGAGTAAAGCCCGCGAGGCTGCATCAAAAACAGTTTCAGGAAGCTTTAAAGCTCGGCCGGTTTTTAACAAACCACGCGCTTTATCCAAGCGTGAGCCAACGGTAAGACGAGGACTAAAGCCAGGAGCATGCAGCTGTTCGTCCACATAATTTGCGATCTTTTCAAGTTCAGTCGGACTGGCAAACAAAACCGTCGGACGCAGAATTCGCAAATGAGATTCGAATTCACCACCGACTTGAGGAAAACCAATCACTCCGTTTTTCAACAAAGCACAGAATCGCGACAAGTGCGCAAAGGGATTTGCCAATGGTAAAATCTCGAGTGTTTTCCAAAAAAGATTTGAAGGTGAATTCAAGTGCAATAGCAGATGATTTGCCGTCACGATCATCGCATCAAGTGAAAGCGACTCTGGCTTTTGAAAACCATCATGACCAAATGAAATAAAGTCGAAACGCCCAATCCGCGCAGGTGTCTCTTTCTCTAAAACCGGCAATGCACCTGTTTGTCTCTTTGCCTCGCGCAACTCAGGCGCTGTTTTGTACCAGCGAAAAAGGGTTACAAGTATTGGCTCGTTGAACTTGTCGCGTGGTTGCCATTGTTGATGAGAGAGATCAAAAACAGCAACACCGAGATCCTTCAATTGTTCAGCATAACCTTGGATGTCAGTCGCAATTGCGACACAACCAAAATATTCCAAACACCACTTCAAATCCGCCTGTGAAGAATGAAGCGGCATAAACATAACATCAACACCAGCAAGAGCTGCGGCAATTCCAACAACAAACGCTGTGTAGCTGTTACGCGACTGAAGTAAAATCGCCGGACCGCGCACAGCTACAGCAGAATTCTCGCGTTTATTTTGCTCAAACTGAACAACGAGTGACTCAAGAGCTTGCCGCCAATTCCGTTCTGCGCGGCCTAAATGAGAAATAAAATCTCGCCCTGAATATTGATTCCATGTTCCAGCTGCATAACAGCGCGCAATAACCTGTTCAGTGCGCACACATTGGCGCAAAAGTAGATTCAAAAATTGCTCGTTTCCATTAAATAACGCAGCAATCGTTTCGTCTGAAGGAAATTTTTTCTCGAGCATCACTTTTTTCATACGCAGTCTCGCGGAATGTCTTAGACAGCCATCCGAGGTGAAGGACCTTTAAGAACTATCACATTCCTATTTAAATCAAAGTAACTGCGTTTGGCATCGACCTGTACGGCATCGTCAAGTTCAGGAAAGTAACCAGTCAACTGGCGGCCATAAGTGCAGCCTGTATCAAGCCCAACACAAATCGGACGCCCGGAGGGCAAAGTTTTACGAAAGAGTCCTTGCTTCGCATCATGCCCAAAAACAATAAGTTCAGGACCATTGTGCAACTCATGCCAACGAAACTTATCCGCTGCATCCGGACGCGGCCGAGAAGACACATGAGGAGTCGGCATCTCGGGAGCGGATGAACGCGGCTGCGGTTTGCCCAACTGCTGTTGTTTTTGCTCTGCTTCAGCCAGCATCTCCGCTCGGTAGCCAGATGGCACAAGCAGTAGCTTACCGCGCGCTTGCGGATCATCCCAGCGCACATAACGAGCGGTCAGCAGCATCCTCTCAGGTGTTGCATTCACACCAGAGATAGGATCAATTCCAGCATGAACAATCACCATTGGATACTCGCGTTCCCAACCCTTGCGTTCGCGCGAGGGAGTGATCGATGTGCGAAAAACATGGGGCAAGTCATTGACGAAATCCATCATCGCGCGTTTGTGATGACGGACGAGATGAAGAGTCTGTTGAGTGTGCTCGGGAAGTGATTGGAGGCCACGCCGCTGCGCCTGAACAATGGCTGCCCAGAAGGCCCAGTCATGATTTCCCTTGATACAAATCGCATTAAATTCTTGAATTAAGTCAAACACACCAACAGGATCTGGCCCTTTAGTAAACAGATCTCCAACCAACACAAGTTGGAATTGTGCGACGCGTTGACGTGCCTTGACAATCAGCTCGCGCAACTCTTTGGAGCAGCCATGAACATCGCCTACGATGAACAACGGCAAACGCTCTGCCGAACCAGGCAGTTCTTTGATAATGATATTGCGAGCAGTATCTTGCACGGTACACCTGTAAAAGCTCAACACAATCCATTTGAGCTCTCAGTATGGTAACAGGTGGACCTTGCCTCGGCAACGCAGAACGAAGCGAGCAGCGTCAGAACAAAGACCTTATTTTCTTACAGACCCTGGAGTCACATCAAAGCGCCAGTTTAATAGGGAAGGTTCGGAAGTTTTTGCAGTCTCCAAATCACTCGAATCAGTTGTTGGCGTGTTCGCCTCTTGTGGCTTCGTCTCGTCCGCTGGATCTTTTTGCGGCTCTGGCTGAGGGTTTTTGCTCCTTGACTCAACAGCTTTATTTTTTGCATCTTCCGCAAGCTGCGCTGCGAGTCGTTTCCAATCAGCATCAAACGAACGGTGACGGCGACACGCAACAACCTGCCGAGCCAGTAAATTCTGCCGGCGACTTAACGCTCCTTTGAAGAACGGACGGCCATCGACGTAATCGGAGGAAACATCCATAATGATATTCTTCCCCGAGTTGAATTTCCCTTTAGGATCCTGAACATCCACCATCATGATCCAGTGATCAGCTTGGCGACCTGGGTATGCAAGCAGCAAAACATCTCCCGGCTTGAGCCCGTCCGAGCATCCAGCAAAATTGAGAAAATCATAGTCAAATTGAAAAAGAGCGACGCCAAAGCCGGAAGCACGATGCGCTTGTCCAATAAAGCCACCGCAGTCGGTCATAGAGCGTTGGTAAGATCCCAAACGGTAGGTTTTTACGCCCTGGCCAAATTGCTCCGCTGACATCAGAAAACGACTCACACGTTCAGGAACAGCGCGGCCATTTTGATCCACATCATACTTTATCCGTTCTTGTTTTTGCCAAAATATCAGTCCTTGCGCCTCAGATTCTGCACGTTGCGCTTGGCCACATGAAGTCAGTACGGCGGCAAAGACACAAGTCGCAACGAGCCCAAGAAGTTGTGTGCGGATCTTTGAAAAGTGAAGTTCGAAAGCAAGCGACGTTTTCATAGAAGTCCTCCTGTTGCCTGATTTTTTGATGTAAATCAGACTCAGCAAAGACTGTACCCAGGCCAAACCTTTGGGATAATGAACTGTTTTGATAAGAAAAAGCAGCCAAATTAGGCTGCTTTTTCTGTGTTTAATGATTAGACAGTGTCAAATCATTTGTGTGCCAGCTTGCGATTAGCGCGCTTTTCGAACGAACTCTTTGATAATCACGCTGCGCAGAATCTCACTGGTACCGCCGCCAATTTCCAAGAGCTTTGCATCGCGCATCAGGCGCTCAACTGGAAATTCGCGAATGTAACCGTAGCCACCCAAGACTTGGATTGCATCGAGAGCAACCTTGGTTGCCATTTCCGAAGCAAAGACCTTCGCAGCGGCTGCTTCTTGATTCGCCCGGCGACCTTCGTCAACCACCTGCGCCGCTTCGTAAACAAGTGCACGCGCCGCTCGGTAGCCGATATACATATTGCTGATTTTTTCACTCACCGACTGGAAATTTACAATCGGTTCACCGAACTGCGAACGTTCTTGTGCATATTTGAGCGAGTGATCCAGACACGCACGCGCGATTCCAAGGCTCATCGCCGCCAAACCGACCCGCTCGATATCGAGGTTCTTCATCATGTGCTTAACGGTTGATCCCTCTTCTCCGACGCGGTTTTGCACTGGGACACGACAATTGCGGAAAATCAGCTCGCCTGTTGGGCTCGAGCGCATGCCCATTTTGGACAATTTTTTACTGACCGTAAAACCGGGAAAACCACTTTCAACAATAAAAGTAGTCAGGTCTTGTCGGCCTTCGCCCGTTCGCGCGTAGACAAGAAACACATCACCAATGGGGCCATTGGTGATAAACATTTTCGTTCCATTGATAACGTAGTGATCACCTTCTCGAACTGCACGAGTCGCCATGCCAACAGCATCCGAGCCCGCACCAGGCTCAGTCATGGCCATTCCAGCCACCAATTCACCCGTCACACATCCTGGAAGATAGCGGTCGCATTGTTCCTTGGAACCGTTCTGAGCAAGGTTGTGAACAAAAAGAAGTGAATGAGCGAGATACGACAAGCATGTACCAGGTTCAGCGTAGCTGAGTTCTTCCATCACTGAAACCATCGCCTTTGCGCCTAAATGCGCACCACCAAACTCTTCTGGAATGGTAATTCCAAGAATGCCAAGGTCACCAAGCTTCTTGAAAATACCCGGTGCGAGACGCTCTTCTCTGTCGAGCTCGTCGGCGTGTGGAGCAAGCTCTTTTGCGGCAAACGCCCGCACAGATTGTGTCAGTTCTTTCATTTCAGCCGAAAAGTCGTTCTTCATAGCGGTCTCCCGTAACCCAAAAGCGGATTATCAATCTTCATTTCTGATTTCTGCTAAAACGTCTGGACCTGCAAGTGTGACTCCGGGTTCAACCCGAACTCCAGCCACGAGACCCGAGCGCGGCGCCCGAAGCTCGAGCTGCATTTTCATCGACTCCAAGACAAACAGCAGATCTCCTTCACAAACCCTATCGCCATCGGCGACTCGAACCTCAAGCACCTTGCCGGCCATGGGAGCTTTCAAAAAGGCGTCGCCCTTGTTGTCTTGCGCGGAAAATTCAAGCTGAGCCCGAGAATCATCGGGCCATTCAAGGGTTAGAGTTTCTGCAAAGATCGTAATTTGAAGATGTTGGCCACGTGGGCGAGAGACAAAACAGTCAAGCTCAAGGCTCTCTTCTTGCTCCGACTGGGCGCGAAAACAGGCCGACTGCAGAGAAAATGTGCTGCGCAGCAGAGATTCTTTGGAAAGCTTGTTAAGAACTTCAACGAGTCCCTTCCCGCGCAATTTATACTCGTGTGGTCGAGTTCCAGGACGCACATCCAGACCACCAATTTCCGCATTTGACCCAACATTTAGCCCCGAAAGTGACCTGTCGACTGTTGAAGAAAGAAGCCCGGCAAAGCGCTCGCCTATGGCATGTATTGAACGGCTCAGCGACGAGGAAAAAGTCGCGGATGTTGACCGCTTCAGCAAAGCCGAAGCCAGAGCGCGTCGAACATCAAGCCTTTCGAAAAATTGGATAAGAGGTGCTGGAACAAGCGAAGCGTTGAGTTCCTGTGAATGCTCAGCAATCCAGGCTGTCGAAACACGGCCTTCAATATAGTCATCATGCTGGGTCACCGCAGTGAGAAATGGAAGGTTCGTTGTGCAACCATGCACAACGGTATTTTCCAGCGCGCGCGCCAGCAAGTCACAAGCCGCAGCTCGCGTTGAAGCATGTGCAATCACTTTTGCGATCATCGAATCAAAGCGATCATTCACCCGACCGCCTTCAAGAACACCGGAATCAACCCGCACGCCAGGCAAACAGGGTTCACTATAAACCACCAAAGGGCCCGGCGTTGGAAGAAATCCAGAGCGTGGATCTTCGGCAAGCAAGCGAGCTTCAATAGCAACTCCCTGCGGGACAGGAACACTGAAAACATGCGGCGAAGCAAGCTGCGTAGGCCAGCGTCCCAAGGCAAGTTCAAATTGCGCATGAACAAGATCTACACCGTAAACAAGCTCAGTGACTGGGTGTTCAACCTGCAAGCGCGTATTCATTTCGAGAAAGTAAAAGCTACTCTCTGCGGTTAACAAAAATTCAACAGTTCCCGCACCACGGTATTGAGTTTCAGCAACCAAGGCCATGGCCGCGCGGCCCATCTTCTCGCGCAATTGTCCGTCCACAACTGAACTCGGAGCTTCCTCAAGAACCTTCTGATGACGCCGCTGCAGTGAGCATTCACGCTCACCCAAAAAAACTCCGCCACCTTGGCCATCGCCAAAAACCTGAATCTCAACGTGACGGGGTGCAACAAGGTAACGCTCAACAAAGACAGTTGAATCGTTGAAGCTTGCCTGTGCCTCTTGCGAAGCGCGCGTAATTGCATCAGCAAGGTCGTTCGTGTCGTCTACGATCCGCATCCCGCGCCCGCCGCCGCCGCCACTTGCTTTGACAAGATAGGGAGCAACAATTCCGCGTTTGCTGAGAACCGCTGGCCACTCGTCAACGGCAAGCTGCTTGAGTTCTTGACTCAGAAGCGCTTCGAGGGTTGGCACACCACAGCGACGCGCAAAACTTTTTGCCGACTCTTTGCCGCCCATGGCCCGCATGTTGGCAGCTGTTGGCCCAACAAACGCAATTCCAGCCTCTTCAATCAGCTGCGCGAAATCCGCATTCTCGGAGAGAAATCCATAGCCAGGATGAACAAGGTCGGCACGCCAATCCTGACAAGCCTTCACAATTGAATTTGCATCAAGAAAACTTTGCACTTCGAGAACTTCATCAGCCTCAAAGCGCACCGGAGCATCCCTATCTTCGGGGGTCGAAATGACTGCAACTTTCCAACCAAACTCGCGTCCTGCACGCAGGATCCGACGAGCAATTTCTCCACGATTGGCGATTACAAGTCGTTTCATGGTTGGTCTCCGAAGGATTCTTTCTCAAGTGTCGCCAACCACGCGGGTGATTTCTTTTCAAAAAATTGAGCGAGTCCGTGCTGACCTTCTTCAGAGCAGCGCGCCATGGCAATCGACTGTGCGGTGAACTCAAAAAGACCAGGATCAGGCAGAGGATGAATACGACGCAAGAGTTCTTTGCTCCGCCGCACTGCGTTTGGTGCAGCGGCGAGATGTTCATTGACGAGCGCAGCCAATGCCGACTCAAACACACTTTCTCCGGCATCTTTTGCGGCAGTGTCGACCACCTGATTTACAAGCCCGAGAGCCAGAGCATCGGCGGCTGTCAGACGCGAGCCCGAGAGCATCAACGGCGCAGCACGTCCAGCACCCAACTTGCGCACAATGTAAGGGCTGATCACCCCCGGAACGATTCCAAGACGGACCTCGGTGGTTGCAAAAATTGATTTACTTTCCGCCAAAACCACATCAGAGCAACAGACCAAACCAAAACCACCACCAATCGCAGCGCCACGCACTGCAGAAATGACTGTGGTTGGAAAACTTGCCAAGCGGAAAAACAAAGTTCCGAGAACGCGCGCATCTTGCAAACTTTGTGCTTCGTTCGAACGGGCTTGCTGCTGCATGTAGTTCAGATCAGCACCGGCACAGAAAAAACCACCCTGCCCCTGCAAAACCAGCACACGCATTTTTTCCGCATCGCGAGTGCTTGCAAGCTCTGCCAGAACATCGTTGAGTTCAGAAATCATCTCGGCATTGAAAGCATTGCGGACATCGGGACGATTCAAAATAACCCGCACAACCCCAAATCCTGCTTGCACAACCTTCACAGTATTGCCAACATAGCCTTGTGAAAGATCAATCTTGCGCAATTGGCTCATGCTGTTCAACTCCGTCCTGTGCGCGGCAAATTAATGCTCGAAAGAGAAAAAATTTCACTCTCTGGTGCTGCGTGTTCGGCATCAATGCTTGCAAGCAAGCTGAGTGGAATGTCCAACTCGCAACGTAACAAAGCCTGACTCAAAGTTTTACCTTGAGCGTCTATGCAAAGGCTCATCGTTCCGCCGCCGTCGAGAGTTTCCTCGAGAAGAAAATTCAAAGACCACAAATTGGGAACTGTGAAACGCATCACCTTTCCCTTGCAGATGCTGGCAAACCATTTCCCGACCAAGTCTGCACTGACGTTTTCTCTTAGCCATGCGTAGCAGTCGGGAGAGCGAGCAATCAAACCAATATTTGCGGTATCACCTTTGTCGCCACTGCGCGCATGCGCAAGACTCCAAAGAGGTAAACGCTGGCTTTTACTTTTATCAAACGCAGGTAAAATATGCGGATCTAGTGGCGCATTTTGAACATCGGAAGATCCGCCCGTGCGCGGCCAATTCAACTCGGGAGATTGGTACAATTGCGCAGCTGCTGCGCTGGCCCCCTGTTTTACTTCCCCAACCCAAACACGCGCAAGAGCCACTTGCTGAGGAACAAGCGCCGGCCAGTAACTCACAACATCACTAATCACCGGAGCACCGCCCGTCACCGCCACTCCCGACGGTCCACTCAGAATGAGGCTCGGGAGAATTTTCCTAAACACTTGCAAGCAGGCTTTATCGTCAGCAAGCGCGCCAAAGCGAACGAGCACCTCTTTTGCCGATGCCTGCGGCGAAAGACCTCGATGGGTTGAGTCGTCGCCAATATATTCGCTCATTGTCTTGCGGCACTGTGGCAAACCAGCTCGCGTGAGTTCTGAACTCAACTTCTGCCACATGATCTCAGAAAACTTTTCTGCTTTTTCGCGTGCGTCTGGAGCAGACACAATCAAAGTACCGCTGGCCTTGAAACCGTCTGAATAAGCAACACTCACCTTCAACAAATCAGTCGGTGCTCGTCCCCTGACTCCGCTCACGCGAACGCGATCCTCGCCGTCCGCAGAGAGATGAATAGTGGTGAAGTCGGCGATCACGTCGGGAGTTATGTAACTCTGCGGATGACCCATTTCATAAAGAAGCTGTTCACGAACGGTTTGCAACGACACCAATCCACCAGTTCCGGGATGCTTGGTCACCACAAATGAACCATCTGCAGCGCACTCCAAAATTGGGAAACCGACGTCAACAAAGCTTTTCACTTTTTTCCAATCGGTGAAATTTCCACCGGTCGCTTGCGCTCCACATTCAATGATGTGGCCAGCAACAATACCGTGAGCCAGCTTATCGTAATCGTCTGCTTTCCAACCAAACTCATGAATCATTGCGGCCAAAGTGATTCCTGTGTCGGTGACACGACCACAGATCACGATATCCGGATTGCTTTTCAGTGCGTCCACCACCGGCATGGCCCCGAAGTAAACATTCGCGCTGAGTACGCGCGACAAAACCCCATCAAAGGCTTCGCCGGTTTCCATATTTTTCATGGCGCAACCGGGCTGCTGAACAAGCACAGGAAGACGCTCGGCAATGTCATCGCCTTCCACCAGTGCAATGCGCAAATCCACACCCACCTTGCGGGCGAGTTCAAACAAAGCATCGGCGCACGCGCGAGGGTTAACCCCGCCCGCATTGGTGATGATTTTGATCCCGCGCTCTTTGCACGTCTTCAGCAAAGGCGAGAGCTGAGAGATAAAATCAGCCGCATAGCCCAGCTTTGCGTCTTTTTGTTTTTGCTTTTGCAAAATGCTCATCGTGATTTCGGCAAGGAAATCGATCGAGATGTAGTCTATTTTGAGCGGACCTGAGACCTGCCTGCGAAGCGCATAAGGGTCATCTCCCCAGTAGCCACCCGCGTTGGCAATGCGAACCATGGTCTTTCCTGTTCCTGTCATTTGAAGTGTGTCCTTTCACATGCGGAAAACGCCAACCTGAGTTGGCTCAATCGGTGAGTGCAGAGAAGCTGCGAGACTTGCCGCAAGAATTTGTCGTGTATTGCGCATGTCGATAATGCCATCATCCCACAAACGTGCCGATGCGTAGTAAGGATGTCCTTCTCGCTCGTATTTAGCGCGAATGGGGTTGGCGATTTCTTCAACTTGCTCAGGCGAGAGACTTTTTCCTTCCCGCGCAAGCTGATCTCGTTTTACGGTCACCATCACTTGAGCAGCCTGCTCACCGCCCATGACACTGATCCGCGAACT
>Ga0214923_10001164_pt1 | contig 37892 bp, 39 predicted proteins | sample LL1510_MetaG_FD_177993 | JGI IMG/M metagenome (GOLD analysis project Ga0214923, IMG submission 177993) | Freshwater microbial communities from Lake Lanier, Atlanta, Georgia, United States - LL-1510 | ecosystem: Environmental > Aquatic > Freshwater > Lake | place: USA: Georgia | collected...
GTGAAGGGCCATTCCCCAATCTTGGCAGGCGTTAGCCTTTGGCTCACCAGCGTTCGTAGCTCAATGGATAGAGCATCTGACTTCGGATCAGAGGGTTGGGGGTTCGAGTCCCTCCGAGCGCGCCACCTGACTCAGCGTAGAAACGGTCTCAGCTCTACTCGCCTGTTGCACGCTTGCGAACCCGCGTTCGCTAGCTCCATGGCGACCTCGGGAGACGGCACGTCGATGATCCAGAAACCGCTGTAGTGCTCTGACTCGACGAATAACGAACCACTCTGTAGCAGGCCGACACCACGACGATTGTCGATCACTGTGGCCGTGTTCGGCGCGCCAATTCCAGCTGCCATCACCCAATAGCCATCGCGACGCAGACCATCGTTGAAGGCGTCAATGGCCGCCATTTCATTGCCGGCAGCGGTGTTGCTCTGCGAATCAACAACAAAAATGATGTACTTCACGTCTCGAACTCTACGGTTGACGACTCGCATCGTAGATTTGCCCCATGACTTTCGAGTGGGGTGTGGCACCACCAAAGCAACACGTGGTCATCGTCGGTGCCGGGTTCGGCGGTCTCGCCTGTGCGAGAAAACTGCGACGCTCGTCGGCGCATCGAGTGACCATGATCGACCGCCACCCGTACCACTTGTTCTCACCGCTGCTCTATCAGGTCGCCACCGCCGGTTTGCCCGAAGACGACATTGCGTTCCCCGTGCGCACCGCGTTTCGAGAAGTGGAATTCATTCGCGCCGAGGTGACTGCCATCGATGCAACGGCCAAACAACTCACGCTCAACGGCCAGCGGGTGGTCGACTTCGATCACCTGATCCTTGCGGTCGGTTCTCAAGGAACCACGTATGGCATCGACGGGGTTGCCGAGCACACCCTGCAGATGAAGTCGGTCGCCGACTCACGACTCATTCGCCGCTCGCTCTTGCACACCTACGAAGAAGTAGAAGATGGCTTCTTGCCCACCACTGCGTTGCAGGTTGCAGTCGTTGGCGGCGGGCCGACCGGTGTCGAACTCGCCGGGGCGATTCGCGAACTGCAAGATGAGATTCGCCGCGAGTTCGAAGACATCGCTCAGCATGCATCGGTGACCCTCGTCGAAGCCGGACCACGGCTATTGCCGAGCTTTCACCCCAAGTCGAGTGCCCACGCACAAAGGTCGCTAGAGAAAATGGGTGTCACGGTGCGCGTCGACACCGCCGTCAGTCGCGCCACGGCAACGAGCCTTCACTTTACGAACGGCGACGAGCTCATCGCCGGCACACGCATCTGGGCGGCCGGCGTGGTTGCCCCGCCGACGTGGAAGATGCTGGGCGAAGCCGATCGAGCGAACCGCCTGAAGGTGCAGCCGACGCTCGCGCTCACCGACGGTGTTTGGGTGATTGGTGATGCCGCCCACTACGCCGACGATTCAGGTCGGCCGCTGCCGATGATTGCGCCGGTTGCAATTCAGCAAGGCAAACATGTTGCCAACCAACTGCTGCGCTTGGCACGCGGTGAGGCACTCACCGCCTTCGCCTATCGCGACAAGGGCCAGATGGCGACCATCGGTCGACGCAAGGCCGTGGTTGAGGTGCGTCGCTGGTTGCGCTTCAGCGGCACGTTCGCATGGTTGACCTGGTTGGCGTTGCACCTTGCCTATATCTCAGGAGGTCGCAACCGCACCAGCATTTTTGCTGACTGGGTGTGGAACTATCTCGTCTGGGTGCCGCGTCGCGCGATCACCGACTAGTGGCGGTCGTCTGACTACCGACGAGCGCCCACGCTCAACCTCACGATGTCGTTGAGCAGCTTCACGTCGACCTTCCAATCGGCGGGCAGTCGCACCGTCTTTTTCAACTGCACCAAACCGGTGAATCGATCGACGAGCTGTCTATGCACGTCTTGATTCCAGATGCCAAACAGCAGGTATTCCTTAGTCGCCGAGACCCCGAAGATGTACTGATCGCCGACCTTCAGCATCGGTTGATTCCACGCGATCACCACACGAGCGTCGGGGTGTGACTTGCGCGCAACTGCGAAGATCTTCTTAATTGTTGCACCGCGCTCGCCAGGGCACTGGGCAATGAACTCCGCCAAGGTGGATATCCGCCGTGACGACTTCGAACCGCGAAAATACATCACAACGGCATTTGCGTGGTTGCGACTGAAACGGTGGCGACCCTGCAACAACGCCATTTGTTCGGTGTATGGGCGGCCGCGCAGTGGTGCGAGCAGTTTCAGCCAGTGCGACACGGGCTTGCCGTGCTTCTTCTCAATCGCCGGAAAGTGCGCAGAGCGTTCTGGCTTGCGAGCCGACGTGCGAGTGGGCTTTCGTGCTGGTGGTGATTTCTTCTTCGACGCCACCACCAAAGTCTAGGTTTGAGTTCGTGAGCGAACCGCCTGCCGTGCTCGTTACCGGTGGTTCAGGCGGCATCGGTTCTGCGGTGATGCGACGCTTTCATTCGGCTGGCTGGGCCTGTTGTTCGGTCGACATCACCAGCTCTGACGTGCCAGCGAGTTGCCATTCGGTGGTAGCCGATCTGCGAACGGCTGCTGCGTGCCGTGATGCCGTTGCCGATGCGGTTCAGCGTCTCGGTCGACTTGATGCAGTAGTCAACGCGGCGGGTGTCTGGCACGAAGGCGATACGGCTGCGACCACCGAAACCGACTTCGATCGCGTGATCGACGTCAACTTGAAGGGCACCTACTTTGTGTCGGCTGCGGCGATTCCTCATCTTGAGTCAACGCGCGGCTGCATCGTGAACCTGTCGAGTGATGCCGGCATTCAGGGCAACTCTGGTGCAGCCGCGTACTGCGCCTCAAAGGGTGGCGTTTCGGTCTTCACCAAGGCACTCGCTCTCGAGCTTGCGCCGCGCGGCGTGCGCGTCAATGCCGTGTGCCCTGGTGATGTCGACTCGCCCATGCTGCGTGGCCAGGCTCGCGACTACGGCGGTGGCGAGCAGCAGTACTACGACCGCCTACTGGCTGGCTACCCGCAGGGTCGCCACGCACGCTTCATCACACCTGACGAGGTCGCTGAGTTCGTATGGTTTCTCTGTCAGCCCGAAGCAGCCGCAATCACTGGGGCGAACTTGTCGATCGACTTTGGGCTCTCGGCTGGCATCTTTCCGCGCGACTAAGCGAGCTGAGCGCTAGCCACGCGGTTGCTTGCAGACTCTGGGCTGGGCAGTGCCCGTTACGGCTCGACGATGGGGAACCCCATCGAGAAGGTGTCGAGGTTGCCAAAGATGGTGATGAGTGCCGTCGCATCACCATGCAACATCACGTCGCCCGCCTGCACAGCGTCAACGAAGGTGGTGTCTTGCAGCACAATGTCGAGAAACTTGCTGCGAGTGAGGGTCACCGACACCACAGCGTCTGGTGCGTGCATGCCACGAGATGAATACATCGTGCGATTCGACACGCCGAGCACCCATCGTTCGTCGGGTGAGCCGGCCAAATCGGTGAAGGTCCAGTTGATCGCCAGTGACACACCACCCAGGTTCTCTGACATCGTGCGCACGGCGATGGTGTCGAAGACCTGATCGACGGTCATCTCGCGCACGAGGCTGCGCGCCCGCACATTGGGGTTCTTGTTTGCGGGTGGGCCCTGACGCAGTTCCATGGCGCCCATCAGATACGCGTTGCGGAAGGTCGCCGACTCGGCTTGGTAGCCGAGCTGCTCGAGCGTGCGCGCCTGCAGCAAACGAGCGGCCGAATTCGTCGGGTCAGCGAACACGAGATGGTTCACGAGTTCTGCCACCCAGCGGTAGTCGCCACGCTCGAAAGCGACTTCGGCGTGACGCAGCAATGCGTCGGCCCCGCCCGCCAGTTCGACGTAACGCTGGCCGACTTCGGTTGGTGGCAGCTTGTGCAGGTTGGCTGGGTTGCCGTCGTACCAACTGAGATACCGCTGATACACCGCCTTGGCGTTGTGCACGAGGTCACCATAAAAGCCGCGGGTGTGTTCGTGCGCCTGAAACTCGGGGGGCAACTCGAGCGCTTCGGCGATTTCCAACGGTGTGAGGCCCTTGTTGGCCAACCGCATCGTTTGGTCGTGCATCCATTTATAGAGGTCACGTTGAAGAACGAGAAACTCGCGCAGATCGTCGTTGCCCCAGCGCGGCCAGTTGTGCGATGCGAAGAGCACCTCGGCGTCAGCGCCAAAGAGTTGCAGGCTTTCGTTCAAATACTTCGACCAGTTGAGGGCGTTGCGCACGAGCGCACCGCGAATCGGCACCAGATTGTGCATCGTGTGCGAACAGTTCTCTGCCATACACAGTGCCTTGAGCTCGGGAAAATAAAAGTTCATCTCTGCTGGTGCTTCGGTCTCGGGCGTCAGTTGAAACACGACCCGCACACCATCGACTACCAACTCTTGACCGGTGTGCGTGATGTCTTCGGTCGGTGCCAACAGCGTCGGCGGGCTGATCGGCACCGCCGTGCCAAGACCACAATCAACGTGACCGCGCGGCCCCGGCGGCAAGAGCGGACCAAATTGATAGGTCGCGCGACGCGCCATCGCTGGCCCAGCAATCACGTTTTCGCCAATCGTCTCGCGCATGAAGTGTTCGGGGGCGATGATGCGACAGCGCCCTGCATCAACTTCAGCACGGTTCGTGACCCCGAGTACTCCCCCGAAATGATCAGCGTGCGAGTGGGTATAGATCACGGCGGTGACGCGCCGCTTCTCAACGTGTTCGTTGATCAACTGCAACGATGCGCGAGCGGTGTGCTCGCTGGTGAGCGGATCAATGACAATCCAACCTTCGTCACCGCGAATGAACGTGATGTTCGAGATGTCATAGCCGCGCACCTGCCACACACCCGCAGTCACTTCGAACAGCCCGTGGTGAGCGTTCAGCACTGCGTGCCGCCAAAGGTTGGGGTTCACCGTGTCGGGTGCAGCGTCACCCTTGCGCAAAAAGTCGTAGGCGCCGACGTCAAACACCTTGCGACCTTCAGAGTTAGCAATGGTCGATTCGACGAGAGACGCCACATGGCCTCGTCGCACACGCACAAGGTCGGCCGGGTCGGGCGCACGTCTTCCTGCTGCCACATTTGCAGCAACCGTGTGTGAGGTTGCTGGCTGTCGCGCGTCTGCCACGAACGGCAGGCTAGTTATCGATACTTCGTGCGGCTTCCTCGTCGCGACGGATACCGTTCTGGCATTGGCTTGTCGGCACGCGCTTCAGATGCACGTATCCAACGTTCGCCGGTGATATCTCGAGGTTTACGCGAGTACTCAGCCCACCACGACTGCCGTCGGCGAGTTACCGAAAACCACACCACGGCGAAGATGAGCAGTGCGACGAGAAACAGCACGCCAGAAGTTTGATTTGAAACTGCCTGAACCCCAGCTGCACCGTCGACGAGCACGAGCCCACGGTAGGTTGCCGCCCTTTATTGCGACTCATGTATGTACGGAAAATATTTTCATTTCACGACGAGCCGCTTCATCAACTGGTGATAGCGCTCATTGTCAACGCCGTGTTCACCGAGCAAGTCGTTATAGAGCCAGTTCAAATTGAATACCAGCACGCGGAACACCTCTCGATCGACGCTCTGACCGGCTGGTAAACGAGCATCAAGGTCGTCAAAAATGGTTTCGAGCATCACTCGCTTTTGGCGAAGGCTCTCGGAAAGAAGACGACGAAGTTCAGGGTTTACCGAAGCAACGGCCATCACTTGGTTGCGAATCGAATGATCTCTGACTGATGTCGCCGAGCGTGGCGGGGGCAGGCTTGCGACGATGTCGTCGACCGTGATCGGTGCTGTGCCGCCCAGATTACGTTGCACGACCGCAAACTGATCGGCGAATGTCTCTTCATACAAGTGCAACAGCACCTGCGACAACAAACCATCTCGGCCACCGAACATGCGATACATCGATGCGAGTGGCACGCCGCTCTGGTCTGCTACTCGTGCCACCCTCATGCCCAACACGCCACGAGCGATTACTTCTGCTCGGGCAGCGTGGAGAACCCGCGTTCGCATCTCATGCGCTGCTGAATCGCCGACGACATCAGCCCGCATGGCAAAAACGCTAGTGACTGATGCCTCAATGCACCATCGACAGCAGCACGGCGCGACGGCAGAACGACTCGACGACAGCACGAGTCGACAGCAGCACGAGTCGACGGCACACTGTGGGGGTGAAAATGTTGCGATACGCCGTGGCACTCGTTGCACTCGTCGCCCTGACCGCGTGCGGTGGCGACGATTCCAGTGGCGCAGACTCGACTTCTGCAGATGCCACAACCACCGTGGCCGCAGCACCATCAACGAGTGAAGCACCGGTGAGTGCCGTCACGGTTCCAGCTGGCTATTCGTCGTTCGTCACCGATGACGGTCGCACCCGCACCTACAAGGTCGTCGACCTCAGCAACGGCGAAGAAGACGTGCCCATGGTGCTCGTGGTGCACGGCTTCGGCGGTTCGGCTGAAGCGATGGGCGCCTACACGGGTATCGAGACGGCACTCACCGACGCCGGCGTCGATGCCGTCGTCGTGTATCCGAATGGCAGCGGCGCTGACGAGGGATCACCGCAGTCGTGGAACGCAGGTGGTTGTTGTCCGTTCGCGATGTATGGCCCGATCGATGATGTTGGGTTCTTCTCGCGACTGATCAGCACGGTCGAAGCCGACTATTCGACTGACCCAGATGAGGTGTGGATGATCGGTCATTCCAATGGCGGAATGATGGCATATCGACTCGCATGCGAAGTCGCCGACAAGATTTCGGCAATCGGCGTCGCCGCCGGCGCGCTGATGGTCGACACCTGTGCACCATCACGACCAATCAATGTGCTGCATCTGCACGGCGAACTCGACGCCGTGGTGCCACTCAACGGTGGTGACGCAATCGGCATCGTGTTTCCGCCGACGCGAGAGTCAGTCGACCGCTATGCCGATGCGGCAGGGTGCGACCCAGCGTCGGCAGAGGCCACCAACGCCATCGACCGCGCGTGCGGGGCCGCTCGCGTCTCGCTCGTCGTCGATAAAGCATGGACTCACGACTGGCAACCCGATTGGTCGCGTCGCTTCGTCGACTTCTTCGTGGCTACTTCACGCACGTAGGTGCGTTGCTACTTCGCGCGCCCAGTCAGCCGTCGTAGCCGCATCACCAAACGATACGACCGCGACGACTCGAGCGCTCGCACTCGCTCTCGCGCCCGGTCACGCTGTTGAATCAAACGGTCAACTCTCGCCTCGACTTCACGAAGTTTGGCGGTGGTGTCGATCAATTGTCGATGCAACTCATCTTGTCGACGACGCAATACCTCGAGATCATTGACTGCCAACGACCCTTGGTGCACTGCGCGGTCACGCTCTTCGGTCAGCGACTTACGGGCGATGACGAACTCGGCGACCTTCGCCTCAGTGAATTGGCTGAAATCTTCTAACTTCATGCGCAGACCGTGGGCTTCCTCGAGCAAATCGGCGATCAACTGATCACGTTCGTCGTTGGTCTGCGTCATGATGTCTGTCAGACAGCGTAGGTCGGAAACGACCGTCGGTCGTAGAGTGTGAGCGATGAAGTCACGGCGCCTTCTCGTCGTTTCCCTCGCTGCAATAGTTGGCATTGGTGCAGTCGTGTCGTCGTGCGCGCCCGCCGAAAACAGCGACGTCATCACCCTCGGTCTCACCCTCGAGCCCGTAAATCTCGACATCAGTGGCACCGCCGGCCAAGCAATACCGCAGGTGTTGCTCGACAATGTGTACGAAGGTCTCGTGCGCGTCGATGATGATGGCTCGATTGTTCCGGCCCTCGCATCTGACTACATCGTCTCTGACGATGGCCTCACTTACGACTTCACGCTGCGCGAGGCCACGTTTCACAACGGTGAATCACTCACGGTCGATGACGTCGTGTGGAGCCTCGAGCGCGTGCTTGACGACAAGTCGACTGTGGTGCTGCCCACCCAGCTCGCGCAGTTCGCGCGGGTCGCCGAGGTTGCCTCGACTGCCGACAACCAGGTTCGCCTGACCCTCACCGAACGCGACAACGACCTGCTCTACAGCCTCACCCAGCGTGGTGGTGTCATCTTCAAGAAGGGCACCACTGATTTCGCCAACACGGCCAACGGCACCGGACCCTTCACGTTGGCGCAGTGGGATAAGGGCAGCAGCATCACGCTTGAGCGCTACGCCGACTACTGGGGCCGACGCGCCGACACTGCCAGCGTGGTGTTCCGTTACTTCGCCGATGCGGCCGCCCTCAGCAATGCGCTGCTCGCCGGCGACATCGACGTCATGACCACCGTGCAGTCGCCCGAGAGCCTCTCGGCTTACGACTCGCGTGACGACTTGCGCGTGCAGAGTGGCACCACCAATTGCGAAGTAACGCTCGGCATGAACAACTCGCGAGCGCCGTTCAACGACGTGCGCGTGCGCACCGCCGTGCGCCAAGCACTCGACAAAGATGCCTTGATTGAAGCGGCATGGGCGGGTTACGGCACGCGCATCGGCAGTTTCGTACCGCCAACCGATGAGTGGTACGAAGACCTCACCGACGTTGCGCCATATGACCCAGCGGCGAGCCGCGACTTGCTGGCTGAGGCGGGCGTTGCAACCGGAACCGAAGTGTCACTCGATGTTCCGCCCATCGCCTATGCGACCAACTCGAGTGAGTTCATCGCCGCTGCACTGGGTGAAGTTGGCCTCGACGTCACTATCACCCCAGTGACGTGGGAAGAATGGCTCGACCGTGTCTTCACCAAGGCCGACTATGACCTCACCATCGTGTGCCACATCGAACGCAACGACATGGCGATCTACGCCAACCCTGACTACTACTTCCGATTCGACAACGCCGAGTATCAGGGCTTCATTGCTGCTGCTGCATCTTCCCCAACTGCTACGGAGCGCAGCGACAATCTGCGAAAGGCTGCCCGCCTGTTGACAGAGCAGTCGGCCAGCGACTGGTTGTGGTTGATTCCAAATCTGCAGGTAGCCAAGCGTGATGTTGCGGGTGTTCCTCGCAACTCGGTGGGCGATTCCTACTTTGCCGCTCGGCTCGAACGCGTCTAACCGACCAACATGTTGAGCGGCGTCGTGCGCCGACTTGGTACAGCGCTCGCGGCGGTCTTGTTCTCCACCATCGTCATCTTCGTGCTGTTGCGAGCCCTACCTGGCGACGTTGCCACCACGCGGTTGGGCACCGATGCGACCCCGCAAGCGCTCGCTGACTTGCGGCGCGAGTATGGCTTTGATCGTCCGCTGATCGCGCAGTACTTCGACTGGCTGATCGACATAGTGCGCGGCGACCTCGGTCGCTCGCTGCTATCTGGTGCGTCGGTGAAAGACGATGTGGTGTCACGTCTCGATGTCACACTGCCGCTCATCACCGCCTCAACAATCGTGTCAATCATGATTGCGGCAGCAATTGGACGTCGCACGGCTTTGCGCCGCGATCACGGCAGTGGCGTGCTCACCATGTCGTTGATTCAGCTCGGCCTAGCGATTCCCCCGTTTGTGCTCGCCATTGGACTCATCTTTCTCTTTGCAGTGCAGTTCAAGGTGTTGCCGGCAGGCGGCTTTCCGGTTTCAGGTTGGGGCTCGTTCTCCGAGGCACTGCGATCGCTCATCTTGCCAACCGTCGCCCTTGCCGCTGCGCAAACCGCGATGCTCACGAGGTTCGCCCGTTCTTCCTCACTTGAGTTCGTTGCGTCAGACGCTTTTCGCACCGCGCGCGCCGTCGGTCGACCACGAAACGACGCTCTGCTGACCGCCCAACGACTGGTGCTCTCGCCCGTTCTGACCGTCGCATCACTGCAGGTGGCGACGCTCATCACTGGGGCAGTCGTCATAGAGAGTGTCTTTGCGCTTCCTGGGCTCGGGTCGATGCTGGTACGCGACATCGCGAATCGCGATTACCCCAAGGTGCAATCGGTGTTGTTCGTCGTGGTGCTCGTGGTGTTCGCGCTACGCACGATTGTTGACCTTGCCAATGATCGCCTCGACCCGCGACGAGTCGCATGAATCGCAGTACTTCGCTCGTTGTCGGTGGCTCTCTCGTCGCTCTGATTGCAACACTTGCCGTTTTGGCATCGGTGTGGACTCCGTACGACCCACTCGTCATCGACACCACAGCACGCTTCTCGTCACCTTCTTGGCAACACTGGTTGGGCACCGATCAACTCGGTCGCGATGTGTTGAGCAACTTGCTCGTTGGTTCGCGAACTTCGCTCACTGCAGCCCTCGCCGCCACGATGATTGCGATGACCGTCGGCGCAGCACTCGGTATCGCCGCCGCAGTCTCGCCACGCTGGCTCGATGGGCTGTTCTCGGCAATCATCACCGTGGTGATTGCTCTGCCCGCACTGCTGTTGGCGCTCGTCATCGCCGCCGCACGCGGGCCTTCGACCTCGGCTGCGGTCGCAGCAATCGGCATCGCTGCCGGGGCCTCTGTTGCAGCTGTAACGCGATTCGATACCGACGGCATCGTTCGATCTCCGTATGTGTTGGCATCGCGCTACAGCGGTGCATCAACCTGGCTCGTGATACGACGTCATGTGGTGCGCAATCTCGCACCGACACTCGCGGTGCAAGCCAGTGGCGCGGCATCTATCGCCATCATCGCCGAATCGACGCTCTCGTTTCTCGGGCTCAGCACACCGCCACCCACGCCTTCGTGGGGCCGCATGTTGGCAAACACCCAGCAGTATCTGCTTGTTCACCCGTTGCTCATCTTGTGGCCAGCGCTGTTCGTATGCGTCACCGTGCTGGGCTTCAACCTGTTGGGTGACGGGCTACGTGAACGCCTCGACCCCACGCTTGCTCAGTACGGTTGAGTCGTGCAACGAAAGCGCCGTATTGCCGTCACCATGTGTCTCGCCGTGGTGGCGAGCCTCGCTACCACTCACACCACCCACGCAGTGGTCGAATGGGAGCTCACCGACGACTCAGTTTCTCTGGGCATGAATGGCGTGTCGCCACATGTCGAGAAGACCGCGAGCGGTGACCGCATCTGGCGATCAGACGGCCCGAGCGGCACCGTGGTCAGCATCTGCAGCGAGGCGGGTGCGTGCACGGCCGAAACCTTCAGCACGGGCACGGGTGGGCCAATCAATGACGTCACGATTGCGCGCACCAAGAGCGGTCAATTGCGTGCCTATTTCAAGCAGGTCGAGCCATCGACGAACACACAAACGGTGTATTCGGCACCATGCAACGACGCCAACTGTCTCTCGCTCGGAGCCGCCACCATCACCAGCACCGGAATGCGCGTGTCGAAAGACATTCGCGCTTGGGGTGTGCCTGACGCCGTCGTGCTGCCAAATGGCGACATTCGTATCTACATCGTTGAGAGCCCGGTCGAAGGTCGATGCACCGAGAAGATTGCCTCGTACACCTCAGCTGATGGCATCTCGTTTACGAGGGATGCCGGCTGGCGACTCGAAGGCGGCTACGTCGACACCGAGATGCTGCGGGTCAAAGACGGCGAGTGGCTCATGATCCTCGCAGACATCGCCTGCACTTCGTCAAACAACCAGAAGCTCTTTATCTCGACATCTGCAGATGGCCTCACGTGGACCACACCTGTCGCAATCACGGGCAGTGGACCTTCGCGCCTTGATCCGACCGGGTACGAAACTGCAACAAATGTGTTCCGCATCTACTATTCGCAAAGCGAGAATATGAACTCGTTTACGGTGAAGCGCGCAACGCTGCGTATCAAAGACACAGCCAAGGGTGGAGGTGTCGGTATCACCGCGACGCCGAAGACCACTACCACCGTGGCGAAGTCGACCAAAATCACTTGCGTGAAGGGCAAGATCACCCGCAAGGTGACCGGCACTAAGTGCCCAGCGGGCTTCAAGAAGAAGTAGCCAACCGATGCACCTGGTGGTTGCGACGCTGCTCGTCGCCACCGCGGTGCCGACAACGATCAACAACGACGATGCGGCGTCACTTCGCAAGAAGCGCGCCGAGTGGGTGTATTCATTCCCAGTAGGCGGGCCCGACCCGTATTACCCCCGTGATCACCTGCACTACCCCGCGGCCGACATCACCAATTGTCGGCGGCAGGTGCGCGCGCCAATCTCTGGGGTCATCTTCGACGTGCGACGCGTCGACAAGTGGGATAAGAAAGTTGACGATCCCGGTACGCGGGGCGGTCTCACCATCACCCTGCACGGTGACGATTTTGTGCGGTACTACTTCTCGCACCTTGGTCGCTTGATGGTGAAGAAGGGTCAACGCGTCGAAAGCGGCCAGAAAATTGGCACGGTCGGCGACTCGGGCAACGCCAAGGTCACCTTATGCCATTTGCACTTTGGCATCTCTCGCATCTGCCCGATGTCAGAACAGAACCTGCTACGCGGTGAAATCTGGCCGCAGAGATATCTCGACGCCTGGCAGAAGGGCATCAACCTGTCACCAAACCGCGAAGTACAGCGCAAGATTCGAGCGACACCCGCAGCATGCCTCGAGGCAGCTGCCGCACAACGTCGCGGCGGAGACGGCTGACACGCATCGTGGTGGCGACGACCAATACGCCTGTCGCCAGGCCGACGCCTGCAGGCTCGCCTAGGAGTAGTACGGGTTGGCGCCGGTGGCGTGGTCGGTCAAGTCGCGAACGCGGGTGATTGCCTTCACCTGCTCGGTGATCATCGTCTGCACACCCTCAAGCATCGTCTGCTTGCTCATTGAGCAACCGTGGCAACCGCCGCCCATCGTGAAATAGGCCGTGCCTTCGTTGTCGTGGCCCGCGTAGGTGACGAATCCGCCGTGGGCAGCCAGCATTGGGTTGACGTCGGTCGACACGATTGCTTCCACTTGTGCTGACGTTGCATCATCTCGCACGAGACCCTCGATAACTGGAGCCTTCGGCCGGTTCGGGTTGCGCAACACCAATCCGGCCTGCTCGTTGTAGTCAAGTTCGGCACCACGCAACAAATCAACATCGCTCTGCGGAATGATGAACTTGAAACCGTCGATGGTGCGCACCTCGTCGGTGAAGGCCGACTTGAGAAACTCCTCAAATACAAGGTCATAGCGAAAGTCTTCGCCAGGCTTTGAGACAATCGCGAGTCGCAAACCCAACTTCTTGGCATCCGGCTCGGTGTCACGAAGTTCCTTCAGTTTCACCAAGGCGGCCGTCGTCACGGTGATGATGGTGTCGCGAGGTGACTCAGCCGCAAGTGGCGAGACCTTCGCCGCTTCGCCGCTCGCCAACGGCGAGCTTTTCGGCGCATCGCCGGTGGTTGCAAACGGCGATGTTTTCGTCTCTGACACGCTCCGCAGGCTACTGAGCAGCTTCCGTCGACCCTCAGCACGACAGCGGTGATTTCGATGTTGGCGTTAGAGTTTTGTCACACGCACGGGGAGTCCGAGGTTCGTCGGACTGAGAGGGTGGAAGCCTCCACCGACCCGCAGACCTGATCTGGGTAATGCCAGCGGAGGGAGCCATATGAACGACGTCAATACCAGCGAGCGACCCTTCGTCGTGCTGCTCGGTGGCGACATTGCTGATCTCGCGGCACTCGGTGTGGTGCGACGTGATGCAACGGTGATTGCTGCTGACTCTGGGTTGCATCTTGCTGAACCGCTCGGATTGCGCGTCTCAACGGTGGTTGGAGATATGGATTCAGTCGACCCCACGGCGCTAGCTGCCGTCGAGGCGCTCGGCACCCAGGTGCTGCGGTTTTCTCGCGACAAAGACGCGAGCGATGCCGAACTCGCACTCAGCCACGCAGCCGCTCTCGGTGCGACCTCGCTCACCGTCATCGCCGGCCGCAGTGATCGTCTCGACCACGAATTGGGCAACCTCGCCGTGCTGTTTCTGCCTGAGCTGCATGCGTGTCGCGTTGAATTGCGCGTGGCTGGCGCACGAGTCTTTCGAATTGATGCAAATGATCAACAAGATGCCGAGTTGCAGGTTGCGTGCAATGTCGGCGACATCGTCGGTCTATTGCCCTTCGGTGGTGACGCACATGGGGTGACCACCAACGGGCTGCAGTGGGCGCTATCGAATGAAACCCTCGCAGTGAACTCGTCGCGTGGCATCAGCAATCGAGCCATGCGTGATGAAATCACGATTTTTCTTCAACGAGGTCGCCTGCTCGTCACCGTGACAAATGGGGGCCGCGATGCATCTGCCTGACGTTGTTCCTTCGCGCATGCGCCGCACTCTCCCCCGCACACGCCGCACTCTCCCCCGCACACGCCGCTCTTTCATCGGGCTACTCGTGCTCGTCACACTTACCGCCGCGGGCTGCGCGCAAGATGCTTCACGATCACAAGACAACGGCGGCGCCGATACTTCAACGAATGACTCGACGGTCACTACTGACGCACCCGTGACACTCACGCTCTTGGCGCACGACTCATTCACCCCCAGCGAGACGATCTTCGATGCATTTACCGCCGACACCGGCATCGTCGTTCGCGTAGTGCGCGGTGGTGACGCAGGCGCCATCGTGACCAAGGCGGTCGTATCGGCAGGCAACCCTGAGGGCGACGTGCTCTGGGGTGTCGACAACACGCTGCTCTCGCGTGCCGTTGATGCCAACGTGTTCACACCGTATGTCACGGTGCATCGCGACGATCTCGACGCAGCCGGCGTGGCACTCGCTCCCGATGGCGTGGTGACACCCGTCGACTCAGGCGATGTGTGCATCAACTACGACAAGCAGTGGTTCGCCGAACGTCGAATCAACCCGCCGCTCACCTTGCAGGCACTCGCCTCGGCAAATTATCGCAACCTACTGGTGGCGCCGAGCCCACTCACGTCGTCTCCGGGTCTGGCCTTCATGCTCGCCAGCATCGCCGAGTTTGGTGATGAATGGACGCAGTGGTGGACCACCCTGCGCGACAACGGCGTGCTCATCGTTGATTCGTGGAGCCACGCCTATTACTCGCACTTCACCGCTGCATCTGATGGAGAACGGCCGATTGTCGTGAGTTATGCCACGAGCCCACCAGCCGAAGTGATCTTCGCCGACCCACGACCGACCGAGGCACCCACTGCGGTTGCCGCACTCACCTGTTTTCGTCAGTATGAATTCGCCGGAATCTTGCGCGGCACGAAACACGAAGCAGCTGCTCAGAAGCTGATCGACTTTCTGGTCTCACGTCAGTTTCAAGAAGACTTGCCACTCACGCAGTTCGTGTGGCCAAGCAATCGCAACGCCACCGTGCCACAAGAGTTTCTTGACTATTCGTTACGACCCGAGAACCCGCTCATACTCGACCCAACCATCATCGCCGCGCGCCGCGCCGAATGGCTCGACACCTTTAGTGACGTCGTGTTGCGGTGAGTAATCGTTCACTGCGCGCCGCTATTCCGGCGCTCGTCTGGTTGGCGATCTTCCTGCTCTTGCCAGTGGTCGTGCTGCTGACGGCACAGGTTGAGGCGAGTGACGTCTCACGTGTGCTGACTCGCCAGTCGACCTGGCGCATTGCCTGGTTTTCGTTATGGCAGGCACTCGCGAGTGTGATCGCAACTTTTGCGCTGGCACTGCCGTTGACATGGTTCATTGGTCGCCACCAGTTTCGTGGTCGGGGTGTGGTGCGAGCGTTTGCATCGGTTGGGTTTTTTCTTCCGTCGGTCGTGGTGGCTGCCGGGTTCATCGCGTTGCTCCCAACCCGTCTGCACGTCTCGCTCGCTGCCATGATCGCGGCCCATGCGTACTTCAACATTGCCGTCGTGCTACGTGTGATTGCCCCGCGACTCGAGACATTCGACATCGGTCTGTTGGCAGCCGCGCGCACCTTGGGCGCTGGTGCGCTGCGCACGTTCACCTCGGTGGCGTGGCCAGCGATGCGCACTGCAGTGGTGTCGGCAGCCGGGGTCGTCTTCATCTATTGCTTCACGTCATATGCGGTGGTGCGCACCCTTGGTGGCGTCACCCGCAACACGATCGAAAGCGACATTGCCGTGCGTGCCTATGCAATCGGTGATCTGGGTGGCGCCGTAGTGCTCTCACTCGTCCAGGTGGTGGTGATCGCCACGGTGGTGCTACTTGGTCGCGCGCTCGCTCGCGATGCCGCAACTGCGCCACGACGAACGACGCTGACGCTTACCGCTGCCGCTGGCGTGCGCGCCATCGTCGGCGCGGTGATCATCGTCGTGACTCTCACGCTGGTGGCAGCACCACTCATCGCACTGGCCATGTCGTCGTTTCAAGTCGGCGACACATGGTCGTTCGCTGGCTGGCGCAGCCTGGTTGACAACGGCGCTGTGGCAGCGACACCAGAATCCGCACCTGCCGACGCAACCTCCGCGTTCGCACTCGTTGATTCGCTCGTCACATCAGGACGCACTGCGGTGCTCGCCGCCATCGTGGCATTGGTGTTGGCAACCGGTCTCGCGCGCACGGTGGTGCGCTTGGGCACTCGCGGGCGATGGCTTGATGCCGTGTCAATGGTGCCGCTCATCGTCTCACCTGTCACGCTCGGGCTCGGGCTCGTTGTCACGTTCGACTCGGGTTGGTACGACTGGCGTGGTACGTGGTGGTTCGTCGCCGTGGTGCACTCGGTGGTGGGTCTGCCGCTTGCAGTGCGAGTGCTGGTGCCCGTATGGCGCAATGTTGCACCCAGCTTGCGTGATGCTGCGGCCGTGCTTGGCGCGACACCGCGACAACGATTCATCGATATCGACCTGCGGCTCTTGCGTCCGGCCCTCGTTGCTGCGGCAGGTCTCGTTGCCGCCGTTTCACTTGGCGAATTCGGCGCTGCATCGATGTTGTCACGCAGCGGAGCCGAAACCCTGCCGGTGATGATTGCTCGACTGCTTGGGCGAACGGGTGATCTCGTGCGCACGCAAGCGTTCGTTCTCGCAACCGTGCTCGTGGTCGCCTGCGTGTCAGCGCTGTTGCTCGTCGAATCTGGCGCACGCAATCACTCTCACCCCCGAGACAACACCCATGCTTGACGTCGTCGATCTCACGGTGCGACGTGGTGCGCAGGTCGTCGTTCGTCGTGCTGATCTGCTGGTGAAGCATGGCGAACGAGTCGCAGTACACGGCCCGAGTGGCTGCGGAAAAACCACGTTGTTGCATGCCATCGCAGGGCTGCTCGCGGTTTACACAGGGCAGATCTTGCTCGATGGCGTCGATATCACCGCGACCGCTGCAAATCGCCGTGGCATCGGGGTGGTCTTTCAAGACGATCAACTCTTCCCCCACTTTGATGTCGCCGAGAACGTTGCCTACTCATTGCGGGTGCAGGGTGTCGCTCGCCGCGAGCGTCGCCGACATGCTGACGACTGGCTCGAGCGGGTCGGGCTGGGCGGTTTTGCGCAGCGAACCATCAACTCACTCTCGGGTGGTGAAGCCAAGCGGGTGGCACTTGCCCGCACGCTTGCGGCATCGCCGCGAGTCGTGCTGCTCGACGAACCGCTCACGGGCCTTGATGCCTCACTGCACGATCGTCTACTCATTGACCTGCGACTGCTGTTTGATCAACTACAGACCACGGTGGTGCTCGTGACCCACGATCGTGACGAAGGGGCTGCACTCGCCCATCGCGCGACCGAATTCAGCGCGCTACTGCGAGAGTGACGATTTCGCTGCGAGACTAAGCAACCTATGTCGCGTGACGTTGTCATTGAACGCCTTGACCTTGCCGACACGCAAGCCATACGTATCGCGGTGTTGCGCCGCGGCACACCGGCCACGACCGCGGTGTATGACGGCGACGATCTGCCGACCACCGTTCACATCGGTGCACGACGAAACGGTGTCGTTGTTGCGACATCGACATGGATTCTTGCCGCCTGGCCACACGACCCTGCGTTGCCGGCGGTGCAGTTACGCGGCATGGCGGTTGATGATTCGTTGCAAGGCACTGGCATCGGGCGACGCCTCGTCGACGCTGGCATCAACCATGCCCGTGATGCAGGTGCCAGCATCGTGTGGGCCAAGGCTCGCGATTCGGCGATGAGTTTTTATGAGCGTTGTGGGTTTCGAGTCGTCGGTGAACAATTCACCGAACCCGCGTCTGGCATGCCACATCACCTCGTGGTGCGCGAGGTGTCTTAGCGCGAGGTGCCGCGCGGTCAGCGACACTCGTCGGCACAACCGCGCCGCACGCAATCGCCTTACGATTCGAACATCACCGGTGTGGTGTAGAGCGCCGTAGAACCGTCTTCGAGAGTTGCATCGAACTCGAGCGTCCATTTGCCTGGCGTCGGCACACTCACTTCGTAGTGAAAGTGATTTGAGCCATCTTTCTCGAACCACAAAATCATCGTCGACAACGCCGTGTCGCTCGGAATCAGGTTGCCCACCACCGACGTGACTTGCAAGAGCGAACCGCCGGGCGGCGTGAACTCCATATGTATCTCTACGTTTCCCGTCTTGGCCGGATCAACGGTCACATTGGCAATCACGTCATCTGAGACGAGCGATGTGTTGAAGGCATCTTTGCCACCGTGATCATGCACGCCCGATGCGCCACTGTGATTATGCCCAGCCGACGCAGAGCCGTCAGCGTTGCCTCCGCACGCACCCGCCAACACAACGACGCAACACCACACGCCACCGGCAATGACTCTGCGCAACATCGACCTTCAGTATGGGTCGGGTGCGGGCACACTTTCAACCGTGTGACGTCCATAAAACCACGCAAGCCGCAGGTTGGGTTCAAGTTGCACTATGACATCGGGCAACACCGTGAGGCCCATCGGCTTGCGGGCCCGCCACGCCATCACACGCCGATCAAGGTCATAACGCACGAAGAGTGGATCCAAATCACGCCAGGTAAACCCAAGATCGAGATCGGCGTGGTGTATCTCGGTTTCACACCAGCGCATGAGCACGAGTTCATGAATCGCCACCTTGGCACCGTCGGCGTGTGACTTGATGCCGTGGCCCGACCATGTGGTCTCGGTCGCCGCCGCCCAGGCCGCCTCAAGCAGGTAGATCGCCGTGCGTACATCGGCGACAAGCTGCACAGCGCTCTTCGAGCTTCCTTCGTCAATCTCTCGATCACGTGTTGCCTTTCCGCCCGGATACTGCTCAGATACTTCGCCACGCGTTGCTGCCTGAAACATGCGCACATGGCTTTCGGCGTTGCGGGCGATGTGCGACAAGAGATGCCCACGCGACCAACCCGCGAGCAGCGACGGTGCCCGGCAGGCGGCGTCGCTCAGCGCACCCGCACCTGCAGGCGAAGTAGCGGCAAGCTCAAGCCCGCGGTCGAGTGTGGCGAGCAATCGTTGATGCGAAGCGGCGGCACCCGCAACTTGTGCATCAATCGTGCGGGCAAGGGCGGCGTCCAACTCGTCTACAGCTCTCCGGCCATTCGTTGCGGCACGACGACCACCGTACCGTCTCGTTCGTGTATCACGCGCGCAGAGATGCCATAGAACTCAGCCAGCGTTTCGCTGCGCAGCACCGAGCGCGCATCACCGCGTGCAACGGCGACACCTTGATGCAAAAGCAAGAGACGATCGGCATACAACCCGGCGAGCGTCAAGTCGTGCATCGCCGACACCACGGTGATGCCGCGCTCTCGTCGCAATTTGTCGACAAGTTCAAGCGCTCGTTGTTGATGACCCAAGTCGAGTGCGCTCGTCGGTTCATCGAGCAGCAAGACGGGTGACTCTTGAGCGAGCGCGCGCGCAACCACCACACGCTGGCGCTCACCACCCGACAGCGTGCCCAGCATGCGGCGCACGAACATGCCGAGTTCGAGTTCACCAATCAGGCGCGACACCACATTGCGGTCATGACCAGACTCTCTGCCGAAAGGGCGAATGTATGGGTTTCGCCCGAGCATCACATAGTCGTATACCGAGATGTCATCAGGCAGCACCGGGTCTTGCGGAACGAAAGCCACGAGTCGCGCCGCCTCGCGTGGTGTGCACGTTGCGATGTCGTGTTCGCCGATGTGCACACTGCCGCATGAGTCGACCAACGCCGCAATGCCGCGCAGTAGCGACGACTTGCCAGCACCGTTCGGACCAATGACGCATAGCCACTCGCCGGGTGCCACCGTTTCGTCAAGACCGACCACCACCGGGCAGCCGTCGTACTCGACACGAAAGCCCGTCAGTGCAAGCTTCACGATTGCCACCAGCGAATCGCGTGCATCATGCGCGTTGGTCTCGCAGGCGCAAAATCAGCAGAAAGAACGGCGCACCGAAGAACGCGGTTACAACGCCGATCGGAGTCTCCGACGGCGAGGTCAACACCCGACCAGGAATATCGGCGGCAATCAAGAACGCAGCACCCAAGAACATGCTGAGTGGAATCACGCGTCGATATGAAGCACCGAGCAAAAGGCGCACGGTATGCGGCACGATAATGCCGACGAAGCCAATCAGCCCGCTGACCGCAACTGCTGCAGATGTGCCTAACGTTGCCGCCAGCACCACGATGAGTCGCACGCGATCAACGTTCACACCGAGGGCGCGCGCTTCATCGTCGCCCACTCGCAGCACGTCGATGAGTCGCCGATGCAGCAGCAACACCACGCTGCTTACGACGACGTACGGAAGAATCAGGCGCACATCGCCCCAGGTGGCGGTGGTAAGGCGACCGAGAATCCACGAGTACACCTGTCGCACGACGTCGTTGTTGCGTTGCAACACGAACGTTTGAATCGCGGTGGTGAGCGAGGTCACCGCCACCCCCGCCAACACCAACGAAGTTGCAGATCGATTGGCATCAAAGGCGGTGCCAACCACATAAGTGAGTGCCACGGCAATAAGCCCGCCAACGAATGCAGCGAGCGGCACTGGGTCGATAAACCACTGCTCGGTGATGTCACGATTGACGACGAACGCCACGGTGGCTCCGAGCCCAGCGCCTGCCGCAACCCCGAGCAGATACGGGTCGACGAGCGGGTTGCGAAACGCACCTTGGTAGCTCGCACCGGCAATGGAGAGCATCGCACCAACCAATGCAGCGAGCACCACGCGTGGGGCACGAATCTGCCACACGATGTTCCATTGCGCGTCGGTCACGCCGCTCTCAACGCTGACGAATGGCAGTCGGTCAAGCAACGCCAGCGGCACGCGCCACCACACCGGGCCAGCGGGGCCGATTGCCGCGCCGACAACCGCCGCGATGAGTACGACTGCCGCCCCGCCGAGCCACCACGCCACACTCTTTGTTGGCGTCGTGACGTGAACGCGACTCGCGGTCGCGTCGTCGGCGGGGCGGTTAGTCGACATGCATTACGACCCGGCAGACACCTTCGCAATCGCCGCAGCGACTTGCGCGAGCAAGTCGACGAGGCGAGGGCCCCAGCGTGATGCGATGTCATCATCGAGTTCAACGATGTTGCCGTTGCTGACGGCACCAAGAGCACCCCAACCTTCACGGGCCGCAACGGTGGCTGCCGATTGAGCACAACATTTCACGTCAGCGAGGAAGATGATGTCTGGGTCTTTCTCCACGATCACTTCGGCTGACAGTTGCGGATAGTCGTTGCCCTCTTGCACGCCGTCGGCGATGCTCACCAGACCGAGCTGCGACATCACGCTGCCGATGAAGGTATTGCTGGTCACGCTGTAGAGCGTTGGGTCAAGTTCATAGAAATACGTGAGCGGCGGGTCTTGCACGGTCACACCATCGATGATGGTCTTCACCTCGGCGCGCATCGTTGCTACTGCGTCGGCAGCTGCGTCACCTTGGCCGGTGAGTGCACCGAGCTGTTCCATCTGCTCATAGACACCGTCGAGGTTCATCACTGCATATGCCGTAAAAACGGGAATCGAGAGAGCATTCAGCTGCTCAACCAAGTTGCCTGGGTCATAGCTGATGATCACGAGATCGGGCTCGAGTTCTGAGATCGCCTCGACACTCGGCTCGTAGGCATCAATCTTTGGCAGAGAATCAACTTCAGCCGGAAAGTTCGAGAAGTTGTCGACCGCAACCACCTTGTCGCCGGCGCCGATGGCGAACAGCATCTCGGTGGCGGTCGCCGACATCGAGACAACGCGCTGTGGCTCGGCGTCGAGCGTGAGCTCACCGACAGTTACCGGGAACGCAGCGGCCATCGTGGTGGTGACATCAGCAACGGTGGTGTCGACAGCAGCTTCTTGCGGGGTGTCGTCACCGCAGGCGGCAGCGCCGAGGCCGAGCCCGAAGGCAACGGCCACAACTGGGGCTACCCGCGCAGCTTTCTTGGTGAGAGTCGCACGAACGACTCGGGTGAACAGGCTCTGGCGCGCGGCCATAACTTTCTCCTTGCCCCTCTCGCGAGGGCGGTTGAATGGGCACTCGCGCGAGGCGACCGGACTCGCGTCGAGCGATTGCTCGCTCGACGCATCACCGTTGCGGGACAGTGCCGGAATCTCACCGGACTTCGCTCACGTGAATGCACCGCGACTCTTACCGCGGCACCAGCGACAGTAGCAGGAAGTCGGTCAGCCCGCGACGAGTGCAGCGATGCGTGAGATTCCCTCGCGCAGGTCATCGTCACCGAGCGCAAACGAAAACCGCGCATACCGCGGCGCACCAAAGGCTTCGCCCGGCACGAATGCCACCTTGGCGCGTTCGAGCACGAGGTCGGCCAGCTCAAGCGTGGTCGCCGCCGAAGCACCCGACAGGTTGCGATTGAGTAACCCCGAGAAATTCGGGAAGCAGTAGAAAGCGCCCTGCGGTTTCATGCACGTAACGCCCGGAATCGCCGTCAACAACTCGTGCATCAGGTTGCCACGTCGCTCAAAGGCGCCGCGCATGCGTACAACATCGTCAAGACCGCCACTGACAGCGGCGAGTGCCGCATATTGCGCCACGTTCGACACGTTCGACGTCGTGTGACTCTGAAAGTTGATTGCCGCCTTCATTACATCGGGTGGCCCGATCATCCAACCCACGCGCCAGCCAGTCATCGCATAGGTCTTGGCGACACCGTTGACGATCACGCAACGGTCGGCAATCTCGGGCACGAGCGTGGGCATCGAGTGGAATTCATGACCGCCATAGGTGAGGTGCTCGTAGATTTCATCGGTCACGACCCAAACGTCATTTTTGGCGGCCCACTTGCCGATGGCGATGGTCTCTTCACGTGAATACACCGCACCACTCGGGTTGTCGGGCGAGACAAACAGCAACACTTTCGTGCGCGCGGTCTTGGCGCGCTCGAGCTGCTCAACCGTCACTTTGAACTCGGTCTCTTCGGTGGTGTCAATCACCTTCGGCACACCACCCGACAACGCGATTGCTTCTGGGTAGGTGGTCCAATACGGCGCCGGACAAATCACTTCGTCGCCCGGGTCACACAAAGCGGCGAATGCAACGAAGACCGCATACTTTCCGCCGACAGTCACCAGCACTTGCGACGACTGACATTCGAAGCCGCTGTCGCGCCTGGTCTTCGCGGCAATCGCGTCGCGCAACTGCGGCAGACCGGCTGCCGGCGTGTAGCGATGGGCCTTGGGGTCGCGCGCGGCTTTGACCGCCGCCTCGACGATGTGTTCCGGTGTAGGAAAATCTGGCTCGCCTGCGCCGAACCCCACCACCTTTTCACCCTTGGCTTGTAGCGCCTTCGCCTTGGCGTCAACGGCCAGCGTCGCCGACTCGGCAATCGCCGCCAAACGAGATGACACCCTTGACTTCTTGTTTGGTGGTGTTGAACTCGCAGACATCCCTGCCATGCTAAGACGGTGAAGAACGCGAGCCCAGCGGCCATCACGATTCCGTCGTCGATGTTGCCAAGCGACGGCCGCTTCGGGTGCGGGCCATCGAAAGTGCGCGATGCCCAACTCGACGCCCTCGCCACCGACGGCCGGCGCCTCATGGGCACATCGCATCGGCAGTCGCCCGTCAAATCGCTCGTCGGTTCGGTGCGAGCCGGGCTTCACGACCTGTTCTCATTGCCCGACGGGTGGGAAGTCGTGCTCGGCAACGGCGGCTCAACCGTGTTTTGGGATGTCGCCACCTTCGGGCTCATCGAACAACGCAGCCAGCACTTGGTGTTCGGCGAGTTCTCGCAGAAGTTTGCCGACGCCGTTACGGCGGCCCCGCATCTCGGCGACCCGTCGGTCGTTGCCAGCCCGCCAGGTTCGCACCCCGCCGTGGTTGCCGCCCCTGGCGTCGACACCTATTGCCTCACCCACAACGAAACGTCGACCGGCGTGGCGATGCACCTCGCGCGACCCGCCACCATCGGCGAATCGCTCATCGTCGTCGATGCCACTTCTGCGGCGGGTGGTCTTGCGTGGTCGCCGAGCGAGGTTGACGTCTACTACTTCGCACCGCAGAAATCGTTTGCCAGCGACGGCGGGTTGTGGATTGCCTGCTGCTCGCCGAGGGCCATCGCCCGCATCGAACAGATCAGTGCAACAAAGCGCTGGATGCCCGCCTCGCTCGACCTGAAGATTGCCCTCGACAACTCGCGTGCCGACCAGACCTACAACACACCGGCCATCGCGACCATCTTCTTGCTCGATCAGCAAATTCGCTGGATGCTCGACCACGGTGGCATGTCATGGTGCACGCAGCGCACCAGCGAGTCAGCAAACACGATTTACCAATGGGCAACGGCCAGCCCCTACGCAGCGCCCTTCGTCGCCGATGCTGCGCAACGTTCACATGTGGTGGCGACCATCGACCTTGACGGTGTGGCGGCCAACGACGTCAACGCCGCGTTGCGCGCCAACGGCATCGTCGATACCGACGGATACCGCAAGTTGGGCCGCAACCAACTGCGCGTCGGCATGTTTCCTGCAGTCGAACCCGCCGATGTCGCCGCGCTCACCACGTGTATCGACTATGTCGTCGAGCGACTACGCAACTAGGCGACCGAGAATAAGCACCCAACCATGAGCGACGACTTCTATTCCGACGACTACCCAACCGTCGACGAGGTGCTCGAGTCGCATGCCGACGAAGTAGCACCACTGCGCCGCCCCGTCATGCTCGTCGCTCTTGAAGGATGGTTCGACGCAGCCACCGCCGCCACGTCGGCGCTTGAGCGTCTGATGCAATCACGAGAATGCGTGACCGTGGCATCAATCGACCCCGACCCCTTCTTTGACTTCACCCAACAACGACCCGAGGCCTATATCGACGAAGACGGCGAGCGCCAGATTCGCTGGCCATACAACGACATCGTGGTCGCACGTGGTGACGACGGCTCGCGCGATCTCGTCGTGCTCTCGGGGGTCGAACCGCACCTGTTCTGGCAAACCTACGTCGGTTGCGTCATTCGCACCGCCCGCGAGTTGCACTGCGGTGCACTGGTCACCGTCGGCGCCAACTTCGACACGGTTCCGCACACGCGCAGCCCGATCGTCACCGGCAGCACCACCAACTCGGCACTGGCCGGCAAGTTGCGCCTGTCGCGACCGCACTATCAAGGCCCCACTGGCGTGGCCGGCGTCTTGCAACAACGTCTCGACGGTGACCGCATGGCCCCGGTGTCGTTGCGGGTCGGGGTGCCGCATTACTTGTCGTCGTCTGAGCACCCCAAGTCGTCGGCTGCACTGCTGCGACACCTTGAGTCGGTGCTGGGTGTGCCCACGCATCACGCCGCGATGTACGAAGAGATCCAGCGTTGGGCCGAACTGCACGACACCGCCATTGAAGACGATGAAGAAACGCTGGAATATGTGCGCACGCTTGAGCGCGAGTACGACCGCCGCAACGACACCACCATCCCGAGCGCCGACGACCTCGGTGACGCCTTCGAACGCTTTCTTCGCGAGCAAGACGACGAGTAAGTTCACCCAGAATTCACCCCAAAAACTCTCTCAATTTTTATTGAGAGATATAGTCTCACAACATGGCTTCAGGACCGACCCGCAGTACTGGCGCCTTGACGTCCCGAGCCGCGCTTGCGAGTCGAGCCGCGCTGTTTGCCGCTCTCGGTGACCCGCTTCGCCTGAAGATTGCCGACGAACTCGCCACCTCAGATCGCACACCGGGTGAGTTGCTCGAGTGGGTTGATGTGTCATCGGCACTGCTTGCCCACCATCTCGATGTACTCGAAGCCGCAGGGGTCATCGAACGCACCACCTCGCATGCCGATGGCCGTAAGCGATTCGTGCGTTTGGTGCCGCGACACCGCCACCTGCTCGCCCCGCGCATAACGCCGCACAATGTGGTGTTCGTTTGCACCCACAATTCAGCGCGTTCGCAGCTTGCAGCCGGCCTGTGGCAGCAGCTCACTGGTCAGCCCGCCCGCAGTGCAGGAACCGAACCTGCCGAGCGTGTGCACCCCCTGGCGCTTAGCACCGCTGCGCGCCACGGCCTTGAACTCGGCGGCGCCCGCCCAGCCATCGCCACACCCGCCCTGCTGCGCGGAGCCACCATCATCACCGTCTGCGATCAGGCCCACGACGACCTCCCGCGCACCATCGCAGGCCTTGGTGCACAGCCGATGTCTCGCCTGCACTGGTCGGTGCCCGACCCCGTCGCGATCGGCTCTGCTCGGGCGTTTGAGCGAGCCTACGAAGAGATTGCCGAACGAATCTCACCGCTCGCCGCAGCCAAACACCCAACAACCACGAAAGGAATCCAGCAATGAGCTTCTACCAACCAACCGAGGAAAACGAAATCATCGACCACTCGGTGTCGCAACTGGCCCGCAAATACGCCGGCAAGTTTGACGAAACCGACATTCGCCCGATCGTCACCGACTCGTACAACAGCTTCGCCGACGCCAAGGTGCGCAGCTTCGTGCCCGTCTTCACCACGCGATACGCCGACGATCGGCTACGTGCTCTCGCCAAGGTGCGCGGTCTCATCACCGACACCCCGCCGTCGGTGCTGTTCGTGTGTGTGCACAACGCGGGTCGTTCGCAGATGGCGGCCGGGTGGCTGCGAGCCTTGTCCAAGGGTCGCATCGAGGTGTACTCGGGCGGCTCGCTGCCCGGCAAAGATCTCAACGCCGCCGCCGTGGCCGCCATGCAAGAAGTCGGCATCAATATCGCCACCGAGTTCCCGAAGCCGTTCGCGGTCGAAATCGTGCAGGCAGCCGACATGGTCATCACCATGGGTTGTGGCGACACCTGCCCCGTCTTCCCCGGCAAGCGCTACGAAGACTGGGCGCTCGACGACCCAGCCGGTCTCGACGTGGCCGCAGTCAGACCAATTCGCGATGCAATCAAGCTGCGAGTGGAAGACTTGATTCGCGATATGGCAGTCAACACTCAGTGAGCTCAGCAAACGCCCTAGCGGGGGCCACGAGCGCACCGTCGTTGGCGGTGCGACTCGTCGCAGAGGGTCTCGGCACCGCACTGCTCATCGTCAGCGTGGTGGGGTCGGGCATCATGGCGACCAACCTCACCAATGACGTCGCATTGCAGTTGCTGGCCAACGCTGGTGCCACCGTAGGCGCACTCATCGCGTTGATCATGATGTTCGGCCCGATCTCCGGCGCCCAGTTCAACCCGGTGGTCACGATTGCCGACTGCGTGTTGAACCGCCGCTCGTTCAGCGACGTGCTGCCTTACTTCGTGGTGCAGACGGCTGGCGGAACTTTCGGGGCGCTCATCGCAAACCTCATGTTCGACCTCGACCCCCTCGGGCCATCGACCAAGATTCGCGACGGTGGCGGCATCTGGTTGGGTGAAGTGGTCGCCACATTCGGCCTGCTACTCGTGATCTTCCTTATTGGCAAGCATCGCGCCGAGTCGGTGCCCGTAGCCGTCGGCGTGTGGATCGGCGGTGCCTATTGGTTCACGTCGTCGACTTCGCTGGCGAACCCAGCCGTCACCATTGCTCGTGCGTTCAGCGACTCATTCGCTGGCATCGCCCCCGAGTCGGTGCCGATGTTCATCGTGATGCAATTGGTCGGCTTGGCGATTGCCCTACCGGTGCTGCGTGTACTTCGGCGTTAGTGCCAACGAATCGCCGCCAGCCGTAGCACCGACCACACTGGCCACTACACGAGAAAGCCCCGGGCTTTCGCCCGGGGCCATCTCTTCGCGAACTTACGTTCGAGGATTTACTTCGAGTTGATCAACTTCGCCTGCGCGAGCGCCTTGTCCTTCAATGAGCCAGTGAGTGGAGCGTACGCCAACGCCTCAGCATTTGCTGGGGAGTAGGTGTTGAGGATCCACTGGAGGTATTCACTGACCACCGCATTCTTCGCCGACTTCGCAGTCTTGCCAAGTGCGTAAGTCACTGCGACGATCGGGTACGCCGTGGTGTTGGTGGTCTGGTTGTAATTGAAGGTAACGAACCCTGTCGCATCGATCGTGGAGGCGTCCAGGAACGACGAGGTCGCGGACGACGTTGGCGCGACGTACTTGCCAGCGGCGTTGCGCACGTTGGCGGCTTTCATGCCTTTAGCAGCACGGGTCGCGTCGCTAACGAACGACACTTCGGCGTATCCGATTGAGCCACTGTTGTCGGCGATGTAGTTCGACACGTTGGCCGAACCGCTCTGACCTTGGAAGCGCGAGCCGAACGAAGCTACTTTCGATGATCCACCCGGGATGCACGAAGTAAAGGCGTCGTTCTGCACCCAGTCAGAGTTTGCTGCACTGCGCATGAACAAGCAGAAGTTGTTCGACGTGCCGGAACCGTCCGAGCGGTACACCACAGTGATGTCCTTGTCTGGCATTGTCACGGTCGACTCAGCGAACACCGCAATCTCTTTGCCATTCAACTTCACGGAGTAGTTGACGCCTTCTTTGGCTGCAAACGCCACAGCGACTTCACCCTTGTTCAGCACAGCCGACTTGAGCACCTTCTTGGTCTTCGAGTCGATGATCTCAACCTTCTTGCCCTTCACCGACTTCAAGAGGCTCGGAATCGCTGAGACCGTGACGGTTGCTGAACCAGGTGACGTGTTGGCAATCAACGCCGAGGCACCCTTGAGTTCCGTCTTCTTCTTCGAGTTGGTCCACAGTGGGTTGCTCTTCAGGTCATTCACGATCGAGGCATCGTTCCATTTGGTAATCGTGCCACCGAAAATTCCGTTGATGGTTGCAGGGCTCAGCGACAACGTCGCGCCGCCCAGTTCGTCCAAGCGATAGGCGATCGCGATAGCTCCGCCCACGTATGGTACGTAAACCCAGTCGAATGCTGCAGCCTGGGCTGATGTGACTGCCGAGTCCGTACCACCAAAATCGGTGAGGTTGGCTTTGAAGTCCGCCTTGCCCTTCGACGAGCCACCACCTGGATTGGCGTATGAGACGGTGTGACCGGTCGCAGCATTGAACGCGGCAGACGCCGACGCTTGGAACTGCTGAGGGAATGTGGCACCCGAGCCGCTGATGCTCTCGGCGAGGGCAGCAGAGCCAACCGCGAGCGACGCCGCGACCACAATCGAGATGGCTGAGAACAATTTCTTGCGCATAGTGAATGTTTTCCTTTTTGGGAGTGATGTTGCGCTGAAAACTATGGTCGGGACCTTACGAGGAACTCACTAGCACCTAAACGCAGGTGTACCGCGGGGTGAAGTTTGGGTTAACGACTCAGCCGAATTTGCCTTGTACGTAGTCAGCGGTGCGCGAGTCTGCGGGGTTCGTGAAGATTTTGCGAGTCGCATCGGCCTCGACGAGATAGCCAGGACCGCCATCGGTGAGGAAGAATGCACAGAAGTCACTGACACGGCTGGCCTGCTGCATGTTGTGGGTCACGATGATGACCGTGATCTTTGCTGCGAGTTCCTTGATCGTCTCTTCGATTCTCAGGGTGCTGCCCGGGTCGAGTGCCGAGCAAGGCTCGTCCATCAACAAGACCTCTGGCTCAACCGCGAGCGAACGCGCGATGCACAGTCGCTGTTGCTGACCGCCCGAGAGTGAGCCACCGGAGGCGTCGAGTCGATCTTTCACTTCCTTCCAGAGACCCGCACGCGTCAGACACGCCTCGACAATCTCATCATGGTTGGGCTTCTTCAAGTGCGCGAGCTTGATGCCCGCCAGTACGTTCTCCCGAATTGACATCGCCGGAAACGGGTTCGGTTTCTGAAAGACCATCCCGATCTTGAGACGAACAACTGCGGCGTCAACCGACGGCGCATAGATGTCGGAACCATTGTGCAGCACCTCACCCGCCATCGCGGCGCCAGGGATGAACTCGTGCATGCGATTGAGCAGTCGAATGAACGTTGATTTTCCACAACCAGAAGGACCGATCAAACCCGTGACAGTGCGGTTCGGGAATTTGAGCGAAACATCCGACAGCGCATGGTGCTTGCCGAACCACGCGTGGGCACCACGGGTCTCGAGACCAACGAACGACGCCGACTCTGTGGTCGACTGCGCCGAAGAGGTGGAGGTTGCAGAGGTGGTCATGGTGGTTCCTTTCACCGAGGTTACGTTCGGGCTTTGAGTCATGGGTTATCGCTTGTCCTTTCCGCCGAAGCGGCGGGCGAGAGTGAACAACCCGAGCACTATCACGAGAAGCACGAGCGATGCCGACCAGGCACGAGCAATTGCGTACTCAGTTCCGATCTGCAGGTATCCGAAGATGTATGTCGGCAACGAAGCCATCGGTCCATCGACCGGGTTAAATCGCACCGTCGTGTTTGAAAGTGAGGTGAGCAGTAGGGGCGCTGTTTCACCGATTACGCGCGCTATTCCGAGGATTGCTGCGGTGGTGAGACCACTTCGTACGGTGGGGATTACCACCATGAATGCTGTTCGCCACTGTCGGGCACCGAGGGCGTAACCCGCAGATCGCAGGTCTTCCGGCACGAGTTTCAATACCTCTTCTGCAGTGCGCGCCACCGTTGGCAGCATCAAAACCGACAGCGACAACGCGCCGGCAAGTGCACTGAACGACTCGGTCGAGTACACATAGGTGGTGTAGACGAAGAGTCCGGCAACAATCGATGGCACTCCACTCATCGATTGCACGACGAATCGCACGAGAAACGTGAGCGGGCCCCGCACTTCGGTGAGATAAACGCCACTCAGAATTCCGAGTGGCAGGGTGATGGCGGTTGCGATGAGCACCATCAGCAACGACCCGACGATGGCGTGCAGTGCCCCACCAAACTCAAGGAAGTCATCGGGCACCGTCGTCCGCATGTCTTGAGTGAAAAAATTCGGGCGGATTCCTGCGTAACCCTTGAACAGCACGGCACCGAAGATTGACAACCACGGTGCAAACGCAGTAATCGCTGCCGCAGTCACGACCACCCGCATGAGTGCATCGGTGCGTTCTTTACTGCCAACTCGCAAGTTCCGTGCGACCGCAACAATCATCGAGAGCAGGAAGAACGTCACTGCCCAGCCGTCGAGTCCCGCTACCCCAGTAAAGAAGGTGATAACACCGGCAACTGCCGCAGCAACGATGAGAACTCCCAGCGTCTGCATGTTCTTTGACCGTGGGGTCGCCCAAGGCGTTCGTGGTTCGACAGTCGCTGGAGCACTGATTGTGGCGGTCATGCCCGAGGTGTACTCCTTTGCACAATGGTCGTTGCAGTCATGTTCACCGCGAGGGTGAGCAGGAAGAGCACGAAGCCAGCTGCGACGAGGGCCTTCAACTCATACGGCGTGGCATCGCCGAACTTGGTGGCGATGAGTGACGCGACGTTGCCACCTTCCGATTCAAGGATACGGAAGTTGTAGCGGAAGACCAGGTTCAACAGGAGGTACACGGCGACGGTTTCGCCCAGGGCACGACCCAGACCGAGCATCGCTCCGCCAATTACGCCACTTCTGCCATAAGGTATGACAACAGCACGAATCGCACCCCATTTGCTGCCACCAAGTGCGTAGCACGTGTCGACGAGATCGCGGGGCGTGCGTGAGTACACCTCTCGGGCGACCGAGGTAGTGATGGGCACGACAAGCGACGCAAGAACGCAGCCTGCGATGAAGGGGCTTCTTCCGAAATTCTCGAACTGCACGCCGAAAATCGGGATCCAGCCGAGCCAGTTGTTGAGAAACACCGCCCACCGTTCACCAAATCTTGTGAAAATCTCGATGCCCCAAAGCCCGAAAATGAGCGATGGAATCGATGCAGCTAGGTCGAGCAACGTGACGAGCGCCTTACGAATGGCGCGAGGTGCATAAAACTCGAGATACAAGGCCCCGCCAATGGCGAGGGGAAACGCCACCACAATTGCCACGAGCGACACCACGATGGTGCCCATCAACATGGCTCCGATGGAGAAATCATCGGGGATGATGCCGTCTTCACTACCGACAGTCCAGTTGGCACCGGTGATGAACTTGATGCCATTGTCGTTGAAGATCTGCGCGCCGCGGAGGAAGAGAAAGAGACCGATGAGACCAAGCACCACAAGCGACGTGAGCGCTCCACCCGTCACGATCCCGCGGAAAATCTTGTCTTCCCGGTTGTAGATGACCGTCATTTCCCGCGGGGTGGGGGTCGTCGCCGTCGTCACAGTCGCCAAGCCTCGCCGCTACCACTGACGTGGGTCTGGCGCCAAGGTAAACAGAGAGTGAATTATCCTTTGGCGGCGCGGAACCCTGCATCAAGGTCGGCGATGATGTCGTCAATCGACTCAAGCCCCACCGACAGTCGCACCAGCCCCGGCTCGACCCCCGTGGCCCGTTGCTCGGTCTCGGTCAACTGGCTGTGGGTCGTCGAGGCGGGGTGAATCACGAGGCTGCGCACGTCGCCGATATTGGCCACATGGCTGTGCAACTCGAGTGCCTCGACGAACTTCTGACCGGCGTCGCGGCCACCTTTGATCACGAAAGCGAGCACCGAGCCATAGCCCTTGCCGCGGCCATATCGCGTGGCGCGGTCGAACCACCGGCTCGTCGGTAGCCCGGCGTAGTTCACGCTTTCAACTTCTTCTCTCGCCGCCAAGAACTCGGCGACCTTGTGGGCGTTTGCAAAATGGCGCTCCATTCGCAACGACAGTGTCTCTAACCCCTGAAGGAAAAGGAATGCGTTGAACGGTGTCGTTGCCGCGCCCAAGTCGCGCAACATCTGCACGCGGGCCTTGATGATGTACGACCCTTTGCCGAGCGCCGGCCAATAGGCGAGACCGTGGTAACTCGGGTCAGGCTCGGTGAAGTTCTTGAATCGACCCGACGCACCGAAGTCGAAGGTGCCGCCGTCGATGATCGCACCGCCAATGCTCGTGCCGTGACCGCCGATGAATTTGGTCAGCGAGTGCACGACGATGTCTGCTCCCCACTCGATTGGTCGAATCAGATACGGCGTCGGCACGGTGTTGTCGACGATGAGTGGCACGCCGACTTCGTGCGCCACCCTGCTCACACCTTCGATGTCGAGCACGTTGTTGCGCGGGTTGGCCAACACCTCACCGTAGAACGCCTTGGTGTTCGGCTTGGCGGCCTTGCGCCACTCATCCAAGTTGTCGGGGTCGTCAACGAAACTCACGTCGATGCCCATCTTCGGCAGCGTGTAGTGGAAGAGGTTGTAGGTACCGCCGTAGAGACTCGGCGACGACACGATGTGATCGCCTGCTTCGGCGAGCGTGAGAATGGCGAGCAACTCGGCTGACTGACCACTCGACACGGCGAGAGCACCAGGCAAGCCAACTGCAGTAGAAGTGGCTCCTTCGAGTGATGCAAGCCGCGCTTCAAGCACACCCTGAGTGGGGTTCATGATGCGCGTATAGATGTTGCCAATCTCGGCAAGAGCAAACAGGTTTGCCGCATGCTGGCTGTCGCGAAACTCGTAACTCGTCGTCTGATAAATCGGCACGGCTCGCGCACCGGTGGCCGAGTCGGGTTCTTGGCCGGCGTGAATTTGGCGGGTATCGAAGCCCCAGTGTGCGTTGCTCATAATCCCCCTTGTGCGATGCTCATGGCGCCTCACCCTACCGTTAATTGTTGACTTGTCAAGTCGGGTTTTCGAAGGGCCGATGTCAATCGGCTAGGGCTGCCAGCTTCTCTTTGACCTTGGCCAGCGACGGGTTGGTCATCGCCGACCCGTCGTTAAACACCAGCGTCGGCACCGTCTGGTTGCCGTTGTTGACCTTTTCGACGATTTCGGCGGTGCCCGGCACTTGTTCGATGTCAACCTCAGCAAACACGATGCCGTCGTCTTGCATCATGCGCTTGAGACGCTTGCAATAGCCGCACCAGGTGGTGGTGTACATCGTGACGACGGGCGTCGCGCTCGCGTCACTTGGCGTCGCGGCCAAGTTAGTTGGCGTCGTGCCCGCGGGCGGGTGCTGCTCAGCCACCCGAGACCTCGGCGACCTTCTTCTTGCCCTTTGAGATCCACGGCATCATCGCTCGCAGTTGTGCGCCGACCTTTTCGATCGGGTGATTCTTGCCAGCATTGCGCAACTCGCTGAAGCGCTTGCGGCCTGAGTCGCTTTCGGCGATCCACTCTTCGGCAAACTTGCCGGTCTGAATCTCTTCGAGAATCTTCTTCATGCGCTGCTTCGTGTCGGCATCAATGATGCGCGGGCCACGCGACAAGTCGCCGTATTCCGCAGTGTCGCTGATGCTGTAGCGCATGCCGGCGATTCCTTCTTCATACATGAGGTCGACGATCAGCTTCACTTCGTGCAAACACTCGAAGTAGGCCATCTCGGGCTGGTAGCCCGCCTCGACGAGTGTCTCGTAGCCGGCTTGCACCAGCGCAGTGAGACCGCCGCACAACACGACCTGCTCACCGAACAAGTCGGTCTCGGTCTCTTCAGGAAATGTCGTCTCGATGACACCCGCTCGCCCACCGCCTATAGCCGACGCATACGACAGTGCGAGTTGCTTTGCCTTGCCAGTGGCATCTTGCGACACCGCGATGAGTGCAGGCACGCCGCCACCCTCGGTGTAGGTGCGTCGCACGAGATGACCAGGGCCTTTCGGCGCAATCATGATCACATCAACGCCCTTAGGCGGCGCGATGCGCTCGAAGCGAATATTGAACCCGTGCGCGAAGGCGAGCGCTTTGCCGTCGGTGAGGTTGGCCTTGATGTGCTCGTCGTAAATCTTCTTCTGCTCGGTGTCTGGTGCGAGCAGCATGATGACATCAGCCCACTTGGCGGCATCGGCAATCGACTTCACCTCGAGGCCGGCCTCTTTCGCTTTGGCTGCCGACGAAGAACCGTCGCGCAGACCGACGACGACGTTGACGCCCGACTCTTTGAGGTTCAGTGCGTGTGCGTGGCCTTGACTGCCATAACCGATGACCGCCACCTTCTTGCCGCGGATGATCGATATGTCTGCATCGTTGTCGTAGTAAACGTTCGCTGCCATTAGCTTGCCTTTCCTTTGGGAACTTTCACCGCGCGCGGTTTCGTCGTGCGGTCGAGTTTTGGCAGCGCCACCAAGCCGGTGCGCTGCGATTCGACGATGCCGTATTGCTCGAGCAGCGCCATGAAATCATCGATCTTGTTCGGGCTGCCATCGAGGCTTACGGTGAGTGCGTCGGCGCCGACCGCGAGAATCTTGCCTTCGAAGATGTTGGTGAGTTCGACCACTTGGCCACGCTGTTCGGGCGAGGCCTTTACCGTTGCCATCACGAGCTCGCGCTCGACTGAGTGGCGTGGGTCGAGCTCGCTGATGCGCACGACGTCGACCAGTTTGAACAACTGCTTGGTCATCTGCTCGAGTGGCGCGCTCTGCAAGTCGACCACGATGGTGATGCGGCTGTAGTCGGGGTGTTCGGTTGGTGCCACCGCGAGCGAAAAGATGTTGTAGCCGCGGCGTGCAAACAGCGCCGATACTCGTGCAAGCACACCGGGTCGGTTCTGCACGAGCACCGACAACACGTGGTGCTGGTTGTCTTGGCCAACGGGGTTGTTGCCGCTCACTTGAGGAACTCCCTTCGTGCGCTCTGCGACTGGTGCAAGATGATGTCGTCGTTGCTCTGGCCGGCAGGCACCATCGGGAACACCTTTTCATCTTCCGCCACGCGAAAGTCGACGACCACAGGGCGATCGTTGATCGAGTTCGCCTTGTCGATTGCCGCTTCGGCTTCTTGTGGGTCTTCGACGCGAATGCCGACGCACCCCATCGACTCGGCCCACTTGACGAAGTCGGGCAGCGTGCCCGAGAGATTCACTTCGCTGTAGCGCTCGCCGTAGAACATCTCTTGCCATTGGCGCACCATGCCGAGGTACGAGTTGTTGAGAATGCCGATCTTCACCGGAATCTTCTCCAACGATGCAGTGACAAGTTCTTGTGCCGTCATCTGAAAGCAACCATCCCCGTCCACCGCCCACACGGTCTTGTCAGGGCGACCGACCTTGGCGCCGATTGCAGCCGGCACCGCGAAACCCATCGTGCCGAGACCCCCCGAGTTCACCCAGGTGTACGGCTCTTCAAATCGCCAGTACTGGCTCGCCCACATTTGGTGCTGGCCGACACCCGAGACCACGATCGTGCCGTCGGGTGCGCCATCGCGCAGCTTTTCCAAACAGAACTGTGGCTTCAGCGCCGCACCGGGTTCGCTCTGGTCGTAGGCAAGCGGAAACTGCTCGCGCCACCCGCTCACGCGGCTGCGCCACGGGCCAACGTCGGCCTGCTTCTCCCCCGACTGCAACAAGTCGTTGATCGCCTTCACGATTTCTTCGATCACGAGGCGGCAGTCACCGACGATTGGCACATCTGGTCGACGCACTTTGCCCTGCTCGGCCGGGTCGATGTCAACGTGAATGATCTTCGCGTCAGGAGCGAACGCCGACACCTTGCCGGTAACTCGGTCGTCGAAGCGCGAACCGAGCGCGATGAGCAAGTCGCTCTTTTGCAGCGCCGTGACCGCGGTTGCCGTGCCGTGCATGCCGGGCATACCGAGACACAACGGATGCGAATCGGGGAACGCACCGCGCGCCATCAGCGTCGTGACAACCGGAATCTGCGTGAGCTCGGCCAGCTCGCGCAGCGCACCAGCAGCGCGAGCCTTGAGCACTCCACCACCGACATACAGCACTGGCTGCTTGGCGGCGAGGATCATTCGCGCGGCTTCTTTGATCATCTTGGCGTGGCCCTTCACGTTCGGGCGATAGCCCGGCAGGCTGTCGAGCACTTCGTCGTCACTCGGCCAGTACCACTCCATCGAGTTCTGCAACACGTCTTTCGGCAGGTCGATAAGCGTCGGGCCCGGTCGACCTGTCGTCGCGATGTGAAATGCCTGCCGCACGACCATGGGGATGTCTTGTGCGCTCATCACGAGTTCGTTGTGTTTGGTGATGCTGCGGGTGATGCCGACCGTGTCGCACTCTTGAAACGCATCGGTGCCAATCGCCGCCGTCGGCACTTGGCCGGTGATACCGACCATCGGAATCGAGTCCATGTACGCGTCACACAACGGTGTAACGAGATTCGTCGCAGCCGGACCACTCGTCACCATCGCGACGCCCGGACGACCGGTGACGTGTGCGTAACCCTCGGCCATGTGTCCTGCACCTTGCTCGTGTCGCACGAGAATGTGGCGAATCGACGACTCAAGCAGCGGGTCGTACGCCGGGAGAATGCAACCGCCCGGCAACCCGAACATCACCTCGACGTTCTCGCGCTCGAGTGAGCGGATGAGGGCCTGGGCTCCGGTGAGTTTTTCTTTCATGATGTTGCCTTTCTTTGAGTCTCGCTGTGGTTTTTCGTTTTCGTGTTGTTTGTTTGGTCTTCGTGGTTCTTGCTGTGGCTGTGGGCTGATTTTGGGTACAAAAAAACCTCCCCGGTGGGGAGGTTCGACGCACGCGTATGAAGGCGTGCGTCTAGTTAATTACTACGAGAGCGACCACGATGCTGCGTCGGCTCGTCATAGGGTCTTCAGTCTGCCAGCGCCTCAGCGGGGTTCACAACCCGCCGCGGTCGGCGTTTGCTACCGCCCGAGTCGGTGTTTGCTATCGCCCGGGTCGGTGTTCGCTATCGCTCGGGTCGTGCCACCACCAGCACACGCCGCTGCAGGTCGCGAGCGTCGTAGACCTGCGGCGCAGTCTTCGCTGGTCGTTCGGCCCCCTCTCGCCGATCGGTTACCTGCACCTCGCCACGAATGATCACGTCGATGGTCGTGCTCACGCCACTGTTGCGTTTGGCGATCAGCGAGCACACCGCCACCGCTCGCAGTCGCGCCAGGTCACGTAACAGCTGCAGCGGACCGCTGCCCGCACCGCCGATACAGGTGACGTTTTCACCCGGCG
>Ga0214923_10001165_pt1 | contig 37889 bp, 84 predicted proteins | sample LL1510_MetaG_FD_177993 | JGI IMG/M metagenome (GOLD analysis project Ga0214923, IMG submission 177993) | Freshwater microbial communities from Lake Lanier, Atlanta, Georgia, United States - LL-1510 | ecosystem: Environmental > Aquatic > Freshwater > Lake | place: USA: Georgia | collected...
TGAGCCGGGGTTCCAGCCCCCGTGTCCCTTGCACTGGGGGCAGAGGGTGTTCATGCCGTACTTGGCGGCGTCGTCCATGTCCTGGACGGGGTGGTCCACGAAGGCGTCGGCGTCGGTGGGCTCGAGGTAGGTGTGCATGGCGGGTTCCTTTCTGGGATTCTATCCCTCTCCGCCGGCTTCCTTCGAGGATGCCGGGATGGACTTGATGACGGTGATGGGACCGATGAACCTGTGTGTGCTCAAAACCACCCTGTCGCCCTTTTCGTTGCAGTAGACCGAGCCTTCCAGGGTGATGGGTCCCTCGCAGGCGATCCCGCTCCTCCTCTTGAACCCCGTCTGCTCGAGCCTCTCGGCCACGATGTCGTAGGCCCAGTACTGGATCCTCGCCTCGGAGCCGGTCTGGACGATGCGGTCGATGTCGCGATTGCTGAAGTGCATCAGACGCCACGCCTTTCCCTGATGCACCTGGGGCACTGGCGAAGGATGGTGGTCTTGATCGGCACCCCGCAGGCGGAGCAGCGTCGGACTTCCGTGGTCTTCTTCTTGGCTTTCATGCCCTGTGTTCCTCGGGACGGGAGTTTCTTAGGGGATCAGGCCGCCTCTTCGAGTTTCAGTTCCTTCTGCTTGGCGAGTTGATCGGCGTACTTGTCGAGGAACTCCTGCTCCTCGCGGGTGACGGGGCGGTTGTTGACGCCCCTCGCCTGCGTCACCCTGCCGTCATGCACCTGCACGGTGACGAGCGGACGGTCAAGTTCGTCGTTCTTGCGGAGGAAGACGATGGCGTACTTGCCCGCCACCAGCCCTTCGATGTAGTTCGCCACGCAGTGGTTCAGGGACTGCCCCTCCTTCACCACAAGGTCGAGGCTAGCGGGGGCGACGATGCTGTAGTGCTCGCCCTTGAACTCCATCTTCTTCAGACCGTCGCACACCTCCTCGTACTTCTTGGCGAGGATCTTGCTCTGGTTGACGCGGTAGTTCCGCATCACGATGTCGTGGGCGGTCTTGAGGTAGCGGGGGTAGCGGTCGAAGTCACGGCCCACCACCGCGGTCGCCATGCGTGCGTAGTCGCGGATCAGGGTCATGTCCTCCATGCTCCTGTTGATGTGCTGGCAGAGCCCCTGATGGTCAAGGTCGTCGAACAGGTAGTCCATCAGACGCTTGCTGTCGTAGCCGAGTCCGATCAGGTATTCGTAGCACTCCTTGAACCCGCTGAAGTAGTAGGTCTGGGCGGCGAGGGGGAACTGGTACTTCTCCCAGACATGGCGGAAGACATCGCCCATGCCCGCCTTGACCGCCGTGCGGTAGGAGTCCATGTAGTTGCCGAGGATGAACTGGCGGTTCTCGTCGCCCGCGTAGACATCCTCGTTCATGTTGTAGTGGTTTTGGTCGTTGCGGAGGTAGCGGGGGGCGACGCCCTCGCCTACATGCTGGAAGAACCACTTGTCCAGACCGCTCTCCTGCATGTCCTTGAAGGACAGAACCCGCCCGCCCTTGAACACCTGCTGGCACAGGTTGTCGAGGTTCATCTGGGCGACGAAGTTGTTCTTGGCGAGCGACTCGATGGGCCAGATCAGGTCGCGGTTGACCATCGTGTCGAGTTTGTTGAGACGCTTCTCCGCGAGGCGGTAGGCCCCTTCGCGGCGGTGGTCCTCCACCCGCTTCTTGATGTAGAGGGACAGGATGCGGAAGAAGTTGTGGGCCCATCCCTGCTTGGTGCGGGTCTGGATCGTGCTGAAGAAGGTCGGGTGGCCCGGGCGGATCAGTTCGCCCTTCTCGTTGGAACCCCACACGATGTTGCCGAAGTGGACGGCACCGAACTCCAGGCCCGTGTCGCCGTGGTAGAACTTGTGGTCGACGACGCTCCAGTCGAAGCGGGTGCCGTTGTCGAAGCGGAAGACGATGCGACGGCCGTCCTCGCTCGGCTCGACGACGGACAGGTTGACGTACTGGGTGGTGTTGCGTGCGGCTCGCATGATCGGCTCTCCTGTGGTGGTACAGGGGGTTCCGTCCGCGTTGAGTTTCTTAGACGAAGCCCGGGGCTTGGCCTCGGGGTCGGGGAGCCTGCCCAGCAGGATCGCCTTCTCCGCCACGGCGTTGGGGATGAAGAGGGTCGTCTCGCCCTTGTCCACCATGAAGTCCTCGACGGCGACATGGCCATCGGGGGCAGTGTGACCCCAGCCGCGGGGGTCGTACTTCCAGGTGACGCCAAGGCGGGAGAGGCGGTGACGCCACGCGGCGCGGGCACGCTCGCGGTCATCGCCCTCCAGGTCTCCGATGTACTCGCCATCGCTCCCGGCCGGCACTCCGAGGAGGCGGTCGGCGACTTCCTGGCACTCGGACTCAAGGACGCCGTGCAGCTTGCTGATGTCGATGTCCATGGGTTCGTTCCTTGGGGGTGTGTGGGTGGTTCCGAGGCGGGAGGGTTTCTTAGACGAACCGTTCGAAGATGAACCAGATCGTGTCGGGGTCGCTGTCCCGCACGCCACTCCAGTCCCCTTCCATCGCCATGTTGGGGTGGTCGGTGAGGCTGGCGACCGCCTCGCTCGTCCACGGGGTCAGTTCCCTGATGGCGAGAAGGGGGAGCCACGCGGAGAATGCGACGCCACCGAGGTAGGGGTAGTCCTTGCCGAACCTGCCCTCAAGAGACAGGTCGCACTCGCGGTCAGACCTGCGTACGACCTTGAGGTCTTCGATGTGGCACTTTTCGACGAGGCGATCGACGATCTTCTGCTCGTTGGCGTTCATGTTCGTTCTCCTGGGGTCTCCCTCGTTCCCACCCCGAGGTGTTTCTTAGAGGAATGGTCGAGGATGATGTCCTCGGCCGCCGAGGCCACGCCGTAGCTCCTGTGCATGCGGCCGGAATCCTCGTTGCGCCGCCAGAGTATCCAGCGTCCCTCCCGCTCGACGGTGTAGGACATCTCCCTGGCGAGCCTCTGGAGGTCTGGGAACCGGCGGACGGATTTTACGGACACGCGGGCCTCCATGCACGCACCTCCACTCCCGGATTTGTGTCAGGCCGCCTCGGCCTTGAAGGGACAGGCCACCTCGACGCCGAAGAGTTGCTTGTAGACCTCCCTCGCGGGGACCCACTCGCAGTCCCATTCGCCGTCCGAACCCAGCCTGACGCTGTCGGGGGCGTGACGGACCATGGACAGCATGACGAGCATGACCGCCATATCGTATGGCTTGCCCGCCGTCTTGCAGAAGTCGAAGTGCTCCCCCGTATTCACGAAGTCCTGCGGCTCCTGCATCTTTCGGGTGACGATGAAGGTCTCGTGTCCCTTCTCCTTCCAGCCGTTGAAACGGATGGTGTCGCCGTCCACCTGCGGGGGCTTGGGACCCCACTTGGCGCCTCCGAACAGGGTGGGCTGTTGCTCGGCGGGGGAGTCGTACTCCCAGGCGAGCGTGATCCGCTTCCTGTCGCAGTGCTTCACGATGATGTCGAAGGTCTCGAGGCAAATCTTCTCCCACTGCTCGCGGGTGAAGTCCTTCGAGCGGTAGATGTAGTGCGAATATCCCACGGCGGTGTCTCCTTGTTCTGGGGTTCCCCGGGGAAGGGGTTCCTTAGAGGATCATACCCTGGTGGCCACGGCGAACCCGTAGCACTGGCTTCGGATCTGGCTGGCGTCGAGGGAGAGGTGGTGGGCTCCCCACGGGTTGTGGAGCTGGAAAATCCCGTTGCTGTAGGACTTCACGAAGTAGGCGTGCCCCTGGGTGCGGGCGGGGTCCATGTACCTGTAGACCACCACCGCGTCGCCCCGCGAGACATAGTTAATGAGGGCCGCGATCGCGTTGGGGTCGAAGCTACTGATGGCGGTCCTCCCGGTCACCTGTCCGAACACAAGGCTCGGCCAGCCCCCGGATAGGGCGGCGTAGGAGTTGCCCCTGGCGAACTGGGCGTACGCCTTCTCGGCGAGGGCGGGCCAGAGCTCGTTCGACGGGTTCAGGCGGTTCGAGCCGAAGTTCTCGAACGCCGCGAACCCGGCCGAGTTCACGGGCAGCTGGTTGTCCACGGTCACCCAGTCCTCGATGTATCGGGATCCGTCGAGCTTGTAGAACCTCACGGCCCAGGTGCCGTCCATGTTGTCGGTGAACATCGTGTTGATGACCGTGTTGAGCTTGTCGGCCACCGCCCCGAGGGCGGCCAGGAGGTAGCAGTCGCCCACACGGCCCTGCTGGATGTCGGCGGCCGACGCGCCGCTCACAAACAAACTGCCGCTGACGGGCTGGTAGGAGATCTCCGGGAAGCCCGCCAGGGAGGGGCGGTCCTTGCCGTAGAACCACTTGTCGATGAGCTGGTTCATGTTGGCGGCGGTCGGCCTGGCGTCCAAGACGTCCTGGGAAAGGGACTTCACGGAGGCCGGCATAATGCTGTTGGCGACGATGTTCCTGAGGTCTCGGACCTCGGTTGCGGAAACCTGGCCCCCGTCCGTGGCGCTCCTGAACAGGCCGATGACCTCCGTCCTGGTGAGCTGGCCGTCCGCGTAACCACTGCCGTAGAGGTTGCAGATCTCCGGGTCGACGCAGTTCACGGACATCATGACCCGCGACTCGAGGCTTTCGATTGAGAATTTCATGTTGTGCGTTCCCTATTGGGTCTCTTTCTTCGAGGAAAACCTGAGGGCGGCCAGGACGCCCGCCTTCTCCAGGAGAGTGTCGAGCTGCTCGCCCCTGAAGAACACGTCCACCCGCTCGCGCCTCTCGCTGTCCCAGTACCCTACCACGAGGAACTCAGGGGTGTCCTCCTTGGCGGGGTGGTAGTCGATTTTGAGGTCTTCGTCGGCGGTGTGGATCGAAAGGCTGGTGTATCCGCCGTCGATGGTGAGTCGGAGAGACACTAGGCCACCTGGCTGTCGGGGTCGATGTTCACGCCTTCGATGTTGCACCTGCGGACATGCCAGCCGGAGAGGTTCTTGTTGATGTGCCTTGCGATCTTCTCGGGCTTGTTCTCCTCGTCCGGGAGGGCGCGGATGTAGAAGCCAGGGCTGTTGCCTGGGGTGACGCTGACCTCCAAGTGCCTGCCGTCCACCTGGAACCAGGCCACATGGTTCCCGTCGTCGTCGCAGAGCCAGGTATTGCCCTTCTCGCTCGCCATCCAGTCGTTCGGGATTTCCATGACGGTTCCTTTCTCGTGTGAGTCCAACCGGGCGGGGTTTCTTAGGGGATCAGACCAATTCTCATCTTTGGGATGACTACGATCCTGTGCGGGCGGCCTTTGATGTCGACGAACTCGATCGAGTCGTCCACGATCTTTGCCTTGGTCTCGAGATCAACGTCGAGCAACTCCACGAGTGCGCTGCGGAGATCCGCAAGTTCCACGGGCGATTTCGTGTATTTGTAGCCGATCCTCGTCGAGGGACCCTTGCCAGGCTCTTCCCTCAAAACACGAACGCGTATCTCGCCGGAAAAATCCTTGGACGCCACGTCCTCTAGGATCAGGATGGCTTCTTTCAGTCGAAGCTCCCCGAAGACCGCCTTGGCGCGAATGGATCTATGGATCATTTCGTGCGGGCCTTCTCCATGACCTCCATCCGCTCCTCCTCGGTGAGCCCCGCCAGGTACCGGAGGATCCCGCTTTCGCGGTGTTCGAGGAACTTGATGTACCTCTTTGCCGACCGCTGCCTCTTTGGGTCGAAGCTGAACATGAGCATCTTCTGGTGGAGGACCGGCGGGAGCCTGCCCCTGAGGCCGCGGACGGCGTAGATGAGGAGGAGGCTCGCCCTGTTGGACTTCTGCAGCATCGCCTCGAAGCCCGGACCCGGCTCGGGTGCGACCTTCAGGTAGTCCTGGAGCATGTCCTTGCGGTCTTCGTGCCACTGCAACTTCTTCTGGAACAGAATCTTGTGCTCCAGTTCGGGCCAACTGCCCTTGATGACCTTCCTGTGGTAGTCGTGGGCGAGGTGATCCCGGGCGAGGATCCTCGGCTCGGCCTCCTTCCACCGACCCTTCACGCAATGCTCGGCGTATTCGACGACTTTCCCAAGTTCGCTCGTGAGGATCCACTTTTCGACCTTGGGGTGACGCACGCCGGCGATGTGGATGAAGTAGTCCAATGCCATACGGCGGGATCTGTGCCCGGCCTCGATGTCTGCGATGAGGTAGCGCTCGCACTCCTCCCATCGTCCGCCGACGAAGTCCTTCGCGTACTCGAGCGCGAACTTGGATGCGGCGATGATCGGTTCGCCCTCGGGGAACCTGCCCTTGAGAACCTTGGTCGCGTAGAGGAAGGACTGTTCTGGATCCTTCGCCAGGTCCTCGATCTCCCAGCGGTTGAGCTTCTTGCCCCTCCTCGCCTTCTGGACGGCGTACTTGGGGCTGCAGACGCGCTTCGGCCTTGTATCTGTCGTTTCCATGGACTCCGTTCCCTCCCGTTCAGTTTCCTTCGAGGATGCCCTCGGTCTCGGGGTCGAGCGGGGCGAGCAACAAGATTTTCTCGAGGACATCCTCGGTGGCCAGGAAGTAGTGGCCGGGCTTTTTCGGGTTTCCGAGGGCGATGAAGTCCTCGCATCCGCCGTGGTCGATCAGCATCATCTGGACGCTGTTGACCTCCGCGATGTCGTACTTCTCCATGAACTCGGCGAGGGGTTCCCCCTGTAGGGTCGTGAGGTTGACCCGCAGGAACTCCCTGATCTTGAACCGCTTCTCGGGTTCCATCTTGTCCTCCTAGGGAAGGGGGCCCGGCGGGAGTGGAACTTCTCCCGCCGGGCTAACCAACCACCGTTTCGTCAGGCAGCCTTGCTCTTGCGGCGGCGGCTCTTGAGGGTGAACTCGACCGGGACCTCGAACAGGTCGCTCGGGCGTCCCATCCGCGTCACCGCCACCTTGCCCACCTTGCGGGCGATCTTCTTCTTGCACAGCAGGCGCATCAGCACCGTGCCGCCCAGGTAGTCCAGGTCGGTCTTCTTCAGGCCGATGCTGGACACGAACTCGCGAACCGTCATCTTCACCGTCTTGGGCTTCTTCAAGGGAAGTCCTCCTTTCTATTTCTATTCCAGGGGATCGGGGTTTCTTAGAGGGTCAGCGGATCAACGTCTCGCCGAAGCGTTCCCTGAACACCAGCGTGCCCTTCTCGCGGACGAGGTCGGCCATGCCCTGGGGGCTTTCTTCCCACATGGAGCGCATCTCCTCCTCGGAGAAGTCCCGCTCCGTGTCGTACACCCACACCTCCGGCCGACGGCCGGGGTTGTTGCGGGCCTTCAGCATTGCGATGGTCAGGTGGCGGTCCATCTCGAACTTCCTCTCCTCGCCGAACTGGAGGAGGTCCCGGTTCACTATGGGGTCGCAGGGGACGAGCATCTCCCAGCCCTCGGAGCCGAACACGACTAGCCACCTGTTGCTCATGGACACCGTTCCCTTGCGGGGAGGTTCCTTAGAGGATCAGGCTAGACCTCCTCGATCATGTATTCGTCGGGCTCGTGCCTCATAAACTTTACGATGTCGTCGATCTCGGCCTGGGCCGCCTCCCGCGTCTCGAAGTAGAGCGGCCTGTCCTCGCCGTCAACCTTGTGCGTCCAGAAGGAGCTCCATCCCTCCGCGTCAGTCCTTGTAAGAATCGCGAACCTCTTCCCTTCCGTCATATTTCCCCCATGTTGTGTACTCCCGCCTCACGCCACCTCCCTCACGGAAGGAAGGCTCTCGAGGTCGGGAACGAAGCCCAGGGCGACGACCTTCTCGACGAAGTCCCTGCGCCACGCCATAGGAGAGTGTCCCTCGAAGCCGGTGCCGATCTCGTTCATCCTAGGCTGGAACACGAACAGTTCCGGGTCCCACCGCACGCCCGTCACCCAGTCGTACTCTTTCTTGGGGTGCAGGAAGATCATGAGTCCGGCACGCCTGGCGTGCCTGTGCGATCGGCTCCAGTCCCCATACCTTTCGAATATATCGAGGAACTTCCCGATCACGGCCTCATCCATGGCGTCCGTGCCTTCCTCTCCAGGTGGGACTTCTCGTTCTCGCTGTCCTGCAGGATGCGGAGCAGCCTCTCCTTGCTCTCCGAGGATAGCTTCTCAAGGATTTCCTTGGCCAGACTGCGGTTGTTTCCACGCTGGCGGAGAAGCAACGACTCGAGGTGCCTGTCGATCATTGTGTCTCCCCGCCGACAATCCTGCCTTCCCTGTCCTCCTGCCAACACCTGCCGAACTTGCCGTAGATCTTGTTGATGCGGGCGAACGCCTTCACGGCCGCCATCATGCTAAAGTGGCTTCGGATGACCTCTCTGCGTCCCGGCTCGTTGAAGTCGCACAGGGTGCGGACCTCCCAATCGGACGATGTCTTTCCCTTGACTGACATGGCTTTATCTCCTCTGTGCTTTCTCCACGAACGATGGGTTACTTAGAGGATCAGCAGTCGGAGCAGGGCCGCGAGGACGAACACGAAGGCGAAGTATGCCGCGTGCATCATTTTTCTCCCTTGATCCTGTAGGCCACCAGGTTGGCCGCGTCGGGGACGCTCACCCGACTGACCCAGCACAGCCCCAGCATTTCTATCGTCCACTCGTCGAGCTGGAAGAGCGCGTACTCGGATTCGACGCCGAAGTCGTACTCCATATACGCGTACTGGCAGGCCAGCTGGATGTAGGACGCGAAGTCCAGGGTGGTCTTCATTCCCTATTGTAGGGTAGATGAAGACCTTTTCCCTAAACCGCCTCCTTCTTCCGCCGTTCGTCGTCCCACTGGTAGGCGACCGACTCGCTCACGGGACGGCCGAGTGCCTGGAAGAGGGCCTTGAGCCGACGCTCAAGTTGGCCCTTCTTGGCCATGACCTGGCTGCGGGGGAGCTCCCCGTCGCAGGTCAGCCACTCGGGGCTGAGCCTGTTGTAGGTGTCCACGATGGCCTCCATGATGCAGAGGTCGCCGTGGGGCATGAGCTCGTTGTAGGACATGGGCAGGTCTTCGGTTCCCTTGACCATCAGTCCATCCAAGGCGAGCGGCGGACGGGAATTGAACTCGTCCAGCATGGCGACTCCCGTGGGGGTCATCAAGCTGTAGGGGACTGTCCAGACCGATCCGACTTCGGAGCCCCGACCGTTCCCGCGGCTCTGAAGAATCTTCACCTTGGCCTTGGTGGGGTTCTTCTTGACGATCTCGCCGAGGGTCTGATCCCCGTTGGGGCGACCGAACATGACCTTCATGCCGACAGTGCAGTGCTCGCGGAGCATTGGATGGTTCCTTGGGGGTGGGTGACGACCTGCTTTCCAGACGGGCGGGGTTTCTTAGAGGATCATCAACCGACGCTGTCCAGCGTCACCTTGTAAATGTTTTCCCATGTGTATCCGCACTTCGTGCAGCCGACTTCGTGTACGACCTGACCTCGGTCGCGGTTCTTGAGGCCGGCCAGGGGCTTCCAATGAACTATCTGATCCAGTTGGATTCCCTGTCCGCCGCAGCAGGGGCAGGCGAATCCCTTCTTCTTGAGGAGGAACTCCTGGTCCTTAATGACCTTGTACGGCTTTCTCTCGCCGAAGAGATCCTCAACTATCTTGTTGAGGGTGTCGCAGTCGTCGCAGGCTTCGTCCTCGAGCCAGAACCCGTCTTCGTGGTCCCAGTAGTCGAGGTCGATTTCCCAATCTTTCAGGTTGATCGGATAGACAGAACAGTAGTCCCTTTCCTCGGCGTAGAAGACCACGTTCGGCTTGTTCGCCTTGACGAGTGCCTGGACTATGTCCTCGAGTTTGTCGCATGTCTGGTCGCTCTGGAACTCGTATTTCTCGCGCAGTTCGTTGCAGACCTCCTCGACGGTTCTGCCGAGGAGGAGTTCCTTCACGAGCGGGTGTTTGACTTCCTTCTTGGTCTTCATGGCAGGTATCCCAGAATAAGTGCCCTATCCGCTAGTTTTCGGGGGACGAGGAGCCAGGGGCTGACCTCCACATCCGCCGCCTTCTCAGGCGTGTGGATGCAGATCCTGCCCTTCATCTCGCCCTCGTTAAGGGACTCCTTCAGCCAGTGCGGGTGGAGCAGGAAGATATTGTTCTCGTCGCAGTACCCGATCCAGTTCTCGTAGGTTGCGTCGGGGCTGCCCTCGACCACGAGCGAGGCGTACTTGGTCTTGAACAGCTCTTCCAGCTTGCCGGTGTCCATGGCAAACACTCCGCCCGGCCTAGGCTCTTTCGAGGATCCACCGCTCGACGTCCACCTTGGTGACCTCCCTGCCGATGAACCGGAAGAGCAGGTTGATCTTCTGCGATAGATGGTTCCGTTCGCGGGCGGTGCAATCGTCGAGCCTCTGGTAGATCTCGTAGATGGCGTGCATGATGTGCTTGTCCTCGGGCTGGAGGCTCTTCGGCTTCGCCTCCATGGCCTTCTGGCGTGCCGACCACGCCTTCACCGCGGGATCGTCGGGCCTCTCGAAGCTCCGCATGGTCATCTCGTTGGCGACCTCGTTGCCCCCGACCACGGGGACGAGCCCGCCGTAGGGACAGCGCCACACGGCCCCGGCGGGCCACTTGCCGGCCTGGTCGAGGGACTTCACCTGGGCCCGCTTGGGGTTGATCTTGATGATCACGCCCCTGGGCATGTGCTCGATGCCGAACCTGTCGGCTCCGAACCTAACGACCATCCCGACCTGGCAGTCTTCCTTCTTCATGGCTGGCGTTCCATGGCGTGGGGGTTTCTTAGGGCAACCGCCTGATACTCCTGCGGAGGGCCTTTGCCCACTCCTCGAACTCGCGGAGCATGGCCAATGCAATGCTCTTCCTCTCGGGTTCGGGTGTGTCGGCGAGGGCGTCGCCGAGGCACTCGTAGATCGCCCTGTACTCGCTCTCGCAGACCTGATCGGGATGTTGAAGTGCGTCGATGGGGCTCATTCTCCCTCCTGTGACGAGACGGAATTGACGATCCTGAGGTGGGCGAGCAGGTTGTTCCAGCGGGGGACGTCGATGTAGGCGACGCCGTCGTAGTAGGCCTTTGTGAGGCCGAGACGCTCGCAGACCCGCCACTCGCCGGCCTCCATCAGGTCGAGCAGGGCCCACCCGTCCTTCTCGCGGAGCATCCTGTCCATGAACTCCTGCCTTGTGAGGTGGAGATCCGTGGTGTCGGGGTCCTCCTGCGTGTTCTCGATCTGCCCGCGGAGGGACTCCGCGAATTCCCTGATGTGGTCGCTCATGGCTTCGAATCCTCGTGGAGGGGTTTCTTAGGGGATCACTCGGACCTGTCGTACAGCTCGATTGCCCTGGAGATGGAGAGGCCGCCTTCCTTGATCATCTCGCGGACGACGTACTCGCAGAACGTCTCGACGCTGCTGTTGCGCGTCCTGACCGCCTCCTCGAGCGTCTCCGGGACGAGGTCGGTCCCGGGGTCCTGCTCCCTGAAAAGGGATTCGATCTCGGCGGGCACCGCCTCGTACCTGATCTGGTAGACGTGGTGGACCCGCGTCGCGGACTTGCCGTCCGTCCTGATGGTCTGAACCCAGTCCTCCACGTCGACGACGGAGCCCTTCTTGAACACCTGGTGTGAGCGGATTCCGTTCTTGCACCGGCGGTCGTGCTTGGGGTTCGGGATGTCGGCCTCCAGGCGGAACTTTCGCCTCGTGATCACCGGACGATCGAACTCGACGCTCATTTCGCATCCTCCTGGAGCACCATGCGTGCGAACTCCGCCCCGTCCTCGCCGACGACGCGGACGCACACGAAACTCTCCCTGTCCCTGTTCATGTTCAGCAGGTTCAGGGCCTTCGTCCCCGCGGAGGACAGCGACCTGCATTCCACGGGCGCGTCGGCTCCGTCTTCACGGACGACCTCTACTGTGTACTTCATGTGGCTGACTCCCCGGGTTCCGACTTCTTTCGAGCCTCACGCCTCTTCAACAGCGTGGCGTATTCCTTGGTGTAGTGGTTCTGCTCGCCGACGACCATCCTGTTGTGCAGGGCGTCCGGAAGCCTCGACTTGGTGTACTTGGCGATCCTGACGGCGCAATGGCAGAGCAGGCGGTATGTCTCCTCCGGGTTTACTCCCTGGACGATCCACGCCTTAATGTCGTGCATGTCTGAGAAGAGAGCCATGCTGAAGTAGTACGGCTGGGAGAGGGCTCCCATTATCTCTGCGTAGAAGTCGAGGTTCCTCACGCCGCCTTCTCCTTCGCCCACTCCAGGTACTCCTGGAGTTTGTCGTACCCGTAGTCGTCGGCCCCGAGGGACAGGACGAAGTAGTTCAGGGTCTTCTCCGAGAGGGGGCCGAACTTCTTTGCGTACTCCAGGGCCAGACCCATCGCGTCCTTGCGGGCGAACAGGGCGAACTCGTCCGCCTCGTCGTACCTGCCGTGGGCGTCCGCGTGGTACAGGGTCCATCGGTCGCAGGCCTCGAGAAGGACATCCACGCAGACCCTATCGCCGTTGAGCAGGGCCATGGCGCAGATCGCGTCGGGAGAGACCGCGGACTTCTTCGCTCGGCCCTCGTAGACGGAACGCTCGAACTTGTGCTCGCCGTAGCCGTACTTCTCCTGCACATACTTCGTGATGTCCATGGCGTTGTTGATGGCCTCCGCGCTCGCCTTGGGCGTGCTGATTTCCTCTTCCTCTGCGATGTCGTCGTACTCGCCGTCGTAGTCCACACTCCAGCCGTTGACCCGAGTGACCCGGCTGTAGTCCGAGTAGTTGTTGTCGTCGTACTCGTTCGTCACATCGACGCTGAACGATTGCAGGTCGGGGTAGTCGGCGAACAGGGCCGCCACGAGGTCGTCGAGGTCAACGGCCCGCTCCAGGGCACGCTTCGTGTAATGCATCAGTTCGAAACGGGACATCTTTGCCTCTCATCAGGATGTTCTTCGGGACAATGTAGTTAGTAGCCATCAGTCGGAGGAAGCTCCTCCAGCCCGCCGTGTCGCACACGACCCCACGGTGGGGAGTCCTTGAGTCGTAGACCAGTGCCTCCCGCTCGGGGATTGTTCGAGCAAGCCTGCCCGCGAGCAGTTCCTCGAGAAAACGGTTCTGCTCCTCCCTGCCCTCGGGAGGCTCGGGAATCTCCACGGGTTCGGCGAGGAACTGCGTGCGGTTGGGTCCCTCCACCCAGAGGGCGTAAACGTTGTCCCCGCGGTAGTCGCCGTCGAAGTGCCAGCGCGTGTCACGGCAGGTCTTCATGCCAGGCTCGCAGTCCATCACCACGAGGTCTACGAGGTAGTTGCCGTAGCCCTCCGGGAGCATGGAACGCATGGATTCGGCCACACGCCCCCACTCGGGGAACTTGCGGACGAACCTGCACAGATCCATGTCCTTCACGAAGACTTCCATGACTCCCATTCCAGTCTACTCGGGTTTCTTAGAGGAAGGCAGGAAGCGGGAGAGGTCCATCGGAACGCTCCTGAAGAACCTCAAGCGGGGCTCGATCGCGTTCGGCCACTCCACAAACACATCGTCTCCGACGACCCTGGCCTTCGAGCCTAACTCGAACGACATCTGCGGTTTGGGGTCATTTCCCTCGTAGTCGAAGTAGAGATTCAGGCTTCCGCCGATTTCGTCCCAATAACGGAACAGAAACAGGCGGCCGGAAGCCTCGACCTCGATCTCCGAGATGTTCGAGACCTGACCCCAGACGTCGCCCAGGGTAAGCTCGCCGAAAACGTTCTTGGCAACCAGGTCTTCCATCATTCGTTCCCGGAAAGGAGGTATTCGGCGATTTCCGGGCTTTCGTCCTTGAACTCGACTTCTTCGACCACAAAAACGCCGTATATGTCGGGTTGCTTAGAGCGCATGGACGCATAAACCCGAGCGAGGTGCTCGTCCTGAAATAGGCCGACCACCTTCCGGTGGTTGCTCTTCTGCTTGTGGTAGACGATGAAAGGCATGATCTACTTTCCCTTCCGACGGTGTTTCTTCGAGGAAGTCTCGGGGAACTCTCCACCTTCCTGGTCGGCGAACTCAAGGAAGCTCGGGATCCCGCACGGGCCGAACAGGGGCTTCTTCTTGGCCGACCTATCCTCAAACGATGAGAAGTCGCACTCAAGCGCGGCTCGCTCGGAGCCGTAGCCACTGGTGTGGCACCACTCGCCGTCCTCTTGGCGCTCCATGCGCACCCAGGACTTGGAACCCTCGCTGTAGTAGGCGGATCTCTGCATCTCGCACCTCCTTCTGGACTATGTTCCAGGGAGGGCGGGTTTCTTAGAGGATGGGGTCGGGTCGCTCGAGGCCCACGAACTCCCCGCCCTCGTCGTCGAAGATTATGCCAGGCGAGCAGGGAACGCCCGTCTCTTCGGCGGCATTTTGTGCGGACCTCTTCAGGAGCTCGTAGATCTCCTCTCCGTGCTCCACGCCGTAGTGGGTCTTCAGGAGACCCAGAACGGTAAGGTAGCTGTCGTAGGGGAAGGAGACGCTCTGCAGGCCGATGTCGTCGTCGCTCATGCCTTCGCGGGCTTCTTGAGCTTTGCGTTCTCTGCCGTCAGGGATGCAACGGCGCTCTCGAGCCTGTTGATGCCACGGATGATCCTGTGGATCTGCTCGCTCTTCTCCTGCTCGTAGGTGTTGGCCGCAAGCCTCTTGAGCTCGCTCAGATCGTCCTGGGAAATGTACATGTGAACCCTTTTGTTCGAGAAAGACACAGCCTAGAGGAGTGAGGGGAAGAGTGGTTTCAGTCTTACACAAACCACAAGTCTACGGAAGCGATGAAGGGATTACCCGCGATCCCACTGGTGCCGCAGGGATATTGTAGCGGTTTGATGGGGGAATTTCATTAAAAACACGGGCTTGATTGGCAATATCAACCAATCAAGCCCGTGTCAGATCCGAAGGGTGGGATTCGAACCCACAATCTACAGATTCAAGTTTGTGTGACTTTCATCACTCCTTGGACTTTGTCTTCACCTTGTCTTGCGATTTAGGCGGACCCCGTTAAGTCTCTACACGTTCCCTTTCGGGCTTCGCTCGGCGTTGCCATGTGCTTTCGCATTTAGGTTTCGCCGAATTTGAGGTCATCCCATACGAAGTTTCCAATCGTATGGCACTTGTTTCCAAATGAGTCTGTTGCATTGACCGTTTTGCTACCTTCGGAAAAACTAACCGTTGAGCTACTTCACCTCCACCGGTTCGCCAGCGCGAAGAAGGTGGGCGCCCACAGCCCCACGAAGATGCCGAACCGCTCGCCGTGCGCCATGTCGGGCTCCTTGTTTAGGAACCAGATGGCGATGCTGGCGGCGATGCTGACGAAGCCAGCGTAGAAGCAGACGGTTCCGAGGGTCTTCTCGTTCATGTTTTCTTCCTATTTGGGTTGGGATTGTCCTTTTGTCACTTTATCTAATGCGGGCTGCGGAGTCAAGACACCATCTCCTTGCCGGCCAGGTATGCGTCGAAGATGATGTCGTCCAGGTCGCAGAAGAGGGAGTCTCCCATGTTGGGCTCCCACTTCTCCCCCTTGAATCCCATAAGGAAGACGCGCTCGGCGATCTCGTAGGTCATCCCGTGGGCGTCGCCGTCGTGCATCATCTGGTTGACGTGCCAGTCGTCTCCGCCCGGCTCGTCCTCTTCCCCGTTCGGCTCGTTGGAGGAAACCCAGGCCTTCTCGATCTTGGAGACCTTCTTCTCGGCCTTCTTGCTCCACCATTCGCCGAACAGCTGCTCCGGCGTGGCCTTCTTCTTGGGCTTCCTCTTAGCCATGTTCGACCTCCTTGACTGCGAGCCCGTCCGAGCCCTTCCTGATCTTCCTGAGCGCGTACTTCTCCAAGGAAAGCTTCTGCCTCTCCATCTCGGGGAGGATCACGTTCCTGATCCAGTTTCGCCTCGAGCCCCTGACCTCGTGGTTGCTCGCGTCCTCGACGATCCATTCCCCCCAGCCGTTCCTCTCCAGGAACCCCCTGAAGTCCTTTTTCCTGCTGGGCAGGAACGGGTGGACGATTCGGAAGTCCGGGAAGTCGGAGTAGAGCGGGACGGGGTCGTGGCTGGGGTGTCCCCTGAAGCAGTTGAGCAGGTATCCCTCGACGTAGTCGTCCAGGTGGTGCGCGGTGACGATGGTCCCGCCCTTGGCCGTCCTGGCGTAGAAGTCGAGCCTTGCGGTACGGCACTCGTCCTCTGTGCCGAAGCCCTTCGCCCAGACCTCGCTCTTCCCCTCGAGGCTGAACGCCGAGCACAGCTCCAGGAACCTGTCGTGCATGAGGCAGTTCTGGGCCCTGAGGTTGTGGTTGAAGTGGACGGGGGTGACCTTGTAGCCCTTCCACAGCATCCACATCAGGACGGCGACGCTGTCGCACCCCATGCTCACGGCGACGTGGTAGTGGCCGGACTTCGGGATCAGTGCCTTGATTGCTCGGATCATTCCTCGATTGTACCTCAGGGCAGGCCGATTGCCAGTATGCGCAGGGCGGTTTCCCTGGGAACCTGGATGTGGTATTCCCTCCCTGGTGAATGCCAAGGATCTGGAACATGGACGAAGTGGGGGCTGTGGAACGGGAGGAGGCCGTCGGGCGTAAAAACAATCTCGAGTCCCAAGTTCTTCAGGTAAGCCTGCCAGTCCTCCTTGTTCTCCTCGACCGTGCCGGAACCGGCCATGGAGTAGGCCTTGTCGTGAAACAACCAGAACAGCTTCGTCTTGTCGGTCTTCACCTGATCCTCAAGGAAGAGAAGGTCAGCCCGAGCGCGAAGCCCATGAGGGTCATGCTGAGCAGGGCCGAAAAGTACTGGTAGTTCGTGATGTACATCCTACATGGCCCTCACTGGGTTGGAAGCGGTGTAGACGGGGCTCTCGGTGTACTCACGCACTCCCTCGATGTTCGTGCGGAACCAGAACCTTCCCGCTGGGTCGCTGTAGTACCTCCATGTGCCGTCGTGTCCCCTGTACTGCCACTGGATGTACATCTGGGCTATCTGGGACGCCCTTATGGCCGCCTCCTCGGTCTGGCGCTGGAGGGCGGCCTGCCTCTGTCTCTCTTGCACCCTCTCGACGAGCGGGACGGACTCCTTCGTCATCTGTGCCAGCCCCAACAGGAGGCTGACCACCGCGGCGGCGATCTGAAGATAAAGCACGATTCCCCTCCTTGCGAATCTCTTGGGCAAATCCATCTGCCACTCCTTATCGGAAATCCCTTCAAGAAACTGTAGTCGCCGACTCCCAGACGAAGTGATCGAACAGGAAGTCAGGGCCGTCGTTCTCGTCGAAAGTCACCATCGGGCCCTCGTATCCCTCGGAGCTCGCCTGGTCCTCGGCGATTTCGTAGTGCTCGCCGTTGTCGTACTGCTCCTGCCGGCACTCGACCTTGCAGAAGTAGAAGTCGGACTCGCCCCCGGCGTTGCGGCACGCGACCACGCATTTGATAACCATGTGACTCTCTCCTTCAGACTTGGGTTTCTTCGAGGCTCTCTAGTATCTCGTCCACCTGCCCGGAGATGAGCCTTATGGGGGCACAGTCGCAGTGCGTCGCCATGATCTCCTGGCAGTCCCCGAGCATATCCCTGATCTGGGCGTATGCTTCGAGGTTGTCTTGCCTCAAGTGGGCCGCGACGAGCCCCTTGACCCTGGCGAGGATGCCAGAGACCTGGCTCATAGTCTCTACTGTGCTTCTTTCCATGATCTCCCCCTTTGGGTACCGCCCCGGGCCGCCTCTTGGTGCAGCGGCCCGGGGCGGGGACCCTAGGGCTATTCGTCCTCGTCCTCGTCGTCGTCGTAGTAGTAGCCCTGCGGTGCCGCGACGGCGAGGGGCTCCGGCGTGGAATCTTCCACGACAGTAGTGAAGGATTCCTCCACTGCCTCCGGGACATCTTCGGCGACTGTTTCCTGCGTCACAGTCGTGTTCTGGGCACCCAGGGGGATCACGATTGGATCCTGTACCTCGTAGACCACGGCGGGACGGCCGTTGGAGCCATGCTTCTTCCCGACCTCCTTGGCGATCCCGAGGCCGCAGAGGGCCTTGAGGATGATGCCGGAGCGGGTGACGCTATCTCTGTCCTTCCCTAGACCGACTGCCTCCGTGAACTCACGAATCGTGTACCTAGCCATCTTTGCCTTTCTGGAACATGTGAAACACTGGGGAATCCAACGGTGGTCGGTTCCTTAGAGAATCACTTCTTTGCGAGTTCGGCCTTCAGCTCGGCCTTGAGGCCAGCCACGTCGATCTCCTTGCGCTTGCGGTATTTCTTGAGCTCCGGGAGAGGGACGCCGCTCTTGATGAGCTTCTCGGCCTTGTTCCTGGCCCCGGCGTAGCTGCACCCCAGAAGGTTTGCGACGTCCTGGACGTTGCCGCCCTCGCGGAAGACGCGGGCCCACGCCTTGACGAAATCACCCTCGTCGATCGGCGGCCGCTGAATCTTCTCTTTCGCACTTTTCCTGCTCATCTTGCTTCCTTTCTTTGAAGTCGGTTGAAGGAAAAACGAATCATACCTAACAGGAAGAACTTTTTGAAGTGGTGTTTTTCTAGCAGATGAAAACGAGTTCCACGCAGACCGCCTTGCCCTCGACGCTCTGCACTTCCGCGTCGTAGCAGCCGTCCCCGAACCCGGATGTGGACACAAAACCGCCGTCGACATAGCCTCGGCCCGACCTAGAGAGGGTCTTCCCGCAACAGATGTCGTAGAAGCCGTCCGAGCCGTAGAAGGACGAGTCGAACGCCCCGGCCTGGCCGGAGTCCACGCCGAAGGTGAAGGACTTGGACTTGATGCGTCTGTCCGCGGGGTTGAAGTCCACATGGTGAACCACAACGCTCTTGACGCGGACGCCCCAGTCCCCCTCGTCTGAGGTCTCAACATGGGCCGTCCACATGCCGTTGAGGGCGGGCACCGTCTTGTTCGTGTCGTAGCACGGGTCGCCGACGACAAGCATCCCGCTGGCCAACCGGAACGTGTCCGTCTTCGTCTTTGTCTTCATGCCCAGTACTCCAGGGGACTCGGGTTGCTTAGAGGATCAGTCGAGACGGAGGTCGTGGTAGCCTTGGAGGACGTACTTTTCGGCCCACTCGGCGTTGCAGTCGTGGCAGCCCTTTAACACCTCGCAGGTCGCGCCCTTGAACCTGTGTTCGTCGGTTTCGATTTCGGCGGACCCGCACGCAGGACAGCAGGGCTTGTCCAGGAGCGACTTTGCGAGGTGTGCCTCCGGGGTGTACTCGGCGCTGCGCTCGACCTTTCCGAGGTGCTCACGCAGGATGGCGTTGAGGGTGTCCCGGTCGCCCTCGGCATCTTTCCTGCAGTAGTAGTAGACCGTGCCGAATGGCAGCCCGGGGCCGATGAGGTCCCAGGTTTCATCGTCGTCTTCGTACGACGCCGGGTCCCACGAAACCCTGAACCTGCTGTTCCTGTCGGCCTGCTCGAGGACTTCTACGAGTTTATCAAGGCCTAACTGCTCGGAGTTGTCGGCGACCTCACCCACGAGCTCGTGACGCTTGAGCAGATCCGCGCAGTACTCCTTGGTGACCTTCATGGACTTGGTTCCTGGCGTGGAGGGTTTCTTAGAGGATCTCTGGGCTCTTGAGGAATCGCTCGTAGAAGTCGCCGGCCGCGTTGGGGAGGCAGACCGGGAAGCCATCCGCGAAGCATTCCTCGAAGAAAGCCTCCATCTCGGGGGTCACGAATTCCGGGATGTTGTCGTACTCGAGCTCGATGTAAGTCATCAGCGCGCAGATGTAATGGCTAAGCAGTCTCTCCACCTTTGCCCTCTATCTTTCTTACGATGTCGCGCAGGGAGTAGAGCAGGTCCTCGTCTCGCCGCCCGGCGGAAATGACCACGAGAGCCTGCTTCACCAAACGGACCAGTTCCTTCTGGGTCTCCTCGTCCATAAGCCACCTCCTTGGGCTGGGTCTACTTCCCCGGGTCTTCCTTTTCTTCGAGCGAGGGCTTGTCCGGCCGGCCGCGGCAGAACTCGCAGTCGGAGTCCCCGCACCTGGACTCCACCCAGGCGTCGCACTTGGCGCAGAAGTAGGCGTCGTACTTCTGGGAGTACTGCCTGGGGTGCGTGCAGTTGTGGGTTATCTTGGGTATGTGCTTCATTCTCTAGGGGAGCGAGTCCAGGGCCAGAATCTTCAGGGCCAGGGCGTCGGGAACCTCGAGCCACTTGCCGGTAGTGTACAGGGGGTCGAACAAAACAACGGAGTCCTCCTTGGCGATGTGCCAAGAACTGGTGTCCTTCACGCAGACCCTGCGCGGCGACCATTCATTCTGGGAGGTGATCACCTCCATAGTCCGCAGAACGCCCAGACCACCCAGATACTCGTCCCAGGCGGCCTCGAACACGAGGTACTTCTCCGAGCCAATCTCCTCCTCGCCGTAGCCGACCCGCTGGGAGATGTCCACGAGCCTTTCCTCGAAGAGGTTGTACAGCCTCCTCTCCTGTTCGTTGGTGATATTCATCGGAGTCCTTGGATGAACTCGCACACCTTGTCCAGGTTCCGCAGGTCCTCCCACTTCACGAAGTGGTTCCTGCCGCCCACGAAGTCCCCCCTGCCCTTGCAGGAGCGAACGAGGAAGCCGCTCTCCAGGATGCCTGGGCTCTGGGAGAGACGGACGTAGTGAGCGTCGGTGTGGAGCACAACGTCCCCGGACACCGCGGGGCCGCCCTTGTTGACCCTGACGTCGTATTGGTCCTCGTTGAGGCCCATCTTGGACGCCAGGAGGATGGCCATCTGCTCGCCGGTGCGGAGGAACTCGCGCTTCGCCGACTCGTTGTAGGCCACGGGCGTCGTGGCGATGCTGATGTACCTGACGACGTTGAACGAGGGCTTGCGCCTGACCTTGCTCCCGAGGCTGACGGGCTCTCTGTTTTCCGGGTGGGAGTTGCAGAACTCCACGAACTCGGCCGCGTCCATGCCGCAGATGCGGTTCCACTCGGCGGTCTGGGCGTCGCTGGGGCCGAAGTAGCCGTTGTCCTGGGGGCAGTGGCCGTCGAGGACCACCTGCATACTGTCCTCGTCGAGGACGGCGATCCCGTTCTTCTCGGGGCCGATCAGGCCGAAGGCGTTGTACGCCCCGTAGAGGACGACACGGAAGCTGCGACGCCCGAACTTCAGGGTCTTGTCGAGGGAAACCATCGCGTATTGGCCGACGCTGTTCATATAGGGGGGTTCCTTTCGAGACTCTATCCCTGCGGGGACGGTTTCTTAGAGGATACCGTGACGGTCTCCACGATCCTCTTGTGCTTCATGTAGTCCAGGAGCTCGTCGATGAGGACGTCCATCCGCTTGGTCTTGTACTCGATGTCGCGGGCGAGCTGCTGGATGTCCTGCCGGACGCCCACCATGTCGGAGACGATCTTGATGATGTCCATGCCTACTCCCGGATGAAGTTCTTGAGGTCCTCGGCGAAGAGCTTGGCGTCCTCGTCGCAGGTGAACCTGACCACGACCTCCTGGCTGCGGACCCTGATGTCCCTGCACTTGCCCCTGGCGCGGATCCGGTCCGCGTGGCCGTCGTCGGATCCCACGATGCCCACAACCCAGCAGAGAAGCACGAAAAGCCAGTTCATGTTCCGCTCCTTCAAAGTGTTTCGATCAGTTGCCCGACCGTGATGCCCGAGTCAATGTGCCCAATCGCCACCAGTTGTTCAAGGAACTCCCTGGTCCTCTTCTTCGTGAGTTCGATCTTCTTGATGTAGGCTGTCTCGCGGCGGGACTCCTGGTCGAAGGCGGCCTTCATCGTGACCTTTGTGAGGTCCTCGATGACGATCCCGAAGTGGGTGCAGTAGTCCAGGAGGGTCGCCCTGTCCTTGGCCTTGTCCTTGACAAGCCTCTCGGCTTCCAGGCAGAGCCTGCGGTTGTGCGCCACAGCCCACTGGGCGATGGTGCCGGGGCTCCTGCCCGCCATGTACACCTCAAGTTCCTCAAGGTTGCAGTAGGCCCATTGGATCAGAGCACTGCACTCGTCGGCCCTATGCGGGTCTCCCTTGGAATACTTGTTGATGTGCTTGCTTTGAGTCCATTCGGTGTGGTTCAGGCTCACGTTGCGGACCCGCCAGGAGTAGCAGGACCGGAGCACGCCGGAGATCTCCTTGAGCGTGCGTGACTTGGCGGTCTCAAGCGGGGTCATTCAACTCCTCCAACTTCTTTCGGCAGGCTTCAAGTTCGCTCTGCCTGGCCATTGCCCCCAGCCAGTTGATCGGCGTGTGCTTTTTCAACGCTTCAATCCTCTCGACAATCCCCTCTTTGGTTTCCGGTATGTCGTGACCGAACTTGATTTCTCCTGGCATGCCCATCATTTTGCCAGTTCCTCCTCCAACTTGACGGGAGGCTCGCCCATCCACTTCTGCATCTTGATGTTGCAGAACCAGTCCTGGATCGTGGGTATGAACCCGCAGTCCTCTTTGACATGCTGCTCGCCGACCCAACGCACGGGGATCATTCGGCCGGCGCTGATCTTGATTGCATGGCCGAACACCCGCTCGCACTCGAAGATTCCCTGCGTGTGGTGACGCAGGGCGCGGTGCCGGGGGTCGGCCCACATCTCCTTGCTGGCATCGAACCAGTCATGGATGGCCTGGTAGTCCTCGGGGACGCCTCCCCACTTCTTCGCCGAACTGACCGCGTGGTGGTATGGGTTTGCCATGACCCTTGCTCCAGAGGGGGCGGGTTCCTTAGAGGATCATTCCTCGTCGAAGAACGGTCCCTTGCTGACGTACTCCGTGCCCTCGGGCCAGGTCACCTGGGGAACGAACATGGGCTTGTCCTTGTTGTCCTTGTTGTCCTCGGCCTTCACCCAAGCTTCCACCAGCGCGTTGTGCAGGGAATCCATCCGCTCCTCCTCATTCGTCGTAGGGCTGATCCGGCCCCGCTGGGAGCTCGTCCCAGAGGTCGGAAGGGCTGTCGAACCACGGCTCCAGGTCGGGCAGGGTCACAGGACGAACTCGTAGTTCTTGTCCTCGAGCACCCGCTCGTTGAAGTCCAGGTTCATCTTCCTCTTCTTGCAGTCGAAGTGGAAGGTGCCGTGCGAACCCTCGTTGATCTCCCAGCCAGAGGAAACCTGCTCGAGCATGTCGTAGCACAGGCCCACGATCATGTCGTCGAGTTTGGGATCCTCCTTCCACATCTTCTCGGGGCCGTTGGGCCCGTACCTCATCCCCTCGCTCACCCTCCCGCCCTTCACGACCTCGCCGAGCAGTTTCTCGGCCTTCTTGGCGGTCTTTTCGGGCTTGAACTCGCAGGGGGACTCGACCTGGCCGTCGTCGCCCTGGCCGTCGAAGGTGACGATGAAACTCGACACGCCCAAACCCCCGAAGAGGTCGAACACGATGTCGAGCGTGTCCTTGATGTGATCGGTCGCGTTGATCTTGTTCGCCATGCTTCACGCTCCTTGGGGAAAGGGTTTCTTAGGCGTTCTGGAGGACGACCTGCGGATTGAGAGCCTCGGCAATCTGGCCCGCCGTGAAACCCTGCGGAACCTCCACGAGGTCGGCCTCGACGGACAGACTCACACGGCCCGGGACGCGCTGGGGAGGGGTCTTGGCGACGATGTCCTTCTTGAGAGACTCGATGCCGGCCTCCACCTCCTTCACGCGATCCTCGATCGTGCCAACGGCACTTGAGCCGTTGGAGAGGGCTGTCTTGATGCAGTCCACCAGCACATCCGTGGTGAGGACGCCGGCGGTCGCCATGCTCGTGAGGTCGTCGCGGGTCACCGAACCGCCCGCGTCGATCTGGGCCACGAGCGAGTCGATGGCCTTGCGGAACACCTCGCGGTAGAGCGTGGTGACCTCCAGCCACGGGATGCTGGTCGTGGCGGGACGCTCGTAGTCCTCGCTCACCTTCATCGTGCCGTGGACGCGAACCGTGAAGTCCACCGGGTACTGGCCGGGCGAGACCTCGCCACGGGCCGCCTTGGCCTCCTTCTCGCCAACCATCTTGCTGAGCACCGTCGTCTGGATGCTGTTCATCTTTCTTGCCTTTCTGGGGGTTGGTTCTCGTTCCCGGCGGGCGACCTTCCTTAGAGGATGACCCGCGACTACCACTCCACGCCTACAACGATCCTTCGAGGATCATACCAAGCAGGGCCGGGGTCTCGGAGAGTCGAAGCCTGAACCTGTACCCTCCCGAACCCTCCAGATCCACCAGGTTGCCGTCGATCTTCACCCTGCAGTCGAACGAAATCGTGAGGTCGGGGTGGTCGCCACCCGTCTCCATGAACACCTTCACAGTCCTCTTTGCCCTCGAGACCACGGACCTGCCTATAGGAAGCCAATGAGCCCCGAGGCTGAACTCCCCTTCGACCTTCGTGAAGCGGATCAGGTCGCCCATCGTCAGTTCGCCGAGGAAGTGCTTGTTCCTGTAGTACGAGAAGGACTTCATGCGAGTCCCCCCATCACCAGGGCCTTCTCCGCCAACTCGGGAGGGACGAGAAGGAACCCGAAGCCGGACGGGTTGTTCAGGCACACATGGGTCTTCACGGCAGCCCCGAAGTTCACCATGTCGGGGAACGACTCAACGAGGTCATCCTCGTCTACGATCAGACAGTCCAAACGATTCAGAAAAACGGTCCAGATTTCGTCGGGGTCGCCGTGGAACTCGTCCGCGGACGAGGGCTTGCAGCCCGCCCGTATGACCGAGTACCGTTCCTTGAAGAAACCCTGGAGCTCGTTGACTTTGCTGTGCGGGTATCTCAAGGAAATCCTCCCATGGCCAGGGCGGTAAGGGCGAACTGGAGCGGCACCTCCGCGACGAGGGTCTCCCCATTGTGCTTGCAGAGGTAGCAGACGATGTAGCCACCCCTGCGCCTGCGGTCGCCCTTCAGCCTGCCCCCGAAAACTTCAAGGTAGGCATGGAGCTCGTCCCTGTTCCTCCACTTGTTCTCGGTCCGGTTGACCCGGAAGAACAGGTCCTTGAGGGCTTCCGCTCGCTCGGAGTATCTCATGACTCGGCTTCCCTGCCCGAGGGGCTTCTTAGACGAACCCCTAGAGACCCTCCACGACCTTCTGGATGAGTTCGCCGACCTTCATTTCGGGGTCGTACTGGCTCATCATAAGGAGCATGTGGTTCTCTGCCTTCTTCTGCTCCGCGAAGTAGTAACGCACATCCTTGTTGTCGCCGTGGGCGAAACTGTGGAGGATCATCCGCTTGTGGAGTTCGTCGCACACGCGGATGCGTTCGGAACGGGTCATCTTCTTGAAGGTGCGTCCGAACACCAGATCGCGGATCATCCACGCACACACCTCGGGGCAGTCGAGGTCGATCAACTCGCCCGTGTAGCGGTAGATCATCTGGCAGTACTTGTAGGCGTCGCCCTTCCACCGATGACCCGCCATCGCGGACTCGAAGGCGGAAACCCTGCACTTGACCATGCGTACATAGACCGTCATCAGACGGAGGTCGTTCCCGCTATTCACATGGTCCGTCCCCTTGGGACGGGGGCCGATGCGGAAGCCCCCCGCCGAAATCCTGTTGTCCTCGTCGAGGATGTTGAAGTCCACCAAGCGAAGCCCCAGGTTGGAGGCGATCACGGGCTCGGCGGCCTCCCACCTGCCCTTCACCACATGCTTCGCGTAGTAGCAGGCGGCGATGGGGTTCTGGAGGACGGTGGGCTCCAGTTCGGGGAGCCTCTTCTTTTGCTCGACCGCACGGAGGACGGCCTGCTTGGGGGTCAGAAGTTCGGCGGTCATGGTTCGCTCCTTGGGTGCAGACCACGATCCAGAGGAACGAGGTTCCTTAGAGGATCACGGAACATCGCCCAAAACCAGGACCTTGTCCGCGAACGGCCTCTCCACGATGATGAAATCTTCGTGGCTGCTCGGGTCACGGATCACGACCCTGTTGAACCCCGGCTCGTTCACCCGCTCGAGAAGGTAGTCCACCGGGCTGGCTCGGTTGCTGAACTTCTTGATGTGCTCAACCCCGTCCGTCTCCCGGAGCCATTCCTCCCAGAGCTCCACGATGTCGTGCTCGCGCATCCCGCTCCCCGCGTCGTCCCAGAACCTGCGGTAACGCCTCACGAAGGCATCGTACACCTTCTCCGTGTCCGTCCTGGTGGCGACGAGTTCAGACAGAGCCGACTTCTTCACGCGATTCCTCACAGCATGCCCAGAACCATTATACGCTCGGCGATGTCCCTCTGCACAATGAGATACTGTCCGGGCCTGTCCGGGTTGTCCAGGAGAAGGGCCCCGGACACATCCTCGTTGCTGTAGTTCACCAGTTCGATCAGGTTGTTGAGAAGGGTGCCGGCCCGGGTCGCGATGGAACTGCTCCCGCCACGCGAGCCGTCGCACAAAAGCTTGACTCCGTAGTTCTTGAGGTAGCGGTTCCAGATCGCGCTGAAGTTCCTGCGGTCCGTCTTGTGCCTCAACCTCATCTCCGCGTGCTTCCTCAGGAAAAGAACCCTGAGCTCGGCGACCTGCTTCTTGTCCCAGTCCATGCCAGTAGCCCCAAGAGGAATCGAACCTCTAATAGATGCTTAGCTTACCACTATGGCTTTCGCCACCCTAACGGTTTGATGGTCTGGACTTTACCTTCACCATCTGCCTTTCGGCCTTTAGGTGCCGCCCGTCAAGTCTCTACACCTTCCCTTTCGGGCTTGGCTCGGTGTTGGCAGTCAAGCGTCCACCGACTTTGAGCGGTTCTACTCCAGAGGTTTCCCTCTAGGCACTCCATTTCTTGAAGGCATCTGTTATATCCATTTAACTATGGGGCCTCTTCCCCGCAATATAACCTCCCGCCAGCCTGTTGAACCAGCCCGTCGTCGTAGTGAGGATCTTCTCCACCGCGGCGTCAACCGCCATGAGCTCCGAGAGCGTCAGATCCTCGGCCAGGCCGGAGGTCATCTGGCTCTCGAGCTCCTCGAGGTCGGACCAGATCTTCGTGATCACCTTGTCTCGGGCCCTCTTGGAGCCCCTGGGGCTTCTCTTCTTCATTTGTGGAGCATCACCGCGACGAAGATGAGGAACGCCAGACCGCCCACCATGCCCCACGCCTCGGGATGGCCCAGAATGGCGATCAGCAGGAAAACGAGGAAGCCGAAAACGCAGATGTTGCCGAAGTCGCTGGTGCTGTACATGGAGGTAACTCCGAGGGGAAAGGGAACCTTAGAGGACTACCGAACCTTGCCGTCCGTGTTGCCCACCTTGTCGGGGTCGCTCTCGGACGCCTCCATGTAGGTGCGGATGTGATCGTTGTCGGGCTCCTCGAAGCTCTTCATGATCATGAAGGCGTGCAACTCCTCCGGGAGCTTCACGGGGGCGAACCCACGGATGATCTCGAAGGCGTACCTCGCGGCGAAGTAGGCGTCCTTGAAGAACACATCCTCGAGGTTGCGGGGGAGCCGCCCACGGAGCACCTCCTTCGCGTACAGGAAGGCGTACCTCGGGTTGTCGATCGTGTCCTCGAGATGCTTCGGGAGCCGGCCGATGTCCTTCGCCAAGCGGTACAGGTTCGCACTGTCGCCCGCGAGCGAGTCCACCAGATCCTGCGGAGCCTCCTGATCCCTGGACTTCAGGCATCGGACATAGGCACAGAGGCTGTCCCCGTGGACACGGAGCAGGTTCTCGATCTCGGGGGAGAGCCGGCCGGCCCAGCCCGCATAGCGAGCGATGCAGGCGGCCACCTCCTCCGGCTTCTCCTTCTTCGTCTTGAGGAAGACCTGCTCCCTGTCCGGGGGCAGGCGGGGCTCCAAGCCGGCGTTGGAGAAGACGTGCCAGTTGCGCTCCATCCACATGACGAGGCGCCGGGCCGTGCGGAACTTGGGGATAGTGATCGTCTCCATGGATGCAGTTCCCTTTCAGGCAGGTTCCTTAGAGGTTCTCTCGACCTCGCGGATGTACTGGCGGATCATGGAGTTGTCCGTCCCTGACGGGCTCATCACGACCGCGTTGTGCAGAACATCAGGAAGACGGGGACTGGCGTAGGCCCGCACGACGTCGAAGGCGTACGACACCGCGACCTCAACGTCACTGGCCATCACGCACTCCACCTTCTCGGGCAGGCGCCCCTTCAAAAACCTCCTGGCGTAGTCCAGGGCAACCATGGGCGTGCTGATGCTCTCCTCGAGGTAGGGCGGGAGCCTGCCACCCATCCTGGAGGCCAGCTTGATGAAGTTCTTGTCGTGGCCAACCAAGGCACGGAGGAGCTTCTCGGGGAACGGCTCCCTGCCGTGCCTGACGAGGATTTCCAAGTAGCCAAACGTCGAGTCGGGACAGGAGACCAGCAGGTTCTCCATCGTCTCCGGGACGGGACCGATGTGCTGTGCGTAGTTCAGGATGGCAGGGGGCTCCGTGATCCTGGCCTCCTGCGAGGCCGGAAGCCGTCCGACCGAACTCGCCACCCCGGAAAGCCTGATCTGGTTCGTGATGCGACCCAGAACGGACTCCTTTGCGGAGCCCCCTCGACGCACAACCCTGGACACATACCCGTGGATGTCGTTTTCAAGCACAAGGGACTCAAGCTCGTCCCCGAGCTCGCCCACATGGCTGGCGTAGGCCAAAAGGTTCGAGGAGATCCTCTCGGGGGACTCCTTCGACTTGAGGAAGCACCGCTCGCTCTCCGAAGAGAGCCTAGCCTGGGGCTTGTTGCGCCTCACCCACTGGCAGAGGCGTGCGGTGGTGCGGAACTTGGGTGCGACAATTGTGCTCATGGCATCCGTTCCACTAGCCCCTGGTTCCTTCGAGGTTCTTCATCAGGGGGGCAGACCAGTTGATGTAGTCCTTGAGGTAGCGGGCATCCCACTCCGGGAGGTCGCCGAAGCTCTTCAGGACGAGGGCGTGGTGGACTTTCTCCGGGAAAGGCCCGAAGATCACATGCCTCGCGTATTCCTTCGCGCAAAACGGGCTCTCCACGAAGACCATCTCCTCCTCCTCGGAAAGACGCTTGCGGAACGAACGGGCCCACTCGAGGGCCAACTCGGGATTCTTCACGACCTTCTTCCTGAACCGACGCTGGGTGTCTTCCACAAGGAAGTGATCCCTGCGGACGAAACCCAGATAGCGTATGCCGATGCCGGGGTTGTTCAGGAAGACACGCTCGGCCTCGCCCGACACGCCGAAGCCGCCCACCACATAACGGCAGTAGTTGAGGGCCGAACTGGGCGTTCTGCAGACGATCTCCTCCACCTCCCTGTGGTGCTGGAGGGGCCACTCGCCGGCGGCGCGGAGGCCGGCAAGCACGCTGATGAGCGACTTGGCCCTGCCCTTGAACGAAGAAACCTCGAAGCCAATCCTCATCGCCCCTCCAACCACTTGAGGTACTCAGACACATGCCCGCCGGCATCCCTTTTCTCGAGGGAATACATCAAGAGGGCGTTGTGGACGGGATCGGGAAGCCTCCCCCCCAGGACATTCCTCGCGTACAGGTAGGCACTGTGCGGGTCGTCCTTGAACACAAACTCCAGGCGTTCCGGAAGCCTGCCGTTGAGGACATTGGCGGCGTAAAGGTAGGCGTAGTAGGGACGGGCCTTGATCCGCCTCTCCACACTCTTCGTCAGTTTCTTGTCGACAGGAACTCCCATGGAATGCGTTCCCGCAGAGATGGGTTCCTTAGAGCAATAACGGCGGGACGCTCCGTAGGGGATAAGGATGTGGTGGATTCACCCAACCCTCCGAAGCGACTCCCGCCGTTATTCAGAAACCTCAATAATATATTGCGACCGGCCCCACAATGCAGGCCGAGAAGACCACCATCCATCCTTCATTCAATCAATCATCGAACCCTCCACATCGGAGGCCACGAGTATTGTAGTCACCGCCAGCTCCGAACTCGATACCACATCCCATTCCGGCCCTGGGCCTTGCCGTCGCCCGTGAGGGTCATGCCAGAACTGGGCGTGCAGGTGTTGCAGTTGGGGGAGCCGCCGTATCCCACGCCCTCGAACCTGCCGATGACCCCCCACACATGGCCCGTGATGCCGTGGGAAGCCATGTACTCGGCCTCGGCCTGGCAGCGGTCCTGGTCGGAGCCAGAGGACTCCACATGGGAAGAGGTGTAGGAGGCAGTGGGCGTCGTGTTGTAGGTGTAGCCCCGCCGCGGACGGGCATGGGCCACGCCGGCCAGACACACGCACAGAACCAGGGCGACAAATCCAGTCTTCATCAGAACCTCCTTTGTCCTGGCCGGCCGGAGGTGCGTCCGGAAGGCCGTCCTAAACCAAACCCCACACCGGGAATGAGGACCCCGCCGGCCACGCGGCCGAGACTGTGACGGTCAGGGGAGAACGCCACAACCAACACGGGGGTAAGACTTGTAACCGAAACCCACTAGCGCGGTCAACCCTCCACGCCGACGCACTCCTGGAGAGCCTCGAGGATCGTGGCGGTAGCAAGGGACTTCCAGCGCGGCGTGTCATTGTCGCGCAGCTCGGCCACCGCAACGGCGATCCAACGGTCAAGGGCGACCGCAAGAACCTCCCCCCTCTCCAGAATTCCCGAAAGCTCCTGAACCACATGGCTGTACTGGGCGACCCTCTGGGCGTCCTGCCCCTGGAGTGCCAGATCCATCCCCTGGGATTGGAATGTGGAGTTGAAATCTCTCGTCCATCGCTCGAGGTGGTCGCTGTAGGAGGACAGGAACTTGTCCTCGAGCAACTGCTCACCCTGGCCGCTTGAAGTTCTAACCTTTCTCACGAAAACCTCCTTTGAGCCATTGGCTCCCACGCCGTGACACGCCTTGGCCTGACCAGCCACGCCGCGGCGAGCCTGTTCTGTTAATCTTTCCTGGAAGGACGCATCAGGATGTTGGCTTCCTTGATGCTCTGGGCAATCTGTCTCTGCTCGTCAAGCATGGCACGCCTCTGGACGGCCAGGTTGATCATGGCCCGCTCCGTGAGGTTCTGCTTGTCCACGTTCTCCGTCTCCCTCAATCCCTTGCGGACCTGTTTCTTAGCCCGCTTCTGCCTCATGGTGGGGATCAAGACAGCCGTCTCCATGTCGGTCAGGAGCCGAATTCCCACATTCGTGTCGATCAGGCAGGTGATCTGCCTCTTATTCAAGATGTCCCTCACCACCCTCCGAACGATCTGCCTGCCACCGAGGTCGTCCCGGTGCCTCTGCATCACGCTCTGGATCTCGTCCCAAGGCACGACATCGCCCTTCTTCCTCGGAAGGATGTGCCTGTAGAGAAGATCCACGAACTGCTTGTACTTGTCTGGCTTCACCGTCGACCTCCTTTGAGCCATGAGCTCCCTGAACTTGACCCGCCGTGCCGCGCCTGGCCATGCCAAGGCCCGACAAGATTTGTTTCACATTCGAGCCATGGGCTCCCTAAACAAACCACAACGCGCCGAGCCTTGCCTTGGCACAACACGACTCTTCCCTATCAATTCTGTGATTGAGCCATAGGCTCCCTCGCCTCGCCGTGCCGAGCCGGGCCTGACCTTGGCCGGCACAGTCGCTGCTGTTTCGTTTTTGAGCCATGGGCTCCCTCGCCTCGCCGTGCCGAGCCGGGTCAGACCTTGCCCTGGCACAACACGACTCTTCCCTATCAATTCTGTGATTGAGCCATAGGCTCCCTTGCCTCGCCGTGCCCAGCCGGGCCTGACCTTGGCTGGCCCAGCCGCTGCTGTTTCGTTTTTGAGCCATGGGCTCCCTCGCCTCACCATTACTTGCCCCGACCAGGCTTGTCACAGCCGGAAAGAAGCACTTGTTTCGTCATCGAGCCATAGGCTCCCACGCCAAAGCCGAACAAGCCATGCCGAGGCTTGGCTAGCCAGGCCGAACCGCAATGTTGTACTTGAGCCATAGGCTCCCTTGCCTCGCCGTGCCCTGCCGAGGCTTGGCTAGCCAGGACATTTCCAACACCCCCTGCGGGCATACACCCGCAGGGGGCTCTATTTCAGTCCTTCAGGATGCGAACCTTCGCCTCGAACATCCCGTACCGACCCGGCTTCTTCGGAGCGGAAGGACGCCAGTCGCCCAGACCGCCAGCCGTGCCCGCAATCTCGAAGAGCATCTTCAGCCGCTCCTCGGTGAACTCCATCGAACTCAGAATCAGCTCGCCCGAAAGCGACCAGCTCTTGAACTTCGGACGGATCCGCACATGCTTCGCCGTGCCAACCGTCACCCGCCGCTTGTCGAGGTCGAAGCCCATCTCGCGGGCCCGCTTCAACTGGGCAGGGAACGGCTCCTCACGGTTGCTCACGAACCCCTCCACATTCACCTTCTCGCCGTTCGTGCGGAATTCAAGGAAGTCCGAGGGCATCTGGATGCCAGACGCCACCAGACGCTTCAGCGTCTCCTGCTTCTTCAGCGGAATCTTGCCGCCAGCGTAGCAGAGACACGACAGCAGGTTGTCCGAAGGGATCGTCAGACACCCCTCGTCATCCAGATACCAGTAGGTCTGCCATGTCCAGGCGGGACTGCGGTCGTCACCCGGAACGCTCGCCGTCTTGTTCTTCGGATCCTTCCGCCAACCCATCAACAGATCAGCGGCATCCACATCGTCAGCGTGCATGAACAACGGCGTAAGGCCATTCAGCACGAACTCGGCCCTGCGGGTCAACTTGCTCATCAAACTTGCTCCTTGTCGAATAACAAAAGACTATACGAACACGAACGAAATCGTCAACCAAAAGACTCAAACCCCTGCGGGGAAAGGACTTGGAGTGTGCGAGCCAAACCCAGAGCGATTTTGCCTCACTTCACATTGACCAGCTTGTCCTCGACGCCCGTGCCCTCGAGGGCCGGCGGGTTCTCCGCGCAGCCCCGAAGGATGTTGAGCTCGAAGGTCGTCATCTCGGACGGTTCGATGTCGCTCAACTCCGCGAGAAGGGTCGAGAGGATGCGGATCGCACGCTCCCCACCCATGTCCTGAAGCCTGTACGGTTCAAATGGCATCTGTTCACTCCTGAATGAGTTTTCGGATCTCGGACGCTGCATTGTTGAGCCTCTCCAGAAGCTCCTCGGGAACATCCGCGTAAGGCTGAGCGCTGAACTGGTCGAGCTTCTGGCAGAGCTCCCGAACATGGAACGGGTCGTGGGACTCGCCGGCCGAACCCCCGAGGAACTGCTCGACGTTCACCAGGAAAGACTCGATGTGCCCCGCGGGATCCATGCCCCTCTGGGCGAAATTGGTCACCACGTTCCAGATCGAGGTCAGGCTTCGTACTTCCATGGAATGAACTGATAATGAAAGGGGTTTTCAATGCCCGAGGGCATCACTCGCGGCCCTGTCGATGTAGCTCACAAGGTCGTTCATCTTTTCCCGCCAGTCCTGGCCGTAGCCGACCTCCGAGGGATCCTGGTTGTCCATGGCTCGCTCGAGCGCATCAACCAGCATCTGAACTTGGTCCTCGGTCAACAACAACCGAATCTTTTCGATGGCCTTCATGTAATCTACTCCCAACGGAAAGGACTCCTTAGGCCGTGACCGAACCCCAGGCGTCCGCGAACTCTTCCCCGGCGTCGAACGACACATAGTCGTCCCCCTGCATCCCCTGCTCGCTGTACCGCACCGTGCGGGCCGGCAGGCCGAGGGAACCCAGGAACTCCCGAAGCTCGAGCTCGAACCGCTCGTCGGTGTAGATCAGACCGTGCCGGTCCACATCCCAGGTGGAGGTGTCGAAGATCACCCTCAACTCACACCCACCGCCGTCGTAAGGCAGGATGTCGAGGCCGACCAACCGAACCTCGCGGGCCTCGGCGCTCCAGTAACCCCTGCCGTCCGTGTTGAGAACCTTGTCGATGACCATGGCATACTTTCCCAAGAACAAGGGTTCCTTCGAGCCTAGTTGCTGTCGTTGTCCACCGCCACGCGGATCACCTCGCCGAACGGCGGATTCACCTGCTGGTTCGTGATGACCCAAAGCACATCGAACTTCTGCGTCGGATCGTCGCCGAAGTTGCCGTAGCCATCGGTGAACAGCACACAGTAGTCGGGCTTGATCCTGTTCTCAATCAAGTGGCTGAACACGGGGGCGAAGTCCGTACCACCGCCACCCTGCAAGGACGGCAGAGGTTCGTAGGGACTGATCCAACGCGACTGATACACCCCAGCGTCGCAGTCGAGGAAGTAGACCTGTGCGTTGAACTGCTTGCGAATGTCCTCCAACTCCGCGATTGCCTGCTTCAAGTCCTGCTCGCTCATGGAGCCGGAAGTGTCGATGGCGAACGCGATCTTCGGCTGGTCGGGGCCGATGTTCGACGGGAAGATGTAGGACGCACCGAGGAAGCGACGGTTGGGGACCGTCCATGTAATGTCGCGGGAAGCCTTGCGGGACGCACCGAACCGCAACCGCTGGCGAAGAGCCTGCAGCCAGTTCACCTTCGGCTTGAGGTGGCCCATGATGACCCGCTCCATGCCCGCAGGCATCGAACCCTGCGACTTCGCCGTGGCATACCCCTCGCACACCGCGTTGCGGATCCAGTCCTTCACCTCCTGCCGGTGCTGCTCGTCGCTCTGCCCCTTGCCCTTCTTCGGCAGGGGAACGCGACGGTCGCGGATCACAACGATGTCGCCGGAGCCAGGGCCCTCGCCGTCGCCGTCCTCGCCTTCCTCGCCGTCCTCGCCCAAGTCAAGGACATACACCTTCGGACGCTTCGGCGGGTTCTTCACCACATCTTCGTAGATGCGTTCCGCCGTCCAGCCCTCGTACTTATCGTCAAGGCAAATGTCCTTGAGCAAGAAGTCGGGCTTCTCAAACTGGAACTTGAGCATGAGGTTGATGGCGAAGTCCGTGGCGACATTCCAGAGGAAGTGGTCACGCGAACCCTTGCGACCGGCGTGCTCGAAGATGAAGTGGCAGATCTCGTGGGCGACGAGGAAGAGGAACTGCCGCTGCGTCAGACCCTCGTAGAAGTCCAGGTTGAAGATGATGTGACCCGTGGGCGTGATGCAGGCCGTGTCGCACAGGCCCTTGTTCTCGGTCACGCTGAAACGGCAACGCTCCGAAATCACACCCCAAAACGGGAACTCGCGGGCGAACGCCAGCATGATGACCTTGAGGTCCTTCTCGAACTTGGCGATACGCGGATTGGCAGTCGCAGTCATGGTCGGTTCTCCTTGCACCCTGTTCCAAACGGACGATGTTCCTTAGAGCAAGACCCCGCCCCCTCCCCCAAGGAAGCGCATCCAAGGGGGAGGGAGCAAGGCCGACACTTTGCCTCAGGTCACGGTGATCGCACCGTGCAGCAACTCGCTGTTGTCCTTGATCCACTTCGTCACCGCCTGCGAGTGGAAGAGCATCGTCTTGATCTTCTCGTTGCCCGACAGCATCACACGGCGGAAGAAGAGCGAGGCAGGCTCGGGCGAGATGCCCGCCACCACCTTCACGCAGTTCTCCACCACCGACTTCGGATCGTCATGCTGCATGAGATGGGACGCCACCGCGTTCGCCACCGCATAGGCCACCGAAATCTTCCGCCGATCCTCGGTGAAAGTCTCCTTGCCCGCCACCAACTTGGCAATGTTGGGCAACGAGGCACACACCTCGAGGTACGCACAGAACTCAGACGCCTGCGAACCCACGCACGCCCGAATCTGGTGCGGACTCTTCTGACCAGCCTTGAGCCGACGCGACACCACCACCCACGAACGAGGATTGGCCGAGGCCGAATACTCGTCCTTGCGGGGCGACAGCAACGCCGAAGGACTGAACGAAATGTAGCCGATCACATCGGGGTGAACACCCGTCCGCATCGCCCACGAAGTCCAGTGCTGGTGCGACGGCGTGTAGTCATAGATCGCAAAGCGATCCAGCAACGCAGCCGACAGAGGATAGGTGTGAGCACGATCCTCCGCACGGTTCGCCGCGGCACAGATGTACCACGAACGCGGCAACTCATGCTTGCCGATCCGACGATCCAGCACCAACTGGAGAGCCGGATTCTGCACCGAAGGCTGGGCCGTGTTCAACTCGTCAAGGAACACGATCCCCTTCGTGTAGCACCGACCACCCACCACGATCCCCTTCTCCGAAGGAAGGAACTCGGGACGAACCCACTGCACATCCAGAGGATTGCGGTTCTCGTCCTTGCGGATGATCGGAAGGCCACGCATGTCAATGGCCTCCAGACTGTTCAGACGGAGGTCGATCACCAGATCGTCCTCGTCCGCACTGGAACGAATCTGGTCGCTCTTGCCCACGCCAGGGGCTCCGAACACCAGCATCGGCTGATCCACCTCACGGCACGCCCGAACCTCCGAAATGAGGTCGCCAGAAATCGGGTTGCCCTTCTCAATCAAAGTGTCGGCCATCGAAAAGGTCTCCTAGTTAGGTCGGACACAACCGCCCGACAAACTCCATTCCACCGCGACAGGCTTTCTTCGAGCCTGACCGCCACCCTCCATCGGGCGACTCCATAACGATCCCAAACAACCAGGTTCCTTAGAGCATACCACAGAAGTCCGAAATGTAACGCCGGGCAAACTCCGAACCACCCTCCAACAACAGACGATTGTGCATCGGAACAGGCAACCGACCACCCAAAGCACACGCATACAAGTAACAGGCACCATGATCCCCAACAACCACATCCTCACACCAAGGCCACCGACCACCCTCAAACACCAGCGCACAAACAGGCAACAGACGGGGGAACCGACGCAACACACCCCTTTCCAACCTGTGACCCATGCACCTGGCCACATACGCCCACTCCACCCGCTCGAGCGCCAACTCGCCCCCCGAAGCCCTAAACCAGGACGCAACAGTCGATGGACGCTCCCGGGACACAACCCCAAACGCAGAAACCACCGAGGAAAACTCGACCAAAGGATCCTTAGAGGTACACCCCATCCAACTCAAAACACCCAAGGACTCCACGAACAACCGGAAACACGACAACTCAGGACGCTTCCTCGATGAAACACCCACGCCAAGGATTCCAAGAAAGAAAGAACAAAACCAATGACACCAACCACCCAGATTTGTGCGGCCCCTAACCAGACAGATCAAAAACCGAAGGACCACCAGACCGAACCCGAACCCACAACGACACCAGAGGATCCGGCGGCCCCAACAACATCCTCGAAACAAGATGATCCGGGAGGACATACCCCTGAAAGGAAAGCCAGACACAAGCATGACAACAGTCAAGCCGATCCCAACCCACGGCCGGAAACCGCAACCCAGAACCAGGCAGGTCCGACAAACCCAACCCAGCCATGAACTCAACCACCTCGAGCATGAACGACTCTTCCATAAACCCAACCCCTCCAAGAAACACACAATCCTTAGAGGAAACCCCCCTATATACCACCATGAGAAACTTCCGACAAATGGAAAAACTCCTCAACGAAGGAGACCCCGCACGACCACTCGAAGAACCCAAAATGAAAGTAGTCGGCACAAAGATGAGCCAGTTCCCAACGCGCACAAACCAGACCGACTACAACCCAAGGAACTTCACACACTACGACCTCAAGGACGTCTCCGAACAAGAGGCACTCAAAACAGTCGACCAGCTACACAACATCTTCTACGGAGAACTCCCATACAAGCTCTCAGTACTCGCCGGATACCACAAGAACAACACAATCCTCAAGGTCTACGACGAATTCCTCTCGAACCTTCTCACACAAGCAGGAGTCAAAGTATGAAATTCAGCACATGGCTCGAACAACGCAGCACAAAAGCCGTCAAAAACACCGGATTCGACCCCAGACTCCCCAGACAAACCAACCGCGCCGAACGCCGCTGGAACGACTTCAAGGAAAAACGCCGAAAGGAAACCCAAGAAGACAAGACACAGAACTGAAGACACAAAAAGACGCCACCCCACAAAACCCCGGCCACAAACCGGGGTTTTTTCATGCCCACACACTTCCCCGGGAAAACCCCAACACCCCAAAATCCAAAGGGAACGCCAGCACAACACAAAACAACCACCCCCAGATTTGTGCGGGCATCCAAAAAGAACACACAATTCCCCAGGAAAACCCCAGCACACAACATTTCAAAGAGCCAAAAAAACCCCAAACATCATGAACCCCCCAGATTTGTGCGACCCCTCCCCAAAACCAACCAGATGCCCCCAGAAGGCCGTACATGATGCAAGGGCCCCCGCAGACGCCCCACGACACAAACGGCCCCCAGAGGCCCTCCCAGCCCCCCCAGGATCCGCGACACGCGGCACAGAAGGGACCAGAAGGCCCCCGCCA
>Ga0214923_10001166_pt1 | contig 37886 bp, 30 predicted proteins | sample LL1510_MetaG_FD_177993 | JGI IMG/M metagenome (GOLD analysis project Ga0214923, IMG submission 177993) | Freshwater microbial communities from Lake Lanier, Atlanta, Georgia, United States - LL-1510 | ecosystem: Environmental > Aquatic > Freshwater > Lake | place: USA: Georgia | collected...
GAAGGTAATCCAATCGTTGCAAAATACCGGCCAAATCACCGCCGTATCTCCTTCGGGTTATGTTATACCACAAATCTTTCCCGTTGGACTTTTCCCATGGTTGCATTTTGTACCAATCCGAAGTCCATGGATGCAGGTTCCAGGGATTCAAGGTGTCGTGGGGCCAGGCGTCTTGCTGGGCACTCAACGGTGGATCGTTGAGTGTGTCGCCGTTCCAAAAGCGATCCGGGAAGATCTGGTACCAAACAACCCCCTTGGACCAGGTGGGCGGCTGGTGAAAGACAGAATTTTGGGCCTGAACCAGGTTCAAGAAGCTAGTAAAGAGGGAAACAAACAAAATTTTTTTCATGGCAAAAACATCCATTGACGGGTTTCCCCTCCGTGGCGGGTTATCCAAAGGCCCTTCATTGGGGTTGGAAGGTGAAAGGTTGATAGAGATACCCTACGACCAAGCGCATCCCATACCCCGTCGTCTGGGCTGGTTGAATGCTCCAATTTCGTAAGGATATCCTTCCAATGACCGGCTAATCCCTGGTTTTGGTCAGCATCATCCGACACACTGGTTGTTCCACCTCCCAAAAAGAATTCCATCATACGGACGGAGGCCTGAAAATCCCTATTAAGATTTCCGAGTCCAAAAAACGGAGCCGTATTACCAGGCCATGTATGCCCACCTCCGATGATTTTGATAAAAACGACCTTCCCTGCACGGTTGGAACCGGGGTGACCAGTAGGAGCCAAGGGCGCACAGGGCGCATAGGTGTATTCTTCAGCGTTGGAGCCGTCGACAGTGTTCAGGTTGGGTAAAGCCACAAGGCTCGCTTGATTGGGGCATTGGGAGCGATTAACCCAAGACTGCACCGTTTGTTCCGCCGAAATATTCCCGTTCCCCCCAGCATAACTTACCACTCCATCGGCTGTGCCGTGAATATGCAATACGCGAACATGAAAAGTAGGGGGCAAAGGTGGGCCCAGGCAAGCGGCAAAGGCCGTGTTACTCATGGTACCAGCTACCGAAGCCACCGCCTCAAAACGATCCGGTCTTTCACAGGCCAGGCGATAGGACATGAACCCACCAGCCGAAAAGCCGCAACTAAACAAACGCTGATATCGGGTCCCCCAACGAGCATGAATACTATCCGCCAAAGCCAGGAGATACCCCACATCATCCGCGGTTGAGGCCCCTGGTATCCCACTTTGGGTATTCCATCCAGCGTTCACCCCGTCAGGGTATGCGAGGACGGCCCGGTACTGCTGAGCAAGGGCGTTGAATCCGGTAGAATTTAGCATCGTTTGGCCGTTTTGGGTAAATCCATGAAGAATTAGGACCAATGGCAAGGAATCCGAAGGCAACGCACCGGGTGGAACAAAAACCTGAGCGGTGCGGTTCAGACCGCCGTGGTTGAAGGCCAGGGTGGTGGTTTGGGCTAATAATTCCCGCGTGAGAATCAAATAAAAAGCGTTACAAAACAAGATGATCGCCAAAGCGATGCTAATTGGGGTCTTTGATAGCCAACAAAACAAATTTTTGAACATGCCTAAAAATAAAAGATGGATGGATTTAATGCTGCAGCGAATTATGCCAATAACCGAAGCAGTATTTCTGTCAACAAGAACTATCAAACCTTGCCTTTGGAAATTCTCCCATAATCGCTGACAAGAGGGGCCTTAGGGCCCCTCTTGTTTTAGCAACCTTGTATTTTCAAGGTCCTCGCTTAATTTCAAGCCTATGAACAAAAACCTCCTTTGGCTGGTCTTTTTTGTAGGCTTGATGCTTACAGGGCCATTTGTATTTCAACGCGCTGCTGCACAGGCTCTTCATGGCCTATCCTTTGATGGGACGGATGATTATACCGCTACCCCCGGCTTTAGCAATTCCCTGGTTGGTCTGGGTTCATTCTCGATGGCGTGTTGGGTCAACCCGGCCAATGCCAGTCCGTCTTTTCCCAATTTTGATGGAATCATGGGTTTGCGAAACGATGTCAATGCCGATTTCTATCTCTTGCATTACAGCAACAACGCTTTTGAAGCCCGGTTCCGAAACAGCGCCGGAACCGCCTTTACCATTACCCAAGGTCCCGTCCAATTGAATACCTGGCAACACCTTGCTTTGGTTTACACCGGATCCCAATTACGCTTGTTCAGGAACGGCACCTTGCTCTCTTCGGTATCGGCGAATGGAACGATCAATGACCCCACCGTTTCACTGGAAATCGGTCGCTTGTCCTATTCGAATACCCCTTATTACCTGGAGGGAACTGTTGATGAAGCGGCGGTTTGGGGACGAGCTCTCAGCGATGCAGAAGTCATGTGTCTATACAAACAACAACTTGATACGGCCTCTTCGGGGTTGATTACCTACTATTCCATGGACCAGGGTCAGGCCGCCGGTAACAATGTCAGTGTTCCCTACTTGGAAGATATTCGCAGTGGCTACCACGCTTATTTCTATGGCCTTAACCTAACTGGTCCTCAGTCCAATTTTGTGAATGGCCGACAAATGATGGGGATTGTTAGAGATTCGATTTGCAGGGGTGGCAGCCTCAACGTCGCCGGGGTCGTTTTCAATCAAGGGGGTCTGTACAGAATTCGTTTGCCTAGACCGGATCAATGCGATTCCACCGTTCTCGTAAACCTCCTAATGGATACCTCGGATCGTCGTTTGGTCCAAAACCGCCAACAATTAACCGCTGTCCAAACCGCTGCTCTTTCCTACCAATGGCTGAGTGGTAGCACCAACCCGGCGCCTATCGCGGGGGCCAACTCAAGAACCTATACCGCGACTACCAACGGGACCTACCGCGTCGCGATTCGTCGAATCGACTGCATCGATACCTCCTACATGGCCGAAGTCCGCACCGTGGACCTTCAGGATTTAACAAAAGACCAGGAAACCAACTTGCAATTATGGCCCAATCCAGGCCAAAACCAGCTGAATGTGAAATTATCGGCTCCCTTGGTTCCGCAATCAATCCAAATTCGAAATGTCTTGGGGCAAAACATGCTTGACTTGAGCCTTCACCCCAACGAAAGCCTCGATCCCCATGCTTCGATTTTGTTAGATGCAAGTTCTTGGCCTGCAGGTATTTATACCATCACCATCCAAACCCTTGCCAAAGACGCCCCGGAACAAAACCACCTCCCCTTGACCCTACCCCTGCAAGCGCGTTGGATCAAGAAATGAAGATTTCAGGCGTCGTTATTACCCTCAACGAGGAGGCCAAAATTGAGGCCTGTATCCGCTCATTGCAAAAAGTCTGCTCGGAAGTGGTGGTATTGGATTCGGGCAGCGAGGATCAAACGGTGGCCTTATGCCAAAAATGGGGCGCCCGGGTCCTGCACCATCCTTTTGAAGGCCATATTCAACAAAAAAATCGAGTTTTACAAGAAGCCAAAAACCCCTATGTGCTTGCCTTGGATGCGGACGAGGTTTTATCCGACACCTTAATCGCATCCATTCAAGAGGCTATGAAAAGGAACCAAGAACCCGTTGCCTACCGTGTTCGGAGACTCAACAACTACTGTGGCCAATGGATTCGATACGGAGCTTGGAATCCTGACTACAAAATTCGATTGTGGCCAAAGAACCGAGGGGCATGGGGCGGTCAAAACCCACATGACCGGGTTGTTGTTGATTCAGATCTCCCGGTCAAAGACTTGGCTGGTCCCCTTCTCCATTACAGTTACGATACGCCTGGGGAATTACGAATCCAAAGTGAAAAATTTGCTCTCATCAGCGCACGTGAACGGCGCGCGAAGGGGTCGGTATCCCCTTCATGGCCCTTGCTACGCGCTGCTTTTCGATGGGTTCGGGATTTGGTATTCAAAGGAGGATTTCTGGATGGCAAAGCCGGATGGATCATCGCCTATGAGAACGCCCGTTATACGTACCTGAAATACCGCCCTATACCCTAAATTTAGTCCCTTCTAATTCAATTGACTCACTCCTATCCTTTTTAACTATGAAATCCTGGCTTCTCGTAATCCTAACCGCCTCCTACGCTTTGTTTGGATGCAATCAACCGACCCAAACAACCACCGTGACCCTTGACGCTTTGAATTTTGAGTGGTCAGCCCCTCTCATGGAGGGCAGCAACCCTGCCCAAGTAACGGTTAGCGTTAACCCCCAAGAACTTTTGGGCGACTTGTGGAAAGAAGGCATGAAAATTCAGAAAGTCGTTTTGAAGAAAGCAGAAATTTCTGCCGAAAACAATGCTGATTTCACGGACATCCAGTCGCTCGTATTGAGCTTGGCCAGCAACAACCCCCAATTGCACATGCAAGAAATTGCCTCTGCTTCCCCCGTTCAACCCGCCTACAACAAAGCGTCGCTAACCCCCGCCACCCAATCCAAAATTGATGAGTTTTTTGGTGAGAAAGAATTCTACATGGTCTTGGATGCCTCCCTCAAAGGAGACCGTGATCAAGACCTGCGACTGACCGGGCAATTTACTTTGGAAATTACCTTTCGATAACCCTTTAATTTTCTTCAAGCCATGAATATTTCCATAACAAAACGATTTTTTATTCTCTTCCTCATCGGCATGACAAGCCTCTTTGCATCGGTCGCCCGATCCGAAAACGATGCCGAACGGAAAACAGGAGGTGACCGACTCTTGGGCGTTTGGGAACCCAGCAATGGACGGGCCCGTGTTAAAATTGAAAAAATTGGTGTAAAATATTACGGCAAAATTGTCTGGCTCAAAGAACCCAACGATCCAGAAACCGGAATCCCCAAAACAGACAAAAACAATCCGGACCCAACCCTCCAGAAGGCACCCCTCAAGGGATACCGTATGCTCAAAGACTTTGTTTATCAAGAGAAAAACGAATGGTCGGAGGGAACAATCTACGATCCCCTTAACGGAAGCACCTACAGTTGCACCATCAAAATGACCGATCCCAACACCCTCGAAATCCGCGGTTATATTGGCGTGTCGGCCTTTGGCAGAACCGATGTTTGGAAACGCCTGGTTGTCAAAAAGTAATCCTAGCCCGTCCCAAGCCCTTCCTATGAAAATCAGCCAAATACTGTGGTGGTCTTTTTGTGTTACAGCCTTGAACCTAGGCGGTTTAAAGGCCCAAACCGTGGACAGTACCCAAGCCCCGGGAACCACCGACGATGAAGACTTTTCGATGTACGACGAGGTAGGCTTCGCCGACCAAAGTGCCCGTCGTTATTGTTCCCCCAAAATTGAGGGTCTCAGCCCCGCCAAATTAATCAGCATTGGCTACGACTTTCAAGCGGGTTATGGATTAGGCGCCGGCGCCTTTCAATCCATCGGCGGCCAAAACTGGGGAGAAGACAGCGCCCGTGTCTTGAATTCTAGAGGAATCCGATTGGGCTTCAATATCCCGGTGATTTCGCGGACCAATTTGGTATGGCAAATGGGCGCCAATTATTGGGAACAGCGCTATGCCATGGAGGGTCTCAACGGAGAACCCTTGGCCAGCCCCCATCCCCTTTTGCAAACCTTGTCCGAAAACGGCCTGAGAACCATGGGCGTCAACACAACCCTCTTCAAGCCATTGGATGACAAACGCTTTCTGCTGTTTCAGGGTTCAGCTGACCTGAACGGTGATTTCTCACCCCTGGGCCTGATGCCGCTGAAGTACCTCAAATACTCCGCTGCCCTGGTTTACGGCATTCGACCCAACGAAAAGAAGCAATGGGGCTTGGGTCTTGCCCGAACCTATCGGGTTGGTGAACTCAACTATATCCCTGTTTTCTTGTTCAATTGGACCGACGCCTCCAACAAGTGGGGGACCGAAATTCTATTTCCGGCCCGAGCCCATGTTCGTTACACGGTGAATCCACGCAATATGTTGTTTGGAGGATTTGAATTGGAGGGCCAGAGTTACCGGCTCTGGAACAATGCCGGTACCTCATCCTTCGCCCTACGCAATGATGACTTGGAAATCAGACGAGGTGAAATTCGACTCAGGGCCCTTTACGAATTTTCGGTCAAGGACTTTGTTTGGCTATCGCTGCAGGCCGGTTATCGGATCAATTACCGTTACGCTGTTGATCGTTTAGAAGGAGGCCGGGAAATCTACAGAGCCTTTGGATTGCTCAGCGATGCTCCTTACGTCATGGAAAACAATTTGAGCAATCCGCTGTACTTCAATATCAGCCTCAATCTGGTCAGTCCCTAAAGGAATTCGAGGACCATTCCGTCAAGGAAGGTTGAACCCAGCGGTCCCAAAATTCCCGAACTTCTTTAAATTCTATCTGCGAGGCCTCGTCCAAGGAATCAATGGACTTTACGCCATTCTTGTCGTGTATTCTTTTGAGCCGAAGGGACTCCACGCGTTGTTCCCGCATGATTGCTTCGACATAAACAGGCGTCAATTCCAAACGGTGTATGCAGGTGGCCTCTGATTGTCCGTTGGGCGAAGCCTGGTCGGGATAGGAACCTTTGAGAATTTCCACGCGTAGCCAAGCGGTGATGTGACTCCATTTGAAAATATCGTAGGCCACAAAATCCCCCAGGGAATAGACAATCCAGTGGTTTCGACCGCTCACCTTGGAATGGTATTTCTCCACGGGTTGCGGGTGATGCGGATGGCCTGCAATGACCAAGTCCACCCCCGATTCGTCGCAAAAGCGATGAACATTGTTGCGAAAAACAGAACCCGGAAAGGCTTGGTAGGCCCCACCACCGTGCAGCAAAGCCACCACCAAATCTGCGCCTCGTTGACGGGTACCATGGACTTGTCGAACCAGGGACGTCCAGTCAGCATTTGGTTCGTTCATGCGAACCACGTGGCAATAGCCTTCGAAGCCCGAAGGGATCACCCCCTTGTTCAAAGAGAACGTCGCCCCAACAAAACCGAGTCGGATTCCGTTTCGATCCAATACGGGAGCCGACTCCTCATCCGAACCACTGCGCGATGCCCCTGCATACGCCACCTGCTGGCTTCGAAGAAAGTCAAGGGTTGCCTCCAAGCCATCCATCCCTTGGTCAAGGCTGTGGTTATTGGCCACCGAAACTAAATCCAAGCCCCGCCAACGACCGGATCCGTTGAACAGGTCCCAGGTTGCGCGATCGATGTTAAAAAGCATATCGCTCAGCATGACTTCGGGCGCCGGCGAATAGGGTCGTTGGAAATCTGCGGGGCTTTCGAGGTTGGCCACGACCAAATCAGCCCCAAAAAAATCATCCCCCGTTTCATCCCATAAGTGTTGACAAACCTGGGGATGAATGGCTTGGTAAGGAATTAAATCCCCACCAGCGTGAAGGCTCATCCGATGTTCCACTTGAAATCCAAGGGGCAGAGGATCGGGCGCATGGGGGGTGTGCAAAGCATCGCGGATTCCACTGCCCTTCTCATCCAAAACCAAAGGACGGTAATAGTATTTGGAACCCAGATAAATTCCGGACCTTGTTTCGTGCCAGCGGTCGCGCATCGAGCCCGGATCTTCGTGCTGATGCGGTTCGGGATACGGACCGTGACGGTATCCCCAAAAATCCAAAAACCGGTATAAGGTACGTACCAAGGTCACCAAGGCCCAACCTTTCCATGTTATGGGTCGTACGGGGTTCATGAATTCCGGGGCTTACCCAATGGAATGCCTCTGTTGTTGGCCGGTGATTTATTTGCCGATACAGAATTTGGAAAAGATCGCGCCCAATAAATCATCGGTGGCGATTTCACCGGTGAGCTCGGCAAGGTTACGCAGGACCGCACGCATTTCTTCGGCAAGAAGCTCCGTGCCCAATTCATGACCCAAACCGTGTTGAATTCGCTCCAGGGTCTGGGCCGCTTCTTCGAGGGCAGCCCTTTGACGAGCATTCACCGCCACAAAATCCCCTGCCAACCGGCCCAAGGACACGGTGGTCCGCATACGGTCTCGTAGCAAATCCAAGCCTTCACCCGTTCGGGTCGAAATCATCACAAGGTCCGGAAAGCGTTGCTGCCAAGCTTCTCTGTTGGATGCTTCAGTCGCAAGATCTATTTTATTCAACACAACGATCACCTTGCTTTGTTTACCTGCCAGATTCAAAAGATCGATCCAGGCCTCGTCAGGCGCCTCGTCCAAACCCGCGACCATGAGGACCAATCCGGCATGGGCCAACTTGAGCCTCGTTCTTTCAACGCCCATTTGCTCCACAGCATCGATCGATTCACGCAATCCGGCCGTATCCATTAAACGAAAAGTAATACCATCCAGAATGCAAGGTTCTTCGATGGTATCCCGGGTCGTTCCCGGCTGATCCGACACCAGGGCCCGGTCCTCCTGTAACAATGCGTTGAGCAAGGACGATTTTCCGGCGTTGGGCCTTCCGGCCAAAACGGTGGGAACCCCTTTGCGAATAACCTCTCCCGCAGCAAAGGAATCCCGGAGGGATTGAACCTGTTCGAGAACGGATAGAATTAATTTTTGCAAGGCACTCCGATCGGCAAACTCAACATCTTCTTGCGAAAAATCCAATTCCAACTCCAACAAGGCCGCAAATTCTGTCATGCGTTCGCGTAACAAAGCAATTTTGCGGGCAAACCCTCCCTCCAATTGATTCATGGCCAGGCGATGTGCCATGGGATTTTCGGCGGCAATCAGATCCGCCACGGCTTCCGCTCTGCTAAGGTCCATTTGGCCATTGGCAAACGCCCTCCAGGTAAATTCACCGGGTTCGGCCATGCGAACACCGGGCAAGGCCGTGCACAGGGCCAAAAAACGATTCACAACATAAGGCGAAGCATGCAGGCCGAACTCAGCCGAATCTTCCCCGGTATAGGATCCCGGACCTGGAAACCAGGTTACCAAGGCCCGATCCAACAACAGTTCCCCATCCCAAAGGGGCTTGAGCTGAGCCAGGCGGGGAGGCGGGGCCGTTGGGTCCTTCTCTTGATGCTTTTGGGTTAGTTCGTTGAGGAGGAACAGGGTGGCTGGACCCGAAACACGCAACAAGGTAACGGCCCCTTGCCCCGCCGGATGCAAGGGAGCCACGATGGTGTCCTCGCGTTTGAAAAAAGCAGGGAGGTTTCGATTCAAGGCCGTGCGATGGGTTGAAATTTTGGTAACATGGTCTCAACGAAGGATTTAAGCCATTAATTTGGTCCAAACAAACAGGTTATCTTTCAATCGGTTGTACCATCATGGATAAGCTCGACAAAATACGCGCTTGGGCAAAAGATTTGGATGAACCCATCTTATGCTTTGTGAACGGCACCGATGCCGAAGTTATTAAGTTGGCGAAAGCCGTCTTGGAAGAAAATCTAGCCGAAGTGGTTTTGTTGGGAGACGAATTGGAGGTTTATGACCAGTGCAGGGTCTATCGATTGCCCGAAAGCAGGCTTTATGGGGTTATCAACCCCCAAAATCCCCCGGATTTGGAACAAATGGTGGATGATTATATGCTGGAATCCGGCGAGAAGGACCGAAAAAAAGCCATGCGATGGGTCAAAACCCCCGACAATCTGGCCCAAAGTTTGTGGTTGCGCGGTGATGTGGACTGGGTTATCCCTCAAACCGACCCCTTTCCGGATCCACCGGCGCTCTCCTGAAACGATCCAAAACCTCTACCGGTGTTAAACCGGTGCGGTTGGCTTCTTCGCCCAAACCAAACAACGCAAAATCCAGGAGTGCCGGATCCTCCGGATGAATCCTGCGAGCGGCCTCTCCTAACATGACCACCTCCTTCCAACCAACGCCTTGACCCGGCGGCAACAAACCCAGGGACCTGGCGGTTCGAACCGCATGGACATCCAGCGGTAACAACAATTGATCCGGGGCCCACAAAGACCAAATTCCAAGGTCCACGCCGGCCTCATCCTTGCGAACCATCCAGCGCAAAAACATCACCATGCGCTTGCAGGCCGATCCCTGCAGGGGCGATGCAAAATGTTTACGAAGCCGATCCCTGATCGGCAAACCCTCCTTCATCAACGAAGCGTAGCGCGCCAAACCGTCGCCCACGGTCGGTCCCTCAAACATACCCTGCAGGCTCCCGTATTGCCGAATATAATCAGACCAAACCCCCATCATCCAAAGGGCATCGGTATCGCAGAGGGTCCTGTGAACAAAGCCTTTCATGGCAGCGGATGTTCGAGGTGACGGGTTTCGTAAAAAATCGGCCGGACGATTCTCCATTCGATGCAACCAGTCCCCGGCTTTGGCCAGGATCGTTTCTCGCCGGCCCCAGGCCAATTGAGCCGCCAACAACCCCGCTACTTCGATATCCACGGGATCACCCCCGGCATAACGCCTGGGTATAGAAACCGGATCTTTGGCAACAAACCAAGGCGCATTGTAAAAACGAGCCGCACGCAATAAAGCTGCGTCCTGGGAAGCTTTGGAATCCACGCGTCGCCTCAAAGGCATGGCGAGGACCTTTAGACGCCGGCCAAGGCCGACTCCAAGTCGTGTAACAAATCACGCACACCCTCGACACCAACACTGAGACGCAGCAAGGTATCCGTCACACCCGAGGCCAGGCGTTGTTCTCGGGGAATGCTGGCGTGGGTCATGCTGGCAGGATGCCCGATCAAGGACTCCACCCCACCCAACGATTCTGCCAACGCAAACAACCGTGTGGAAGAGGCCACCTTCATGGCGTCTTCGATCCGGCCCGATGCCAAATCAAAGGAAATCATCCCCCCAAAACCCCTCATCTGGGCGGCCGCAATGGTATGGCCGGGGTGGTCCGGGAGTCCGGGCCAATAAACCTTGCCCACTTTGGGATGCGCCACCAAAAAGTGAGCCACGGCCTGACCATTTTCGCAATGAGCCTTCATCCGCAGGTGCAATGTTTTGATTCCTCGGAGGGCCAAATAACAATCCATGGGGCCCGGATTGGCACCGGAACTGTTCAGGATAAAGGCCAATTCTTCGTGCAATTCCTTTCGGTTGGTCGCCAAAAATCCCATGACCAAATCACTGTGTCCGCCCAAGTACTTCGTCGCCGAATGCATGACCAAATGCGCACCCAAATCCAGGGGATTCTGGAGGTAGGGCGATGCAAAGGTGTTATCCACCGCCAAAAGCACCCCTTTTTCATCGGCCAAAGCAGCCAGCGCGCGAATATCCGCCACCTTCATCAAGGGATTGGTCGGCGTTTCAGCCCAAATTAAACGGGTCTTGGCGTTGATCGCAGCGCGTACTGCCGAAAGATCGGTTTGATTCACCCAATGGAAACGAATCCCCATGGGCTCGTATTGACGGGTAAACAAGCGATACGATCCTCCGTACAAATCATCCCCGCACACGACTTCGTCGCCTGGTCTTAGTCTTTTGAGGACCGCATCGATGGCCCCCATTCCACTGGAAAAACACAATCCAAAGGATGCATTCTCCAACGCAGCCAAGGCCGCCTCCAATTGGCTACGGGTGGGGTTTTTGCCACGAGCGTAGGCATAGCCTTTGTGTTGACCCGGGGATTCCTGAACGTAGGTCGAAGTCTGAAAAATGGGGGTCATGATGGCCCCTGTGGTCGGATCCGGAAAAACCCCGGCATGGACTGCTTTGGTCGAAAAATCCCAGGATGCCCCATCGTTGGAATGGCCTTCGTCGGATTGTGGAGAAAATAATGGCCCGTTTTGCATACCCAAATAAACAACAGGACGAGGGCTCCCCGAACGGCCGTGTATTTTTGTCTTGTAACAACCGCCTCGCCCCGTGATTTCCCGTCAAACCATCGACCGTATTCTGGATACGGCCCGCATCGAAGAGGTAGTCGGGGATTATGTAACACTCAAAAAAAGAGGCGGTAACTACCTAGGGCTCTGTCCTTTTCACAACGAAAAATCCCCCTCCTTTACGGTGACCCCCTCCAAGGGCATCTACAAATGCTTTGGGTGCGGGGTGGCCGGCAACGCCGTGGGTTTCCTCATGGCCCACGATCAACTCACCTACCCCGACGCTCTGCGCCAATTGGCCATGCGCTACCAGATCGAAGTCGAAGAAGACCATCGGGCCGGGGATGACCCTCGATTCCAAGCCGAAAAATCCCAGCGGGACCGCCTTTGGGACCTCATGACCTTTGCGCATCAGTATTACCAGAAGATGCTTTGGGATCACCCCCGGGGTATCGCGGTAGGCCTGTCTTATTTTCGGGAAAGAGGCCTTACGGACGAGAGCATTCGTCATTATGGCCTGGGCTACAGCCTCGAAGAATCCGATGCCTTGGCCCGCATGGCCTCCGAAAGCGGGTTCACCACCGAGGAGCTGGAATTGGCCGGGCTTTGCTCCACCCACGAGAGCAGAGGCCTTTACGATCGTTTCCGCGGTCGGGTTTTGTTCCCTATCTACCATCTCAATGGCAAGGTCTTGGGATTTGGCGGACGGACCCTCAAAACCGACCGCAAAGAGGCCAAGTACATCAATTCCCCCGAAACCCCCCTGTATCGCAAAAGCGAAACCCTCTTTGGACTGCACCAGGCCCGCAAAGCGATGACCCAAAACAACCATGCCTACCTGGTCGAAGGGTACATGGATGTCATCTCCCTCTACCAGGCCGGGGTACCCAACGCGGTTGCCAGCAGCGGCACCGCCCTCACCCAGGAGCAAGCCCGATTGCTCAAGCGTTTTGTGTCCGAGGTCACCCTGATTTACGATGGCGATAGTGCAGGAATCAAAGCCGCCCTGCGCGGTATCGATTTGTTGTTGGAGAACGAGTTGAACCTGCGGGTGGTGGCTTTGCCCCCCAACGAAGACCCGGACAGCCTGGCACAGCGCATGCAGGGCAGCGAATTATCAGAATGGCTAAAGTCTAATTCACAAGACTTTATGGATTTTCAGCAAAATCTTTTGTTGAAAGAAGCAGGTCAAGACCCCATCCTCCGAAGCCAGGCCCTGCAAGTGGTTGCCGCCAGCATCGCCTGCGTTCGCGATCCCCTGCTCCAGGCCACCTACATCCAGCGGCTTGCTCAGGATGCCGGGCTGCCGGCCCAGGCCGTTCAGGAAGCGGTCACCAGGCATACCCATCAGCGGGCCAAACAAAGCCTGGAACAACGCAGCGCTCAGCGCGACGGCCACAGCCCCACCGAAATCCCCGCCAACCGGCCTTCGTTGCCCGAAGCGGCCCACCAAGCCCCTACCCAGGGCCTCAACGATATCCCGCAGGAAAGCGAAATCCTTCGAATCCTGGTACATTCTGGCACCATGAACGGCTTGGATGGTCGACCCATGGTCGAGTTTTTGGCCGATACCCTCCATCAGCTCCAATGGGATGAACCCGCCTGCGGTGAACTCTTGGAAGAATGCGTTCAGCGTTGGCAAAAGAACAATCGCCTACCCGATCTCAAGGAATTGGTTCAGCATCCCAACCCCTCCATTGCCCGCCTATGCGCTTCTTGGCTCGACAAGGACCATCGCGTAAGTCCCAATTGGGACCGTATGCACGATATCCCCGTTCGGGACCCCTCCGAGAACAAGGACCGCGAATTTGAACAAGCATTTCATCGCCTCATCCACAAAAAAGTTCATCAATTGCACCGCACCAAAATCCAAGAACTCAAAGAAAGTTCGGAGCCCGAAACCCTGCTTCAACAAATTCGCGAGCTCAAAGAAACCGAAACCATCCTCGCCAAGAAATTAGGGATGGTTATCCCCCATTGAGCACTTGGGGATAAGCCACGCACCACAACCAAGCCTTGTCCAAACTTCCTACCCATCCAGCCTCAAAGGCGATAAACTCCTCCGGACTGAGCCCTTGCTTGACCTCCCCCGTCCAAACCGGCTTGCATGTCTTGAAAGCAATGCCTGTCCTATCGCAATTCATAAGAACATCCGAAACCAACGAGGTTTTCAAAGGGTATTCGGTTTTTTTGATTTTGGTAATTAATTGATTTTTACCAAACATATTGCCTTCAATTAAACCTGATTTGTAGCAAGCTTCCTTGATTACCCAAAGGAGTCCCGCCCCCATAGCAGGTCCGGCTATTTCCATCACCCGCTGGATTTCTTCTTCATGCCCAATGCGCGGTAGCACCTTTGCATGCCGGCGCTGAAGAACTTCGATATCCACCCCCACACGCTGCAAGCCGGAGGGCCCTTCCATGGCTGCAGCCCCCATCCCTCCTGTGTGCGATAGCGAAATTTGGGTTGGTTTTTGATCCCCCATCAAGACCGGTTTGCCCTGGCTTGTCTTGATCAATCGCTGAATTCCAGGACCTATCAAGTGATACAGGGCTGTCCGCGAAGACAGCCAGTGACGATACGTCGCCGATGCACGACGCTTCCCAAGCTGCAGATCCGGCCCTCGTTCCAGCGTTCCGCCCAGCCCTCGTTCCATCTTCTCTTCCAAAGGATTAGCGGGCCAAGCGGCTACCAGGGCAAGGTTTTCATCGGCCCAGGCCAGGGCGGCGTCCTCGGGCACCAAGGCCATGGACCAAGAACCAACGGAGCTCTCCATAAACCAAGCCTCTGGGGGTTCGCCTTGGTTGGCAACGCTCCGATTATCTTTGGCCTCCATTGCTGCAAAATACCATGATTTTATCCGACCAACGCATCCTCGCCGAGATCGCCCAAGGCCAAATTTTGATTGAGCCCTTTGACCGGCAACACCTGGGGACCAATTCCTATGATGTCCATTTGGGTCGCTATTTGGCCGTCTATACTTCCAGAATTCTGGATGCCCGTCAGGACAACCCCGTCGAAGAAATCATTATTCCCGCCGAAGGTTTGGTACTGCAGCCGGGGACCCTGTACCTGGGTGTTACCGAAGAATACACCGAAACCCACCGCCATGTCCCCTTTTTGGAAGGCAAATCATCGGTGGGCCGCCTGGGCATTGATATCCACGCCACCGCCGGCAAAGGGGATGTTGGGTTTTGCAATACTTGGACCTTGGAAATTTCTTGTACCCAGCCTGTTCGGGTCTATGCAGGAATGCCTATCGGGCAATTAATTTATTTTGAGGTATCCGGTGAAATCGACCAATTGTACCATTCCAAGAAGAACGCCAAATACACCACCCGCACGGTCAAACCCATGCCCTCTCAGATGTGGCGTAACACCTTTTAACTAAAGGCCGGAGGATTGAGTCGGGGTTCGATGGACCATCCCACTACCCGCTTGAGCCCTTGGCATCACCAAAACATCCGCAATTTGGACATGGTCCGGACGCGTCGCCATGAACCCAATCACCTCGGCCACATCCTCGGCATGCAAAGGCTCTAGTCCGTCGTAAACACTGCGCGCGCGCTCTGCATCGCCTTTGAATCGGACCAAGGAAAATTCCGTATCCACCATGCCAGGGGAAACCGTCCCCACTTTGACCCCAAACGGCAACAATTCCTGACGCATGGACTTGGCGATGGCCTCCACCCCAAATTTGGAAGCGCAATAAACCCCGCCCCCGGGATAGGTTTCTTTGCCTGCGGTGGAGCTGACATGCAGCACTTGACCGCGTCCGGCCTTTTTCATATCCGGAACGACCACTCTGGTCACGTTGATGAGGCCTTTGATATTCGTATCCAAAACCCGATCCACATCCTCCGGATCCGATTCATGCACGGCGTTCAGGCCTTGGGACAAACCGGCGTTGTTTAGCAAAAGTTGAACTGGTTTCCAGGCCTCCGGTAACAAACCATACGCTGATTCCACCGAAGCCCGATCGCGCACATCCACCTCCGCTATGGCGATCCATGCACCGGTTCCGGCATCGGTTCCGGTTCTGCCCGCCTGATGATCTTGTTCCAAATGCCTTTTCAATTCCTCCAGCCGGTCGATTCGCCGGGCCCAAAGGACCAGATTCCAACCCCTTTCCCAAAACCAACGCGCGGTGGCTTGACCAATTCCGGCACTGGCGCCTGTTATCAAGGCCGTGGGCCTCGTGGAAAAATCAGATGTCATGGAAGTATTAAAAAGCGAAGGATGAACCTGGCATTCTGTAGGGCTGACGATTATTCAAACGTAAAGGAAACAATCCAAGTCCTGGAGCGCAGACTCTGGATGAAATTAGCGTAAACATGTTGTTCCGGCACCATCACATTGCGCAAACCGTTGGCCACTTTGATTTCGGGGGAAAGTTTGAAATACTGCAAATACAGGTCCAGGCCTACACCCGTTTCGACTGAATAATCGATGCGACGCAGCTTGACCCGGTCCACATCGTCCACGACTTTTTCTTGGGAGGCCATATCAATGCTGGCTTTGAGCCCTCCCAAAACATAGACGCGGTAATCTTTCATGCGCTTGGACCGGAATTTGAGGGTCAACGGAAGGTCCACATTCGCCATTTGGATGGATTTTTTGACCGGCAAGCTTTGGCCCGCAAAATCAAAAAGGAAATTGCGCTGCGAGAACATCAAAGTCGGCGTAAAACGAAGCGCCAGGTATTCGTGCAATCGGGCATCCGATACAATGCCCAGCTGAAAGCCCGGACCAAAAACCGGGGATACATAATTGAGATTGGTCAGGCCAGGAAGGGTGAGGGAATCCTTGAGCAAGAGGTGATGGCTGCTGCGATTGATGCCCACGTGAAACCCAAAATGAAAGGCTTTGGTATCGTAATAGGCATTGTTCTGAGCGAGAACCGATGGAGCGCAGAACCATCCCCCGGCCACCACCAAGCCCAAGCCAAGCCAAAAGGTCCTCGTCGCTGTTCTCATCCTTTGCGTGCGATATAAACGGAACTAATGCCCATGCTAAGTCTCCGTTGACGTAGCGGCTGAAGGCCTGCCCGCTGAAGGCGCTCTTCGAAGGCAGCGCCTTCGGGGAAAACCTGTACAGAAGCCGGCAAATAGGCGTAGGCAGCCCGGTCCTTGGAGAGCCATCCCCCCAAGGCAGGCATCAAGGAGCGAGAATAAAGGTTCATGGCGCCTTTGATCAATGGTGATGTTGGCTTGGAGAATTCAAGGACCATCAAATGACCGCCGGGCCGAAGCACCCTTTGAAGTTCTCGTAATCCTTTGTCCAGGTTTTCGAAATTGCGAACCCCAAAAGCTACGGTCACTGCGTCAAAAGAACCATCCTCAAAGGGGAGGTTTTCGGCATCGGCTTGATCGAGGCGAATCCGGGGCCGCAGGCCGTTTCGCTCTACTTTTTGGCGGCCAACCTCCAACATGCCCTCCGATATGTCGACGCCGATGACCTCGGCCTGCGGAAGATCGGCAGCCAGGGCCAAGGCCAAGTCGGCCGTGCCGGTCGCGACGTCCAAAACTCGCTTGGGTTGTCCCTGTTCCCGGAGCATCCGAAGGGCCACTCGACGCCATCGAACATCGATCCCCATCGAAAGCAATCGGTTCAGCAAATCATAACGACCTGATATCCCATCAAACATCCGAGCAACCTGGTCCTTTTTGGAATCCGTGCTTTGGTCGTAGGGCTTAATAGAGATCGAGTTGGGTTCGGTTACGGGTTTCGCAGTCATAGCTTTTCCTTCAAACGAAGGGAGGGCAAAGATAGTTCACAACAAACGGGCATACTTTTGGGCCTATGAATCCAAAAGCACCGGAAGAAATCCCCGTCAAGGCCTCCTACCTATCCAGCGGAGTCCGCATGGACCAACTTCCGGCGCCCGATCGCCCCGAATTTGCCCTGATAGGCCGCTCCAACGTCGGCAAATCCTCGCTCATCAACCGCTTGGCCCAGCAACAAGGCCTGGCCAAAAGCTCGGCCAGCCCAGGCAAAACCCGGCTCATCAATCATTTTTTGTTTGATCTACCCGCAGCAACGTCCATGTACGTGGTGGACCTCCCGGGGTATGGCTATGCCCGGGCTTCCAAAAAAGATATCGAGGCCTGGAACCTGATGATGAAACGCTACCTACGGGAACGCCCCAACTTGGTCTGCCTTCTTCAATTAATCGACAGCCGCCTGAGTCCCCAAAAAGCGGATTTGGATTTCGCCAATCAAATGGGCGAATGGGGGTTGCCTTTGGTCCTGGTTTTTACCAAAACCGACAAAGACTCCATGGTTCAAGCCACCCGCAACGCGGACCGCTACGGCAAAGCCATGTTGGAGACCTGGGAAAGCCTGCCCCCAACCTTTATGAGTTCAGCCACCAACGGCCGAGGACGCAACGAGATTCTAAAATTTCTGATGGATTGCAGCAAACAGTGGGGCCGGCAAGGATAATCCAACAGAGCGAATCCTGCTGAGCGAATCCGATCAGGCTAAGGCGCCAAGCGAGCCGGAACCGGACCCAGAATTTGGGTTCGACCTTGGGATTTACCCTCAAAAGAAAGGGGTGTCCATTCCAAAAAACCAACGACCGGGGATGGATTGATACCCCGTACATCGCAAGCGTTAACGCATTCCTCCAGAATCCCAGAATCCAAAACACGGCCATCCAAGCCCCGCAAAACCCACGCCCATCGCAGACCCATACCATCATCCAAAACCCGAACCGACCAGGCTCCGGGCCGCAATGGATCACAAAGGAGTTGCAGCTTTTGGGTTCCTGGCCCTGCTACCGAAGAATTCAGCACATCTTGGGTTGAGGAGGGCAAGGCCGGACCCACGGCCAGCTTCAGGACCACCGGCAGGTGGTCCGAAATATCGTAAAGGGCATTGGCAATTGCCACCGGAACCGAAGCATTGAACGTTCCGTTCACGTTGCCGTTGAAGCGATTCCCATCGTTCCCCAAAATCCGGAAGGAAGCGGGCACATAACGTATCCCTGCGCTATCCCCCATTACAAAATCATTCACCAAAATATGGTCGTAGCGATCATCCAACCCCCCACCGCTGGCACAACCATTGGATGCGGTGCGAGGCGATTGGGTATGCCACAAAGCAAAACTAGAATTGCCGCTCCAAGCGCCAAGCCGAGAAACCGGATCCTTGAGCCGGTGATTTGGCACAGATCCTGCATTGAGGAGGCTATCAAAGGCCGGTTCCGATGAGGAACTAACATTCAAATCCCCCATCACCAACAAATTGCCCCGTAGACCGGTGGATCTCCAATGTTGGACCAAACTTCCTGCTTCCTGGCCTCTTTGAGCAATATCCGAGGCGGTACCCCCAGCCTTGAGGTGAGCAACGGCCACGTACAACCAAACCGTGTCGTTGTTGGCGGCTATGGGTTTGTGATAAAGCCTGTAAAAAGCGATGTCCCTGCCTTGGGTTCCTACAGGTGTTTGGGATTTGATTCCCAGTTTGTTGCTGTTGTAGTAAAGAAGGGCGACAATATCCGAACCCGAAGGATTCATCAGGTTGGCCCGGAGGTAGCCACTGCGGCCACCCGTATTGAGGACATTGTTGAGAAAACCACTGTTCACCGAGGAAACCGGGCTCATCTCACAAACGCCCAAAAGATCAGGGGCTAGATAGGAAAACAACGTCTGAAGCCGGGCATTCTTGGTCGTTAGGCTGTTATTGGAGCTCGTGCAAAAACTGGTATTGACCCCGTAATACAAGAGGTTGTACATCATAACCGTCAACGTATCCCGGCCATTGGACACCGAACCAGGCTGGCAACGAGCGCCCGATGGCATAACCAGGGCCAAAAAGGCCCCAAACAACAAACCCGAAGCTCGCGCCCCGGGTTTGAGTTTTAAAAAAACATTCAAAAAGTTCAACGCTTGTAACGCTGTTTGAACTTGTCAACACGACCAGCCGTATCCACCAAGACCTGCTTTCCGGTGTAGAATGGGTGGGATTTATGGGAAATATCTAGTTTGACCAAGGGGTATTCGTTGCCATCTTCCCACTTGCCGGTTTCCCTGGTTTCGGCGCAAGATTTGCCCAAAAACATGTATTCGTTGGACATATCCTTGAAAATAACAAGGCGGTAATTTTCGGGATGCGTGTTGGTTTTCATACAGAATGGTTCAAAATTCGAGTAAGGACCGCAAAGATACGTTGATTTAGCGAGAAATGAGCATTTTTCGAGTCAACTTCCGACCCTCAAAGTTCAAGCTATAGTAATACAAGCCCTGAGCCAATCCCGTTGTCTCAATGCGTTCCTGATACCAACCACCCTCGCTGACCCCCATTTGACGGGTCCAGACCGGACGACCGTACATATCCCTGAGCTCCAGCGAAGCCCTACCACCACGAGGCAAGTAATAGGCGATACCCGTTTGATCGGCAGCAGGATTCGGGAAATTCTGGGATAGCACCAAACCTTGGTCGGTCAAATCACGAACCGAAACCACTTCGCAAGGACCGGGCAGCAATTCAAAGCAAAAATCATCAATGGACCAACCCTCGCCTTGGAAGGCATAATCCGACGCAAAGCGGAAACGGAAAATAACTTCGGCGTTGTCGGTGGTATTGAAGATTTGCATCATGGGTACATAAGCCTGCGGTGAAACCCCGGACCATCCAAATCCTACAATGTTTTGACTCGAATTGAAAACAGCCAACGATTGGATGATGGCGTTGTACCACTCGTTGGTCAACGTATCCAGGTAACCAAAGCTATTCCATCGGGTTCCCCCGTCCGTGGAATATTCGATGGTTCCCCCATCCCCGTGCAGTGGGGCATTCGATGTATCGTTGGCCCAAAAGTCTGTCATAAACCGAGTCATGAACTTGACCCGATAACAGGAATCTTTGGTGGTCTTGAAAATCGGGGTGTAAAGGGCCGAGCTATCGTAAGGCCGGTAGGTGCTATCCGAACCTATATACCAGGCATTGGGTGCCGAAGCCGCACCGTTAATCAGGCCCTTTAGCGGCGTTCCAAAATTCCAGGAATTTCCGGAGCTTCGAAGCGTCACAGGATTCCTGCTCAGCCACGCAGGCTGACCCTCATCAAAATTATTGCAATAAGGGAAGTTATCGACCAGTGGGAAGCCTACCGCATCAACGCAGGCTGTATCATCCAAGGGGAACGCATCGGCCTGTCCGTTGGGCAAGGAAGACACCACGCAGAGATCGTTGGATCCCAAACCTAAATTAAACGTATTGGAAAAGGTATAAAGGGTATCCTTCATGAAGGGAAGAGTCAACGGAGTGGTGACCGACTGAACCAAAGCGCCGTTGAGCTTGAGATCCAAGGAAGTAGAAACGAGATTGTAGTTGGGATTCGTGTTGTTACGAATTCTAACACGGGCGGTGACAGGCGTTGTAGCCGTGGGGAACGGGGGATCGTAGGTGACTTCCATCACCTCAGCTCCGTTGGTCACCGAATTGTAAATCACAATGTCGTCGATAAAGTTCCCGTTCCGGTCTGTGCCACCTGTTCCAGCGGGCAAGAAGCGATAACGGCATTTGGACTGGAATTCAATAATCAAGGGATCGCCGGGAACATAGGTCGTATCCAACGCAAAATCAATGGTCTGGAATGGATTGTTCGCAGGGGTGGCCGTGAGAGGCTGCAAGGTGGGGCCCACCTGCCGACCGTTGGCTACAATGCGCAATAGCGAAATCCTTTTGTCGGCGGCATTGTCTCCAGCAACCTGCAACAACTTGAAACGAATCCGAATATTGGACCGGTTGACCGTATTGACCGGAATCACCACCCGACTCAGGTAGGTCCCGTTCCAAGAATCCGCCCAAGGATTGATCGGAAGGACCGTATTAAACGACGCACCGGAAAATTCTGTCCCCATGTAAAGGCCGAAGTCAGGCGTGTTGTTTAGGGATGGAACCGGGGTGTAACGAACATCCGTGACCGCATTCGACAAAGACGTATCGCAGTAAGGACTGTAACCTTGACGTTCGAAGTTATTAGCATGCGTCAAGTTGACTTGTTCCCGACCAAACAGGGTTACCCGGAGGGTGTCATTTGCTCGGACTGGATCGACCCCTCCTCCGTTCACAAACATGCTGATGGTCGTGTAACCGTTGGGAATGTTCCCGGGAGTTGTTATAACGATGGTGTCATAGCCATTCGGCTGAATAACACGACTAAAGGTTTGAACCACAGGAGGTAAGGTGTCAATCCTGTACCCGGCGGTAAAGGAAGTAGTTGGGGAGTGCCCTATGTTACGGATCCTAAACTTAATCTGACGAGGCCCGCTTGGATAACAAATCGCACTCATGGGCACGATGTTATTGGCAATCAGGAGATCGTTGACCGGTATCGACTTAATGCATCGGGTTATCGTGTCGTTGTTGACCCTTGGATCTCCACTCAGTTGGGTATAGACCTTGAGGGTATAGGTTCCCGGCGGCAACGGCGATTGGATGGCAGGCAAGGTCACCGTTGCTTCTGCCGCAGGAGGCAGCGGCGTGGTATAAACGTAGGGGGTTGCCAAAACCGGGGCGTTGTTGTCGTACCGATAATTAAAAGGAATCGCAAAAAGGGTATCGCCTCCAAAATTCCGGATGACGACTCGAATGGTATCGATTGCTTTGAGCGAATCAGGACAGGCGACTGGTTTGAGTATTTGACGCATCCCAACTTCACGTGCTGGTGGTGGAACAATGGCCCAGTTATCCAAAATCACACCCTCCGTTGGGGTGAATCCGCTCTGAAAATCCAGTCGGAAACGAACCCTGTTGTTACGGTAATTGAACGTTGCTGGTAATTCCAAGGTATGCTCGACATAATCGGCAAGTCCACCGGTAGACCCTGAATTTCCATTCCAGGCGGGACCCGCAATACCACCGATGGTACCCGTGGTATTGTACCAATTGACCCCTGTCGGATCCGAAATCGAACCCAATGTCTGCCAAGAGGTAAACAATTCGTCCACAAAGGACACTCGGAAGGCCGATCCCGCATTCCCCAATCGACGGTTCATACGAAAACGCAGGGTCGTATTGACGCTGTTACGGAAATTATAGAGCGGAGACAATACATACCCTCCCTGGCCCGATGTTGGATTGCCATTGAGCACCGTACCCCAAACATTGGGAGGACTGAAAGAAGCATTTAATTGCGGACCGGTTGGAATACCCCGTTGCCATGGGTTGGCCGAAGTTCCCATGGTGACAGGCAACCAATTATCCGGAATTGAATCGAAGGAGTCTGCGCTGGGCACATTAAAAATAGGTACACCGTACATGGTGACCGATGCAGAGTCGTTGCTTGTGTTGCCATCCTGAACCATGGCTGTATGGGCCGTTAGCGTGAACCAACGCAACGGAGCCGAAAGGATTGTGTCCAAACGCAAAGCGGTGGTGGTAACAGCACCTGGTCGCAACGTATCGGTTAAGCGGACCTGGGTGGTTTGAGAAAAAGAACCAATACGGACAATCACCGGCACCAGGGTATCGACAATGTTCCGCAAGCCAAAATTCTGCAGTCGAACAAAGACGGCAAAAGGTTCCCCACCCCTTACCTGGTAATTGTTGTTGGGAACCGATATGAGGGTTCCTGTCGCATTGGATGCAATGAGCTGGACGCCGATATCCCGCACAGGGGGCATCGCCACCGTAATGTTATCAACAGCCACGCCGTTAGAAACCGTTGCAGCGTTGGACCTGAATACCATACGGAAGCGAACCTTGGACGCCGGTCCACCCAAAGTCGTTCCTTTGAACAAGGAGTCGGGTAGGCGTATTTCGCTGGAACGCCATCCTCCACTGCGACCATCCCAAGCCCCTGTCGTGGTCAGACCGGTTATACTGGAGCGATTGTACCAATTGCTCTGGGCCGAATTGGGCAATGCGCTGTAGGTTCCTAATTTTTGCCAGTTGGGTACGGCGATATTTCGGGTGTATTCGAGCCAAAAGCCATCCCCTAGCCCTGGACTAGACGGGTTGGTGACTCCACCGCTATCGATGGCACGCCATTGCATAAAATTCAGGTAGGATTGTTCAGCCGCTTGGAAATTGAAAACGGGTGATTCCAAAACATAAAAAGCGTTGTTGGGGTAATTGCCGTTGAGTGAATCGACGGTCCAAGCCTTGGTCCCTGCAAAAGCCGCATTGATGATGCTCTTGGCAGGCGTTCCACGCACCCATCCACCGGGTGCATAGACCGGATTGTTTACGGGACCGGTTAGGATAAAAGGAGACCATAAATCGCTACTCACCTCAAACCCGTCTTGGTAAGGTAGGTTGAGCCCGTTGAGTGCAACAAAAACCCGTGGGTTGGCAATCGCCGGATTGATGGCCTGGTTGTTACGCACCGAGCGGTCCAGGGCCCGAACATAGTAAGCCACCGTATCGCTATCGGAAACCGCCGGTACCTGGGCCAACCAATTGCAATAACCATCGATCTCTCCCGAAAAAGTCACGGCATCCATTCGAATGGTCCCCGTCGAAGCATAGGTTTGACCAGTTGTGGCTGCCACATAGCCGGTACCACCCGGGGAAAAAACGGCTACGAGTCGAACCCGAAAAGCGGCATTGTTATCGACCCCGCTGATGCCTGCGAAGTTAGCGGTTCGGTTATGATACCACCGGTTACCTCCCAGGCTCGCACGGTACAGGTTCGCGGTATCCGTACCAGGCCCTGTATACGATGTCCAGGTGGTACCACCGTTGTTGGAATATTCCAATCGCATAAAGCGGGATGCCGTTGCCGAATAGTAAAGGTCAAAACTTAGTTGAATGTTCTTGCGACCTGTTGTTGACACATTGAACTGATACCCGCGCAGTGTATTGTTATTGATAGCCGGGTAATTGTTGGTGGACCAGGTGAAATTGGTAGCGCCAGCAGCTGAATCGGAGGAATTGTTGGAGGAGGTCGCCGCATTGCCAAGGACAAAACTTCCGGTAGGCGCATTCACCAAGGAACTCGTACCGCTTCCGCGATGCGGTGTAGGAGCCAGGGTGCCTCCGGGGATGGTCGCAGCCGATGCCCCGTTAAAATTCCAACGTGCTAAGGTGTCGCGCACCAAGGGCGCTCGGGTCATCCCCACCGACTGAAAGGCGCCGTTGTTGACTTTGTAGTGCAGGAAGGCTGTGTCTACTTCGGAACCATCCGTAATCTTAACAGGTATGGTAAAAGGACCTAGATTGTAAACCGCGCCCAGGAACACATCGCATTGTTGAAAGGTGGCCGGCCACTCGACCAAAGGAGGCCCAGAAGCCGTGAAACTATAGAAGGCGGCTGTATCCGGTAATTTTCGGCGATAACGACGGGGGGAATTATCCACCGCTTCGATGTAGTAGCGAACCGAATCTCCGTCTACCGTGAAAATCGTATCGCGGAAATTGATACCACCCACATTGGGCATCCGGCGAATTTGCAAGGGGCCGTTATTCAATGAATAAGCCAAAATCGCGCTATCAATTCCAGAAGCATCGCTCATTTGAGCGTTGATGACAAAAGGTCCAGGGCTGAACTGATAACCCACCACCGGAGCACTATGGACCACGGTCGGGTTTCGGGATGCGATATAGGTAATGAAGCTATCCCCCAGAGCCGCCTGGTTCGGAAAATAACGAATGTTTCGCCTGGGCGATGAGTCAATGGCTCGAATAAGGTAACGAACCGTATCACCATCCGCGATACGGGTTGAGTCCAAGTTTCCGACCCAGTTGAGCGTCGTGCCTTGACGAAGCATACGGACCGAATCAAGGTTGCCGCTATTAATCCGGTAAAACAGATGAACCCCTGCGGTATCAATCCCGGTGGAATCGCAACCCAAGGAATCCCGGACCACCGCGGTAAAACTTTGGTTAATGTTAAATTGAACCCCCGTCAACGCCGTATGCGTAATCAGCGGGGCGATGCCCTCCGAAAAGGCCGATGTCACCAAGATTGAATCCACCAGCCAACCATAAGCGGAAGGAACCGTCCCTAAACCGTTGTTGTTACCGTCTTTGAGCAAAAAGCGAATGCGAACATCGGCACGGTTGGACACCAAAGGAGACATGTCAAAGCGCTCCTGCTTCCACCACGAAGCCAAGGGGGTAGCGCCTTGGGATGAAGGGGACCAATCAGCCGGGTACGAGAATTGGGTAAAACGATTGGAGGTCCTGAAATCGGTGGACGCACCCAGGTAACGACATGCGGTACCCAAGAGGCGCGTCCAGGTGAGACCGGCATCCACCGAATACTGAATGATGGCCGTGTCGTTAAATTCCAATTTGGCAATGTGCGCAAAGTCCAACCAAACTTTGAAATGACCCAGGGTCGAAAAGGGCTTTAGCTCGAGAATCGAGGTGGAGTTGGGGTTGATCCGACCTCGTACCGCTTTACCCGAACTGTTGATCGGAAAACGATAGGACCCCACGGTATCCCACAGGGAAACGGCCGTGGCAGGAATGTAGGTGCGGATAACCGAATCAAAAGGGTTGGGGTTCTCGAAAGTGGTAAAAAATCGGGCCTGTACACCGGGAGGCAAGACGGGCTGAGCCTGTAAACGCCCGTTGGAGGCCAAAACAGCCAGAAATAGCCCCAAAAAGACCGTTCCAAGCTGGAAGCACCCGGTCCACCGGTTCACGCAGCCTTTGAAGGTTGAAAACATAAGCGAAGTAGTTTGGTCGTGACGCATTGGAATCCCTATCAAAGGGTCCAATATAGACCAAAAACCGCCGAATTAGTAATCTAAAAGGGTTTTTAATTTGGATTTTAGCCGGTCCAGCCCCAGAAATTCCTGTTCCAGATTCACCGCAAAGGGGACCGGGGTGTCCAGGGAACCAAAGCGCATAACCGGGGCATCCAGGTATTCAAAAGCCTCCTCGGCGAGAACAGAGGCCACCTCGCCCCCAAAACCACCCATCAGGGTATCCTCGTGCATGACCAGGACCTTGCCGGTTTTGCGAACCGAGGCCAATACCGTTTCCCGATCCCACGGCAAAAGCGAACGCAAATCCACCACTTCCAAGCTGGCTTCGGGGAACGCGTCGCAAAGGTCCAAGGCCCAATGAACGGCCATTCCGTAGGCCACCAAGGTGGCATCGGTACCCGAACGAACAACCCTGGCTTTTCCGGGGGCTAATTCCACGATGCCCTCCGGCACCGGTCCACTGAGACTGCGGTACAAGGCTTTGTGTTCAAAAAACAAATACGGGGAAGAATCCCGCAAAGCGTAGAGCAACATGGCTTTGGCTTCGGCCGGAAAAGCCGGGTAAACCACTTTGAGCCCCGGAACATGGGTGAACCAAGCCTCGTTGGACTGGGAATGAAAAGGTCCCGCCCCCACCCCGGCCCCGGTCGGCATGCGCACCACAACCCGGGCTTCTTGACCCCAACGGTAATGAATTTTGGCCAGGTTGTTGACGATTTGATTAAAACCGCAAGTCACAAAGTCAGCAAATTGCATTTCGACCATGGCTCGTTTGCCGGCAATCGACAAACCCAAGGCCGCACCAACGATGGCGGATTCACAAAGCGGGGTATTGCGAACACGCGCAGCGCCGTAGCGCTCCATCAATCCTTCCGTGGCCTTGAAGACCCCACCGTAGGCCCCGATATCCTGGCCCATGAGAACCAAAGAAGGGTCCCGCTCCATGGCCTGGTCCAACCCCTCCCGCACCGCGTCCACCAAACGCAATTCCCGCTGGTTTTCAGGAGACCAAACCATGGCCTCGTTATGCGGATCTGGCGCCTGGGCATAGACCGCCGATTGCTCCTTCTCCAAGGATGCCACGGGTTCTGGCTCCGCAAAAACAACCTCCAAGGCTTGTTCGATTCGCTCAGACAAGGTGCGGCGCAGCGACTCCTTGGTAGCGACGGACAACCAACCTTTGCGTTCCAAGTACGCTTCGTAATTGCTAAGCGGATCCCGAAGCGACCATTGTTCCAACAAATCTTTGGGGACGTATTTGGTTCCCGAAGCCTCTTCATGGCCCCTCATTCGAAAAGTCATGCATTCCAACAAAAGAGGACGGGGGTTTTGACGAAGCTCTTGGGCCCAATGCCGAACCGTTCGGTAAACCTCCAATACATTGTTACCGTCAATTCGAACGGCTTCCATACCGTAGCCTATTCCCTTGTCAATAAACTGCTTACACCGAAATTGCTCGTTGGAAGGCGTGGATAAACCGTAGCCATTGTTCTCAATCACAAAGATGACAGGGAGCTGCCATACCGCCGCGACATTGAGGGCTTCATGGAAGTCCCCCTCCGATGTCCCCCCATCCCCCGTAAAAGCCAAACTAACCGCGGGTTTTTGGTCCAATCGATGGGCCAGCGAAGTGCCGTTGGCCAGGGTCAACTGCGGACCCAAATGCGAAATCATGCCGACCACCGCATGTTCACGACTTCCGAAATGAAAAGAACGCTCCCGGGCCTGACTGTACCCGGATGCCTTGCCCTGAAGCTGGGCAAACAAGCGTGTCAAATCCAACCCCCGCGATGTAAATACACCCAGATTGCGGTGCAGCGGAAAAATAAATTCATCCGAACGCAGGGCCATGGTGGCCCCGACCGCAATGGCTTCCTGACCAATGCCCGAAAACCATTTGGAAACCTTGCCTTGACGAAGCAAGATCAGCATTTTCTCTTCGATCAAGCGTGGCAGCAACAAGCCTTCGTATAGCTTCATCATCTCTGCATCCGAGCAGGACGAACGGTCAAATTTCATTTTATCGGAAGGTGAAAACCACTTCATCGGTTCGGGGGGTTGGTACGTTGGCGCCACAAAGAGCGAAAGGAGCGAGGGGCCGGAGCCGGCAAGGTGCGTCGTGAACCCCAAAGCGAGCCCACAAATCGACCCATAAACCAAGATTTGGTTCGAGGTCCGACGATGTCCAGCAAGGGGCGATGCAGCATGGCCCTGGACCAGGCCTTCCAAACCCAATGCTGGGCCTTGGAAGCACCGGGCCCCATGGCGGCTTGATGCCGATTTTGGAGGATCATTTGGTGCAAGGGAATTCGAACCGGGCAGACCTCGGTGCAGCTACCGCACAAGGAAGAGGCCTGGCTCAGGTGTTGGTATTGATCAAAGTCCTGAAGGTGCGGGGTGATCACTTTCCCGATGGGACCGGAATAGGTGGCCCCGTAGCTATGCCCCCCGATGTTCTTGTAAACCGGGCAAGCATTCAGGCAGGCTCCGCAACGGATGCAATGCAAGGCCTGCCGGGTTTGGGGATCTTCGAGCAAGCGGGTGCGGCCGTTATCCAACAGGATCACCACCATTTCTTGGGGACCATCGCTTTCGTTTTCCCGTCGTGGTCCGTGAAAAATGGTGTTATAAGCGGTCATTTGCTGACCGGTGCCTTTGGCCGCCAGCAGGGGCCACAGGAGGTCCAGGTCATCCATGGAGCCCAAGACCTTTTCGATGCCCGCGATGACCACGTGCGCCTTGGTGAAGGTCGTAGACATGCGGGCATTGCCCTCGTTCTCCGTAACACAGACCCCGCCGGTATCGGCCAACAAAAAATTAGCGCCCGTAATTCCCACACCGGCTTCAACATAGCGATCCCGTAACAAAGCGCGCGCGTGGTGTGTTAGCTCTTCGGGGCTCGCATCCGGGGCCGTACCCAGCTTGCGATGAAAAAGATCCGCCACATCCTCCTTGGACTTGTGCATGGCGGGGGTCACGATATGGTAAGGAGGTTCGCCGTCCAATTGTTGGATGTACTCACCCAGATCGGTTTCCACCACCTCCACCCCGTTCTTTTCGAGGAAATCGTTTAAGTGGATCTCTTCGGTTGCCATGGACTTGGACTTGACCACCAAGCGGGTTTTGTGACGGCGAACCACCTCCAAGACCGCCTCCAAGGCATCGTTGGCATCGGCCGCCCAAACGACCTTGGCGCCGTTGTTACGGCATGCGCTTTCAAAGCGTAACAAATTCTTTTCGAGGGACTCGACCGCCTGCCATTTGAGGTAGGCCGCCTGATCCCTCGCTAATTCAAGATCCCGATAATCCTTTTGGCCAGCCTGCACCGCAGCCTGGTAACGGCCCATGTTAAAATTGATTTTGCGGCGATGCTCCAGGTCAAAGCCTTTGGAATTGGTTACCTGATCGAAGCGATCCGATGCCTGTAGGTTCGCGCTCATCCGATGGCAGGAGAGGAGGCCAAGCCAGGCTCTATCAAGTCCACCCTGCGCTGATGCCGACCCCCCTCAAAGGGGGTGAAGGCAAAGGCCTCGACCATGGCCAAGGCCAGTTCAGGGGTCACAAAACGGGCGGGCAGGCAGAGAATATTGGCATTGTTATGGGCACGTGCCAAGGCGGCCAGTTCCGGCAACCAGCACAACGCCGCCCGGGCTCCGCTGATACGGTTGGCGCTGATGCACACGCCGTTGCCAGAACCGCAAAGCAAAAGGCCCTGCACATCCTTTGTGCTGGCAACCACCGCCGAGGCCAGGGCTCTGGCCACTTCGGGATAATCCACTGATTCGGGGCTGTAGCAACCCATGTCATGAACCTGAGCGCCCATTGCCTGAAGCTGGGTGCGTAGAAACTCTTTGGTTTCAAAGCCCGCGTGGTCACTGCCAAGCACAAAAGACTTGGTGGCCCAATCCAAGGGAATTGAACCCGACAGGTCAGGATGGTTCATGGTTTTGGTTTGAGTTGGGGTCGTCCGCTAACTGGTCGCTGGATGATGCTCTGGAACGGGCCGAAGCAGCCACCACCCAGATCGCCATTTCGTAGAGCAACATCATGGGGATGGCCAGAATTAACATACCGCCAATATCGGAGGGGGTCAACAAAGCAGCCAGCACCATGTTGGCCACCACGGCATAGCGACGATTACGGCGCATCCAGGGGGCGTTGATCAACCCCACCAGTCCCAAGAAATAAGCGAGCACCGGTAATTCAAAAATCACACCGGCTGTCAGAACCGTCATGGTCAGCGTAGAAACAAAGGAACCCAGACTCACGGTATTGATTACCTGACTGCTCACGCTGTAATTGCTCAAAAACAAAATACTCATGGGGCCCAAAACAAAATAACCGAAGGCACAACCGCCAAAAAACAAGAGCATCACCGCCAAAAGCAGCCTGCGGGCCGCAAAAAACTCGCGATCCCTCAAGGCTGGGCTCAAAAAACGCCAGGTTTCCCAAACCAGGTACGGGAACCCCAGCACCACGGCCCCAAAAAAGGACACGTAGAGATGCTGCATGAGCTGGCCGGTCAAGTCCAGGTTGACCAATTGCAGGGGCATCGCCTCCACACACCAGCTTTGGCCTTGACCCAAGGCGTTTCCCAGAGAACAAAGCCAGCGATAGGAAACAAAATCCGGGTTTTTGGGACCCAGCAACACGGTATCAAAGACCCAGGCTTTTTGGGAAAAAAGCACCAGCATCAACACAAAAATCACCACGACCGAGCGCCACAAGTGGGCCCTCAGGGCATCAAGATGCTCCATGAATCCCATGGAGCGGTCTTTGGATTCAAATTGATCGGTATATGCCAAGCCGCTAAGTAGGGTGCAAAGATACCCTCTGCGGCCCGTTTACGCGGTTTTTTTGGTCTGAACATCCAAGCGCAATTCCTGCGCTTTGGCTTTCAGGGCCTGGAGTCCTTTGCGGACTCGGGTACCGGCGGCGGCGTTCCCTTTGTCGTAGAATTTCTCGAAATCCTTTTCCATTTCGAGAACAGCACTTAGCAAAGTCTGGTATGGGTTCATAGGCGTATGGTTTACGTAACTCTAAGTTACACTTTGGATTAAAACAACATTAATGTATTTCCAAAAAAATATCCCGTTACCCCAAAGATCCCGCCAGGAAACCGTGACCTCGGGCTTCCTTAAACCACCACGATCCCTTCGTTCCGGTAAGCCCCCTCAGACAATTTGGCCGCAACCGACGAAAACGCCTCCAGGGTATGGGCAACATCGGCATCGGTATGGACAGCCGTTGGGATCAGACGAAGGAGAATGACATCCTTGGGAACAACGGGGTACACCACCACCGAACAAAAAATCCCCCAATTTTCCCGCAAATCGGCCACCATTCCGGTCGCTTCACCCAAAGAACCGCTCAGAATCACCGGGGTGACCGGGGATGCCGTGGGTCCCAGGTTGAAACCCCGCTGCCGCAATCCGCTTTGGAGGGCGTTCACGATTTCCCAGAGCCGGATCCGGAATTCGGGCCGGCTGCGCATGATTTCCAGACGCTTGAGCGCCCCCACCACCAAAGGCATGGGTAGGGATTTGGCAAAAATCTGGGACCGCATGTTGTAACGCAGGTGCTGGATCACAGCGGCCGAACCGGCAAAAAAACCTCCAATGGAGGCCATGGCCTTGGCAAAGGTGCCAAAATACAGGTCCACCCCATCGTTTACCCCCAGATGAGCCGGGGTTCCTTCCCCTTGGGGACCCATGACCCCAAAACCGTGGGCATCGTCCACCAAAAGGCGGAATTCAAAGTCTTTTTTGAGGGCCACCACCTGATCCAAGGCACCAAGGGCCCCTGACATCCCAAAAACCCCTTCGGTTATCACCAAAATTCCGCCCAAGTTCCCCTGCTCCTCGATGACGCGTTGGGCCCGGACCAATTGCGTCCGCAGCCCGGCCATGTCGTTGTGCTTGTAAACAAAGCGCTTGCCGGCATGCAAACGCACCCCGTCCACAATACAAGCATGGGATTCGGCATCGTAAACGATGACATCGTGCCGATCCACCAAGGCATCAATGGCCGAGACAATGCCCTGATAACCGTAATTGACCAAAAGACCGGCCTCTTTGCCAACATATTGGGCGAGTTCGGTCTCCAACTGCTCGTGGCGGTCGGAATTACCGGACATCATACGCGCTCCCATCGGCCAAGCCATCCCGTATTCGGCCGCTGCCTGGGCATCGGCTTCCCGTACCTCGGGGTGATTGGCCAATCCCAGGTAGTTGTTAAGGCTCCAAACCAGGTTTTCCCGACCCCTAAATTGCATTCGAGGCCCAATCGCACCCTCCAATTTGGGGAACATATAGTAACCTTCGGATTCTTTGGCATGACGACCGAGGGGTCCAGGGCGGTTTTCGAGGCGTTTGAAGAGGTCCATGGTGCGTGGGATATTAGAAGGGTTGATAAATGTTTATTGACCAATTATTGGCTCTAAATTAAGTAAATTTGCGGTCCCTCTGTTATGATGGCAGCCCAAAACACCCCAAAAAACGGCCTCCAAGGTCGGACCCTCCTGCTGGGAGGGCTTTTGGCTTTGGTAACCCTCGGCTGTGATTCTTACAACAAAATCCTGAAGAACCCCAATTTGAATTTCAAATTTCAAAAAGCCAGGGAGTTTTACCTGCAGGGAGAATACTTCAAAGCGCAGCCCTTGTTGGAGGAGCTGGTTTCGGCCTACCGGGGCTCGGATCTCTCCGAAGGCATTTATTACTACTACGCCTATTGCGATTTTCAGATGGGGGCGTACCAAACCGCTGCCTACCATTTCAAGCAATTTAATCAATTGTTCCCCTCCAGCCCCAAGGGCGAAGAAATGGACTTCATGTATGCCTACTGCATGTACATGGATTCGCCGGGTGCCAACCTGGACCAAACCAATTCCCTTCGAGCCATCGAAGGTCTGCAGCTTTTTGTCAACAAATACCCCGCATCCCCTCGCCTTGATCAGTGCAACCGCATGATTGAAGGTTTACGTAACAAAATGAGGGTCAAAGCTTTTGAATCGGCCATGCTGTTCTACCGCATGGAGGATTACCGAGCCAGCGCCGTGACCTTGCAGCACCTCCTTGTTGAATACCCCGATCTGGAAGAGCGTGAGAAAATCCGCTGGCTGGTCGTGGAATCTTTCTACAAATTGGCCACCAACAGCATCGAATCCAAAAAGGCTTCGCGTTTTGAATCCATGCTCGAGGCCCATCAAGCCTTGTCCGAGGAATACCCTCAGTCCTTGTACCTGGCCCGGAGTCGGGCGCTGGCCGAAGAAGCCCGGGCTTTTCTGGCCTCTCCTCGAGCTCATAACGATGGGGTTCTCCCCTCCACGGCTCGCACAACAACAAGCTTTGCCCATTCGACTTTTTAATGGACTCTTGCCTTTTTTATTGACCCTAGACTTTTTAAATTTTACCAACCCCAAGACCATGTCAGCAACCAACACCACCGTAACCCGCAATCTCAAAGATTTGGAAACACCCACCGGGAATGTTTACGAAGCTGTCGCCGTGATTGCCAAACGCAGCAATCAAATCGCGACCAAAATCAAGGAAGAGTTGAATACCAAGCTTGCGGAATTTGCAACCCCTGCCGACACTTTGGAGGAGGTTTACGAAAACCGGGAACAAATCGAGATTTCTCGTCAATACGAGCGCATGCCCAAGCCGACCCTCCAGGCTATTGACGAGTTCAAGCAGGGCAAAATCTACTATCGCAACGACGCCAAAAACAAAACAGGGCAATAAGTCCTCAACTGCTTTGTTATGCCGGCTGGCAAGAAAATCCTGATTGGCATCAGCGGAAGCATCGCTGCCTACAAGATTTGTTCGCTGGTCCGCGATTTGGTCCGCAGCGGCGCGGAGGTTCAGGTGGTTTTGACCCCATCGGCCGCACAATTTGTAACACCCTTGACCCTCAGTACTTTGAGCGGTCGTCCCGTTTACACGAACCTGGTCAAGAACCAGGAAGGAGAATGGGTAAACCACGTGGCTTTGGGTCTGTGGGCTGATTTGATTTTGATAGCACCCTGCACCGCGCATACCTTGGCGAATATGGCCCAGGGACTATGCGATCATTTGTTATTGGCCACGGTGTTATCGGCCCGCTGCCCGGTGGCCTTTGCCCCGGCCATGGACCACGACATGTACCTGCATCCCTCCACCCAAGCCAATATTCAGACCTTGGTTGAACGGGGCTACCACCTGATCCCCACCGAACACGGGGAATTAGCATCCGGCTTGATCGGCGAAGGCCGCATGGCCGAGCCGGAGCGCCTGCTGGCCTGGATACGCGAGTTTTTGGTGGGCGAGCCCTTGTGGCAGGGTTCCCGAGTTTTGATTACTGCGGGACCAACACGCGAGGCGCTGGACCCTGTTCGGTATATCAGCAACCGATCTTCGGGACGGATGGGCATTGCCCTGGCCGAAGCCTTGGCCGATCGAGGTGCGCAGGTTGATTTGATTTATGGGCCCGGTGACCAGGTCTGCCGACACCCCGGGGTCCAGGTCCATCGTGTGGAAACAGCTTTGGAAATGAAAACCGCTTGCGATGAACGCAGCGAGGCCTGTCATTTGTTAATCTTTGCGGCAGCGGTGGCGGATTACCGGCCGGCCCTTTCGTCTTCGACCAAAATCAAAAAAACGGAGGACGCGTGGATGTTATCCATGGTCCCCAACCCCGATTTGTTGAAAGAAGCCGGGCATCGAAAGAAGCCCGAACAACGGGTGGTGGGCTTTGCGCTGGAAAGCAACGACGAACAAGCCCATGCCTACGCCAAATTGAAATCCAAAAAGGCGGACATGATCGTGCTAAATTCCTTGAGACAGGAGGGCGGCGCGATGGACGCAGAGGCCATGTCGGTGCAGATTCTCACCGCGGACCAAGAGCCCGTGGATCTGCCGCGTCAACCCAAGCGCCAACTGGCCGCCGAAATCATCCGAACCATGATTCGTTTTTGGGGGGTACCGACCCAAGGGGTTTGGAAAATGCCATCGCTTGGGGCCTTGGTTTTTCAGATTGCTTGGTGGGCCAGCCTCCTGGGCGGGATGCCTGCCCAGGCCCAGGAACTTAATTGTCAGATTTCGGTGAATCCCGGACGGGTGGGCGGTGCGGATCAACAGTTTTATGCCAATATGCAACAGGCCCTGACCACCTTTGTGAACGGGCAAAAATGGACCGAAGATGTGTTTTCGTTTCAGGAACGAATCCAATGCAGTATCAATATTATGTTGGACGAGCGCATTACCGGCAATCAATTCAAAGCCACCGTTCAAATCCAAAGCAGCCGACCGGTCTATAACAGTTCGTACAGCACGGTTGTCTTCAATTACACGGATCCGGATTGGATTTTTGAATACAACGAATTCCAGCCCATGGAGTTCAATCCCAATCAACACGGATCCAATCTTTTGGCCTTGATAGCCTTTTATGCCAACCTGATTGTGGGCCTAGATTACAACACCTTTGGCAAGGAAAGCGGGATGATCTATCTGCGCAAAGCCCAACAAATTGTGCTCAATGCCCAGAATGCGGTGGAAATCGGCTGGCGACAGAACCAAAGCCTGCGCAACCGCTATTGGTTGGCGGAACTCCTTAACAATCCCGCCTACAAACCATTTCATGCCAGTTTGTACGAGTACCATCGCCAAGGCCTGGACCAAATGCACAAGCCCGAACGGATCATCGAGGCCAGGCGAAAAATGTTAGGAGCCATCGAGAAATTGTACGAGGTCAACCGAAGCAAACCAGGAGGGATGCTCATTCCTCTCTACCTCAAAGGAAAACTACCCGAAATTGTTGGTTTTTGCGCCAAGGCTTTGCCCGCCGAGAAGGCCAAGGTGGTTGAACAATTGATTGCCATGGATCCCATCAACCAGGCGGAGTACAACCGCATCAACGCCGCGGGGGTTGGGGGCGGTCCTGGGGGTGCACCGGGAAGCGGAGGAGGACGTTAAGGTTCGTTTGGACGATGCTGACCCGTTTGTATATCCGCAATTTTGCGCTGATCTCCGAATTGGAGGTCCCCTTGGGGCCTGGCTTGACGGTGATTACCGGTGAAACCGGGGCCGGAAAATCGATCCTTTTGGATGCGGTGGGTTTGTTGTTGGGGGATCAGGCCGAAGGGGCGCATTTCAAAGACCCTTCGTTGTCTTGTGTTGTGGAGATGGAGTTTAGCACCGCCGATCCGGAGGTTCGTGCCAAATGCGCGGAACTAACCGATGACCCTGATTTGTTGAATCGGGATGCATCGCAGACGATGGAATTTGTTTTGCGCCGAGAAATCAATCCCCGCAAGCGAAGCCGCTGCCTGGTTAACGATGCGGCGGTGGCGTTGAGGGATCTCAAGGCTTTGGCGGCCCTGCTTTTGGACCTTAGCGGGCAGGAAGAAGCGGTCGCCGTGGACCGGCGCCAAACCCAAATCCTGCTTTTGGACGAAGTCGCAGGGTGTGAAGAGCATCGACATCGCTATGCCCAGGCTTATCGGCATTGGAAAACCCTCCGCAAGGAATTGGAGGACTGCCTGGCCGATTTGGAACAACGAAAACGAGAGGAAGAACGCACCTTGTTCTTTTGGAAGGAGCTCCAGGATGCGCCGTTGGATGCCTGGGAAGAGCTTGGATTCTTGGAGAGCGCGTTGGCTGTCCAAGAAAATGCCCTGGAATCCGGAGAAAAACTCCGGGGGGCCGAGGCCGTTTTGGACGAGGGAACATCGGGTAACGGGGGTCAGCCTTCGGTCAGCGATACACTGCGTGCGCTTTTGCAGACCTTTGGGGGCTTGGAATCCAAAGACGCGGAGGTTGGGGCCTGGACGGAACGTTTGCGTTCGTTGTTATATCAGACCCAGGAATTGGCCAGGGATGCGGCGGATTTGGCGGATCAGCGCATACCGGATCTCGAGGCAACGGCTCTGCTCCGGGAACAATTGGATGGCTTGCAGGGTTTGTTGCACAAACACCGCTTGGGGACTTTGGAGGCGTTGAGGGGACTGCGGGCGCGGCTGGGCGAAGCCCTGGGGTCCACCCCCGGGGTGGACGAGGCGAAGGCGGTCCTGGAGGAGAAGGAAGCCCACGCTTTGGAGGAGGCCCGGCAGGCCGCCCTTCGCCTCCACCGCGCCCGCACCACCGCACTGGCCGATTTGTCCCAACGCTGCGAGGCCAAACTGGCCCGCTTGGGCATGGAGCATGCGCGGCTTCTTTGGAAAAATGAAACCGCCTTGGTGCTGCCTTCGGATGAAACAAGCGGTCCGGCTGGAGCCAAGACAGCCGCTCGAAAAGGCGCGGCGGAACATGCCGGCGCAGCGGAACATGCCGGCGATGTGGACTGGCAGGGCTGGTTGCCCCAGGATGCCCTGCAGGGCTTGGACCAATCCGAACTTTGGTTCAGTGCCAACCCGGGGCAGGATCCCCGACCCTTGGCCCAGGTCGCCAGCGGTGGCGAAAAATCCCGTTTGTTGTTGGCCCTCAAAAGCCTGGTCCGCGAAGAAGGCCGCAACCATACCCGTCTCTTTGATGAAATTGATGCCGGAATCTCCGGTGAAACCGCTCTGCGCATGGGACAGATGTTGGCCGAAATGGGTCAGCATCAGCAAATTATCCTTATCACCCACCTTCCCCAAATCGCCGCCTTGGGCGATGCCCATTGGC
>Ga0214923_10001168_pt1 | contig 37832 bp, 21 predicted proteins | sample LL1510_MetaG_FD_177993 | JGI IMG/M metagenome (GOLD analysis project Ga0214923, IMG submission 177993) | Freshwater microbial communities from Lake Lanier, Atlanta, Georgia, United States - LL-1510 | ecosystem: Environmental > Aquatic > Freshwater > Lake | place: USA: Georgia | collected...
AGGTGTTGCCCCCGGGGGCAGCCGGGAACAAGTTTGTGTTGCTGGTGCGGTCTGTGGCGGTGGTGTACGTAACGTTCCCCGTGGGTGGTGGTGGTGGTGGTGCTGGTGGTGGTGGTGGTGGTGGTGCTGGTGGTGGTGGTGGTGCTGGTGCTGGTGGTACCAAGTACCAGGTGCTTGTTGACCTACCGGGTTCCACACGGGTGCCAGTGTCCCGTGATGACATTTTGTTGTCCCCTGCAACCCGCCTGGCCCTGCGGCGGGAGCTGGACCGGTTGTGGGCCCAGTGCTACACCGTGCACAAAAACGTGTACGTGTTTCAACAGGGGTTGCGGGAGTACCTGAAGCACACGACCCTGTTGGAGAACCGGTCCTTTGTGTCGGCGTACCTGGTGGGCCTTACCTTGCCCAGGAGGCTCATTTTGGTGGGGGTGGAGTATTACTCGTTTTTAAAGCCGCTGGATGTGGAGGGGGACACCTTTGTGTTGGCGGAGAGCACGGACGTGCAACGGTTGGAGGCGTACTTGAGTTCCAGGTACGCCTCCCAGTTGTTGGAGAGGGTGTATTGGCGTAAGCGGGTGTTGTTGCTGGCGGGTGTGCCGGACTTGATCACTAATGCGGGGTTGCCGTCGTTCCTGTTTGTGGACCGTGAGTACACGGAGCGGGAAGGGTGGGACAAGTGGCCCACCAACCTGGCGATGAGGTACACCAATGACAAATTGTACATCAACAACTCGGCGGCCACCAAGGCCTTTGTGTCCACTCAGATAGACGCCGTGTACAACCGGCGGATTCAAGAGTGTCATAAAAAGTACTTTGGTACCGCCACGGTGCCCGCGGCACTGCAGAACATCCTGAGTCAAATCATTTGCAAGTTGGTGGCGTTGTTTGAAAAGTATGAGGCGTCTGGCACAGCCCAAACCATGCCCACCCGAAGTCGTGGGAGCTACTTGATGACGGACCAGGCGCTGTGTTCTTTTAACAACACCCGGGAGACCATTGTGTGCCTGTTGTCCGACTTGGTGGTGCTAGCGGTGTTGGACCCGTCGTTGCAGTACCTGCTACGCTGGTACCTCTACATTGACAGCATTTTAACCAAACGGTTGACGGTGGTGTACGCCGCCACCCGAGAGTACATTGTGATGAACCTCTCTTGGTTTTTTTACAACGCCTTTGCGTTCCAGGAGGTGCTGTCCACCGTGCCGGTCCTGACGCCCAAGCGGTGGAGTGTGTTAACCACTAGGTACCCCAAACTCCGTGACCTGGGTTCCACGTGGATGGACTACTTGCTGGGCACGGTGGTGTTTGCCGAGAGCACCGGCCACTTGATGTTGTACGTCCTCACCTTTTTGAACCCCGTGTTCTTAGTGAACTACTACGACGCGTCCCCCGTGGTGAACGCCAGGAGTGCGGAGCAACAGTTCTCAAAACAGTTGTTCCTGTACTGTGTTGAACAGCCCAACATCACCGCGTTTTCCCTGTTCCTCATCCAGGTGATGTTTTGTTGGAGTGAGGACCGGTACTTGAGGCTGGAGCCGTTTTTTGACCGCTTGGTGAAGCAGTTTAAAAAGTTTTCTCCCGTCCGGCGGCAGGATGTGTGTGCGGGGCTGTACGAGTTTTTTGTGAAATACTTTCAGACCAACATCCCGTCGTTGCAAGTGGTGGTGGACCACTTGTTTACGTCGTACCAGTTTTACCAGGTGCACTACTACCCCCACCGGTTCTGTGAGACCAAGCACCAGTTCCCGGAGTTGGAAAAGTTGAACAAGGCCTTGAAACTGTACGTGCAAAACACGTTTTACGTGGACATTCACCTGCCACGGTACACGTTTACGGTGCCAGCGGTGGCAAAGAAGCAGCCCCAGCAGCCGTTCAAGTTCCGGGAGAACCAGTTGATTGCGTATGTGTTAAAACATGACGTGGACGGCAAGGTGGACACCCCCCTGAGCGTGTTTGGGGGTGTGGCCCAGTACGCGGCGGCGGGTGTGCGGGAGCGGTTTGACCTGCAAATCACGGAGATTGCGGTGAATGAGGGCTCCACCAAGACGTTTGTGAACGCCGTGCTGACCGAGACCATCCAGAACTCGGTGGACGCCATTAGAACCAGTGGTGGGAGTGGTGGGAGTGGGAGTGCTGCCCCGCGGGTGCGTGAAGAGATTCACATCTTTTTGAAAGAAACGGAGAGTGTGCTGGTGTATCAAATCACCGACTTTGTGGGCATTCCGTTGAACGGGTTGCTGTCGTTGATGATCCCGTTCCTGAGCTCCAAAAAGGCGTCAGCGGAGGTGACGGGGGAGATGGGGAGTGGGTTTTTTAACACCTACCGGGAGAGCAGCCAGGTGGTGGTGCACACCACCCGGAACCGGCAGAGTGTGTTGGTGATTGATGAGCCGGTGCGTGACCCGGCCACCCGGCGCACCATTGACATCCGGAAGCAGGTGTATGTGTTCCCCGAGGGCCGGGACAACCAGACGGACATTTACGTGGTGCTGCCCAAACAAAAAAACAGCATTGAGAACTCGTTGCTGCTGAGTAACTTTTTGTACTACATCCACAACGTGTTTAGTTTGATTCCGGTGCGGGGGCTGCTGTTTAATGGCAAGTCCATCAAAACCAGCACGGTGCCGTTGTTTGAGACGGCGCAGTTTAACAGCCTGTACATTGAAAACCCGGCGGTAGAGTCGTACCTGTTTACCAAAAACGTGCCGTTCCTGCCACTCAAAGAGTTTGTGGAGCGTTCCAACTTGTTACCGTCCTTTTTACAAGAGTCGGTGGGGAAGCACCTGGTGGTGAACATAAAACACGGGGTGTTTACGCCGGTGCAAACCCGTGCCAACATCACCCTGTCCCCTGAAAACCGGGCGCTTTTAGAAACGTTTATTGCCGAGACCGTGTACTACGCGTTGATGTTCAAGATGGCAACCTCCACGGATGAGGACGCGTCGTCCTTTAATCAGTACTTGGACAACTTTACGTCCGAGGCGTCCCTGGGTCAGTTGTTGCCGTACCGTTTTGAGTTACACGAGGTACAAGACGCGTACCGTGTGTCCATTTTTATGATGCAGTACACGGCTGCCAAGTCGGGGGGGCTGCCTGGGCAGGTGCACCCCAGTTTTGCGGCCTTGATTCATGGGGCGTACGGGGTGATAAAAGACCGGCCCCTGCAGTCTCTCACCCAAGAGGAGAAGGACCGTATAGCGGCACTGACGGACTGGCCGGTGCAGCGTAAGGTGCTGTTCAAGTGGTTGAGCACCAAGAGCACCATAGCCAAGCCTCCGCCGGCTACAGACGGCGGTGTGGGCGGTGTGAGATTCGTGCCCCCGCCGGGGGTAGTGGTGGCGGCGCCGCCACCGGCGGCCAAGGTGCCGGAGATGCCACCGGAGTACAAGGCACGGCTACTCCAGTTTTACACGGCGTTTGTGACCCAGTACTGGCTTGTCGGGTCTTCCATTGATGTCACTGCCGGGGCGGTCAAACTGATTCCAGGGAGCAGGGGGCCTCCGTCGGTGGAGCTGGAGGACATGAAGGGGTATGTTGTGGCGTACTACGACCCGTCCGTCCACAAGGTGGCCATTAACACGGTGCTCTTGAATGAAGGTCAAAAGGAGTTGCCCGAGTTTTTAAGGTGGGTCAACACCAGGGATGCCACCACGTACCAGCGTATTGAAAACAATTTCTATTTCAAGGAGTACGTGCGGTGTAACAAGACGGTGTCTACACTGAACCACGAGCTGGAGCACGCCATTCGGAATGAAACCCACTTGGAGGGTGCCCATGACGCCAGGCTGGAGATCATTCCTCCAGACAAAGAGCGGAAACGCTACGGGTTTTATGACGCCGCGTTTCGTCGGCTTCAACTCATCATTGACCACAACCTGTGGTTTCGTGTGATGAGAAGCCTGCCATAATGTTCTCTCATTTTATTTTTGTGGCTCATTGAAATAAAATCTATCTACTTGTTCGCTACAGTCATGCTAGCTTTGTCAACCACCAAGGTAGTTGACAAGGAGGCCGAGTTTTTACAGGCCACCAAGCCCTTGTGGTCACAGGAGGACAGTGCGGCGGGCGGCAGCACTTGTTTTTACAACAGTTTAATTGCCATGCCCGCCCCCATCCCCGTTCGTATGAAAAGTACAGTGAGTGCGGTGTATGACAGCTTTGGGTTTGCGGCCAGTAAGGGGGGCGTAGACAGTGTGTTGACATGGAAGCCCAAGGTGACTGCTGACTTGAGGGTTCTTACCTTTATTCCGCGTGTAAAGGGTGGTGGTGTACCGGACAACCCGGTCAGCCTACCGGAGGTGGCCAGCACGTACTGGGTGGAGGTGTCCCCCAGTGCCGCCAGCAGGTTTGTGACCACCGAAAAGTACAACCTGATTTACTTGGAGCAACGCAAGGGCCCGACGGGGGGGTACATGCCGTTACTCCAAGCCAACCTTAAAAAAGGGGGGGTGCTGGTGTTTTATGCGTCCCAGCAGCTGGGCAACCGTGACTTACAGGTGCTGTACAGTCAAAAGTTTCGTGTAAAAATGGGAACACTACCCCGGAAGCGCGGTCAACTCCGTGACCGTTATTACTACGTCATGCAAAAGGAGTTTGAGGATGGCGCGTTTTTACAGATTCAAAACACGTTTGTGGCTTTAATTGAAAAGCTGTTGCGTAAAAACGTGGAGCCAGACTACCAGGTGAACTGGGATAACGAAGCCGTCCAGTTTGAGAACCTCAAAACCAAACCCCTGTCGTACTTGAAGCTGAGCTTGTTGTTTTCACTGCTCCTCAGGATGCTGACGGACGTGATCCAAAAAAAGCCCACCGGTACCTCCGGTACCCAACTGTTTTACAGAGACCTGTTCTATGGGGTGGCGCGGAAGTTGTACAAGGTGTTTAAGCTGTTGATTTCCATTTTGTATTCCTACGTGTTTATGTCCACCAAGTTCACGGCCAAACTAGGGCGTACGGTAATGAGCATGTTGACATTTTTTGTACCCCAGTTGAAAGTGGTGACAACTTTGTTTGGAGGGATCCAGGAGTTGGTGTTGTATAACTACAGGTCTGTGATGAAACCCAAGGAGCAGGCTGAAAAGTTTGTAATAGCTGCCCGTCAATGGTCCTACCCGTTGCTGATGTTGGGGTTTTTTTCACTGTCAACGTTTGTAAGTGTGACCTTCTTTATGACGACTCCCATGAGTATTGATTTTATGGTAGCGTTTTTTAAAGAAATGCAGTGGGTTGTGACTAGTTTGGCCAAGTATATTCCAGGTGGACAGTGGATGCTGAGTGCGGTGTTTTATGTGTTGTCTTTCCTAAAGTACATCCCCGAGTCAGCAGTAGTGACAGTGGTGTCGGCGTGGTCTTCCTTGTCTGCGTTTTACTACGGCAAGCAAATGTTAGACAACACCCTGGTGGTAGAAAACGGGCAGTGTGCAGAAGTAACCCGGGCGTTTTATTACATTGATTTCCAGTTGGATGTCAAGTTGCACACTCCCTTCCCCCGAGATAAATGTTGTTTACAGGCCAACTACTTTGCTACCAAGGCGGCAGCGCTGGCGTTTAAGAGTAAACTAGAGGAAAAAAAAGGTGAGTTTATCATGTTTAATGGTCGTGGGTTTTGTATGTTGCAGGGCATGTACACTAGTTTGGCGGCGGCGGTGTATAACATGTACAAGTACCACAGTGAGTGTGAGGACTCTTGGGCGCCAGTGCGGAACGACATTTACCTCCCCACTGGGATAGTGACGGACCAGTCCAAGTTGTTGTTAGCTATAAGTGAAAAGTACAGCGCCTCTATTGCGGTGTTGAATGAGGAGGAGGAGAGGCTTCGGTTCACGCGGGCGCCGGGTATTCCCGGTGGGCTTACTACTCCCACCCTGTTTGTGCACAAGGTGAGCCCCAACATTTACAAAATTGTGTACAACCTGGGGTTAATTTTCAAGTCGTAGTAATAAACTGTGTTAAACAAATGGTGGATCATGAGTGGACCCTGGACATTGAGCACATCTTGGACAAAATCCGGCAAAACTCGGCAGTGTACAGTGAGTACCACAAGCAGCAGTACTACAAGAACCGTGGGTACCTCAAGTACTTTAAAATCCCCACCATCATCCTGTCAGCGTTGAGCAGCGTGTTTTCTGTGGGGTTGCAGTCGTACGTGGAGCAGTCTGTGGTGAGTGTCACCACCTGTCTCATCGGCCTGTTTGTGGGCATCCTGAACTCCCTGGAGCTGTTCCTGGCCATTCAGAGCACCATGGAGAACGAGTTGAACCACAGCCGGGAGTTTTACTTGTTGTCGGTGGACATTTTCAAGACGCTGTGGTTGCAGCGGGAGCACCGGGTGGCCAAGGGGCCGGTGTACCTGGATGAAAAGTACTCCATGTACTGCAAACTTGTGGAGAGCAGTGTGTTGACCAACAACATTGTGCGTGACAAGATGTTGATGGAGAACGAGATGATTGAAATGGAGCTGGCCACCCTGTGGGCTAGTCACAAGGAGCCGCCTCCTTCCCGGAGCACCACCAGCAACAGTCCCTGGAACCGGTTGCTGCCGGTGATGCGGCGGGGCAAAAAAGGGGACGACGACGGCGGCGGCGGCGGCGGTGTGTTACATTCCGCGGTGGATGCGGCTGGTAATGTGGTGGGTGCGGCCACCCAAGTGGTGGGCGCGGTCACAGGGAGTGCCCTAAACGTGGTGGGGTCGGTGGTGAATGGGGCTGGCACCGTGTTGAATGAAGCTGGGTCTACCCTTATTGCTGCAACTGCTGCAACTGCTGCAACACCAACACCAACACCAACACATCCACGCTTACGTCTACCCCCTTCCCCACCCCAGCACAAAGAAGAAAAAACAATGAATGACAACAGCAGTACCAGTACTACCACCGCCACCAATGTTTTAAATCCCAACGCTCAGGTGTTTGTTCCCATTCATCGTTTCTAGTGTTTGTTTGTTGCAGGACCATCCTTTTTTTTTTTTCTTTCGTGTGCATGTCTTTCATTTGTCATGTCATCCCCAACTGCAGAACTGGTGGCGACGGTGCGGGTGACCCGGGGGATTGTGCAAGACCTGTTTGAAAAGTTGGTGACACGTGTGGGTGTGGTGATGCCGTTGTTTCACACCAACATTCAGTTGTTGTACCCGGCGTTTCAGCGGGTGAACCAGGTGTTGAGTTCCCAAACCACCTTGACCGAGGCGGCGTTGTTTTGTTTTCAAACCCTGTCCACCTTTGGAACGGAGGTGTTGCCAGCCATGGAGCATTTGGTGTACCTGGGGACGCTGTTGTTTCAAATCGAGAGTGCGGTGAACAACGTGTTGGCGTTGGTCAAGTACCATGAGTTGTCTGTGCCTGCGCTGCCAGTGTACCTGGATTGCCCGCCGTTTTTAGAGTTCCCCAAAAGGTGTCAACAGTGGGTGAGTAACCTGCAGACGCTGTGTTGTAAAGAGTATTGCTCTGGAAGCAGTGGAGGGGCGATGGTGTTTCACACGGTGGCGGGTGGCATCACGACACTGCATGCGTTGTTGCATCAACTGCAGTCACAGTGCTACATGGTGTTGGAGCGGTTGCACTTGTCTCTGCAGCTGGTCCTGTCTGCGGCGTTGACGCTAGAGAGTGTAGAAACTGCGTTGTCACAGTAAAGTTGTGTGTTTGTTTTAAAAAAAAAAACTGTGTTTGATTACAATAAAAAAAAGATGTCAAGGTTTCATGTGACTTTGGTGAGCCATGTGCCGGTGCGGGGTAGTAATGTGATTGATGAGGTGTCGGTGGTGTACAACTTTACCAATGCCACCGACCGCAACACCAACCAAAGGTTAGTGTGGGAACTGTGTCCCACGGGTGCGCCGTACATTAACACCACTTTGCCAGGGAACCGTGGCAGCATTGTGGACCGTAACCGGGTACTGACGCAGCAGCTGTTTCACTTTTTAAACCGTGACATCCCCTATGCCGACACGGACACGTTTTACAAGGTGGCCCAGCCGTACCTTCAGCTGGTGTTGACCTTTTCGGCAAGTCAGGGCATGTTTTCTATAGGGTTGGACGTGTTACTGGACAGGCTGCACGACCGGCTGGTGGATCAGCCAGAGAGTATGCCGTTGTTGACCAGTGTGCCCCTGTTTCAGTACGTTTTCAGTGTAAAAAACACGGAGTTGTGCCTCAAAGTGAATGACATGGTGTTGCCGGTGAGGTTGCCAGAGGAGGTGGACCTGGAGAACGTGTTAAGTAACACGCCGTTGTTTGCCCACCAAGCTGTTGGGAGTCAGTGGATTTTGGAGGTGGAGGGGCGTGTGGCAACCGGTGAGCCCCAGGGCTTCCTCACCCACTGGATGCCCGTGGAGAATGACCTGATGGACTGGGATGCAACCACGTGCACCCTGGTGCCTCATGTGCAGGAACGCCCCCGGACGGTGGAGCTGTACTCCAAGGGTGGCATGATTGGGGATGGCATCGGGTCGGGCAAAACCCTGCAAATGCTGCATGCTATTGTAAAAGACTTGGACACTCTACGGACAAGAGGGGCGGCAGGAGGGGCGGCAGGTGTCCCGGGTGCCCTGGAAACCCAAGCCACGCTGGTGGTGTGTGGCAAGCAGCTGGCGGAGCAGTGGAAGCAGCAGGTGATGGAGCATTTTCCCGGTAACCGGTTGAACATTGTGGTGCTGACAAACAAGGTGCAGCATGACCAGTTGACGTACGAGTCCCTGCTGCAGGCCGACATTGTGATTGTCACCATGAGCTTCCTGTGTGGGGAGTACTACCGGACGCAGTTTTTAAAGCAGCGGATCAACAACAACATCGCCCCCATGCAAGTGTATGTGAACTACTTGAACACGCTGTGGCCCACCACCACCCCCCCTGGGTTGAGGCGGAAACCGGTGTTGGAGCACATTACCTTTCGCCGGGTGGTGTTGGATGAGGCTGACATGTATTTGCACAAGCTGCCGTACGCGGACCCCAACCTGCTGGGGTTGGCGTACAACAACCGGGTGTCCGCGGCCTGCAAGGTGAACAGCAGCCGCAAAACAGAGCCGTTCATTTATGTGCACTGCCTGAAGAGCAGGTTCCGGTGGGTCATGACCTCCACCGCTGACTTTCGTGACGTGAACCAAAAGGCGGCGTTTGTGACGTTTTTGCAACTGGAAACCCGTTTCCTGCCGATGGACCACCAGCCGGGTCATAGTTCTCATAGTTCTCATAGTTCTTCTGAGCACGGGAGTGCCATACGGCTGACCGCGCCCCGGGCGTGGACACCCCACCAGGCGTTGAGTTTAGACACGGCCATGCAGGGCCCGAGTGTGACGGAGCAGTGGTTAATGAAGCAGGCGTTTACCCGTCACCTGCTGTTGGCCCGCAGCCAGGAGTTTGTGTTTAACAGCATGGCACTGCCGGACCTGGAAACGTCGGTCCTTTGGATTGACTACACGGAGTTGGAAAAGACGTTGGTGAAGGCGGCGTTGGAGTTACCTCACAACCTGGACGGGCAGCAGGCGTTGTTAAACTACCAACGCCAGGTGCACGCGTTCCCGTTGCTAGCCCAGCAGCAGCTCCACGGGGGTGGCGGGGGTGGAGACGGGTCCCCCGGGACGTTGAGCCGCCCCATGACGGTGCAGGAGGCCCGGGACGCGCTGCTGGTGTGTCAACGCCAGCGGCTGTTGTTCCTAGAGACCTGTTTAGAGGCGGTGAACGGTACGCTGGAGGAGCTGGAACAGGCTCAGCAGGCCACCCCGGCGTCTCTGCAGGGGATGATGAACCTGCGGCACAGCCAGTTGGTCACGGAGCGCAGTAGCACGCAGAGCCAGATGGAAGCCCTTCACCGGTCCATGCAGTACATTGAGGCGTCTTTGGCGTCCACGGACCCGTGTGCCATTTGTTTTGAGGGGGTGTGTAACATGTTGACGCTCTGTGGCCACCGGTTCTGCCGGCCGTGTTTACAGCAGGCGTTACAAACGGTGCCCAAGTGCCCCATCTGTCGGGCGGGTGTGACGTTGCAGAGCTGCATTGTGACAGTGAACGCCCCCGAGGAAAAAAAGGAGACGGAGGAGGAGCGGTACGGCTCCCGGTTTTGTGCGTTGCTGCACTACATTCGTACCACCCGGGCGGATGACCCGTCCTCCCAGTTTGTGGTGTTTAGTGAGTGGGCCGAGGAGTTGCAAAAGCAGCAGCAGTTGCTGTCCAAGTACTACCGGTGTGCCCAAATCAAGGGGAACACCGCGGTGTGTCAGAGCCACGTCACCCAGTTTCAACACAAGGAAATTGACGTGCTGTTCCTGTCCCTGCAGAGCATGGCGTCGGGGTTGAACCTGATGGTGGCGAACCACGTGGTCATCCTGACGCCGTTGGGGGCGCCGTATGACCGGGCGGACCAGGTGGAGCGTCAGGCCATTGGGCGGTGTCACCGAGTGGGGCAAACCCGGGTGGTGCACGTGCGCCACATCCTGGTGCGCAACAGTTTAGAGGAAAACATTTATTATGACCGTGTAAGGGGGGCTCAATGAAAAAAAATGTAGCCTATTGTTTAAAAAAAAAACTTGAAATGAGTTGGTCAGCGTGGCAACGTTACGCCCCAGTGCCGCCGTCTCCAAAAAACGGCCCCATCTGGAGCACCATTGACCCCATAGCACAAGTGTGTACCGAAGTTCGGAACGCGCCCAACGCGTGTGCCCAGAAGGTGTTACAAAAAAGTGAGTACGTGCAACCCAAGTCGTGCATTGCCCGGGGGTACACCCGGCAGCTGTATGACCCCGAAGTCCTTCAAAGCTCCTACATGTTTCAAACCCAGCGCATTGACAGCCCCTGTAACATTCAACACCCCATTTACCTCCTTCGGTACATGCCTTGACATTTATATTTTACCAAACTAACAAATAAAACATATGGCTTCTTATATTCCTGATCTTGTGTATGTTTTGGTTAAACTTTTAGATGGAGGCCTTTGGCAGGCAATTGCTACTAACCTGGTGAACATAATGATTGTACCTGGATTTTCATTTATGGGATTAAAGTACCCTCCAAAGTACACAACGTTGGATCCCTTGAATTTATACGGGAAGGCAAGTGTTTCTGGGGGCACAAAGTGTCACAACGTGTTTCCTACAGTAAATGGTGGGGCTTCTGGGTATGCTGGACTCAACACGTTAACCGGTCTGTCTCAAGCCACAGCAGACGCGGCAAATGCAACATCGGTGGTAACATGCACGGGGCCTGAAGTGGGGTACGTAACCGTGACCATTCCTGTTAACGCTACAATAATATGTGAATGTGTGTATGGATATACACTAGGAACTTACGTCCCTTTTGTAGACTGTCTCCAAGGAGATTACTCCATCAACATAGGAACCACTGCCACTGCAGACGTAGTTCTCACCATCCCATTTAAAACCACTTTGAATACCACCAGTGTAGCTTTAAGTCTCGCCGATTGCACGTTAAAAGTTCAAAATGTACGAAACCTGTCTGTTGTGGACCAACTAGAAAGCGACTGTCGTGACGTTCTTGACGGACTAACCTTGGGCTTAACGTTGTTCAATGGAATATGGAATGACACGTTTGCGCCTTTGTTTAACGATTTGCGCTCTACCATTGACAAAACAATTAACAATGATGTTCTAACAATCATTCCAACCAATGTGATTGCAAATGCGGCGTCTTCGGTGTTGAGTTCCTCATTCCTTCCCTTGGTGCTGCCTTTTACAGGAGATCTTTGCCCAGCAGCCCTTCATTCTGTGAGTGTGTCCCGTGTGAAAAGAGGTGATGTTTTTATGACTTCTCCACCACGAGTAAAAAGTGGAAGTAGTCAAATTGATGCTCCTTCTTCCTCTGGCTGTTGTTGTGGTTGTAAATGCAGTCAAGCGGCTCAACGTGTGTCTTTACCTAAGCGTTACGTCAGAAAAATGTATTCTACTGCACAGTAGTAGTAGTACGAGGGATTTTTTTTTTATAACAAAGTCACAAACCGTGTAATTTTGGCCACCACCGGGCGGAGCACGTCCAGTTGTTCTTTTAAATACGTGGCGTGATCATGCCAGGTTTTAAGTTGGTACAGTTTGTTTAACAGCGTCAAACAGGTGTCGGCTGCCGTGCCTTTGCCGTACCCCTGGAGCTCGTTGCTCATGTACTGGCTCTCTTGTTTGAACTGGGTGTCCAACACCCTAAAATTGTCTTGTTCTGCTTCCAGTGACGCCCGCTCCAGCCCGACGTGTTCCCTTTCCATGGTTTGCAGCTGGTGCAGCGCCCCCTCCGTCATTTGTTTAAGTTCCAGGGTGACCTTGTTGAGCAGCACGGCGTGCATGGCGGCTTGGTGGTGCTGTAGCTCCTGTTGTTGCTGTTGCAGCTGCTGCCCCAGCCGTCCCAGGGCGTACACCAGCCTCTTGGTTTGGCGGTGTTTTGTAACCATGGCGGGCAGCACCTCGGGGTACTTGAGGACACACGGGTTTCTGGTGGTATTGAAGGTATTGAAGGTAGTGGGGGTAGTGGGGGTAGTGGGGGTAGTAGTACCGGTGGGGGTAGTGGCGGGGGTAGTGGCGGGGGTTGTGGTTGCCTCCACTGCCACTGCCCGTGGTGGGGGGCGCTGTCGGCGCAACAAGTGTCCCTCCTGCTCCAGCTTCCTCATGACGGCGTCCCATTTTCGTAGCTCCGCCACCCACAGCGCCGGGTCAGGGAACTTGTCCCGGCTTTTTAACACCTTGGCCCGCTCCTTGGCACAAAACAACATTTTTTCAGCGTTGGCTTGAATGGCTTTTTCCAGCACCGCCAGGCGGCTGCTGGTGCCGGTGCCGGTGCCGGTTGCAGCGGTGGTGGCAAAGGGGCACTTTTCTAGGTACTCTGCCACCGCCTGCCAGTGTTTTTTTAGCAGCTTGGAGGCTTGAAAGGTGTCCGTGACGGTGTACGACGTTTTAGACGCCAGCAGGGTGTCCAGTGCAATCTGCAGGTCATTGGCGGCGTTGTTGGTGTCTGCCACGTTGTCAACATTGGACTTGTAGGAGTTCCACAAGGTTTGAACCCGGGTCATAAAAGCGTTAATGGACTGTTGCAGGGCGTTGAACTCCGTGTCTTGTTGGGTTTTCATTTGTTGAATAGCGGTTTGAGTGGAGGCCACCAGGGCGTCACAGCTGTTGTAGTAGTACGTGACTAGCTCTTGTACCCTTGCCCACAGGGCGCTAACAGTGTTGTTTTTAATTGTATACACGTTCTTCATGAGGCCCAGTTCGTTTTGCAGCTGGTTGGTTTGGTACGTTTGGTACGCCACGGTGAGCACCCGGCGGTGGCAGTCCAGGGTGGTAAACATGGTTTGAGCTTGTTGTATGAGCGTGGCTTCCACACTGGTGGACGGCACGTTGGTGTCCCTCTCGGCTTGTGCCCAGTTGGTTTTGACGCTTTGCATCACCTCCCCCAGTCTGTCTACGGCGTGGGTGGGCAGGGACGCATTGTCACCCAGTAGTGCCTTGGCGGTGGTCTGTATTTTTTTAAACAGCACATGTTTCACGGTCTCTCGAATCAGCACCACAATGGAGGTGTACAGGCTGTCAATGTTGTTGTTGACTAGAGCCTCATCCCGGGTGAATTCGGTTTTGGTTTTTTCTTGCACCTGTTTTTCATGGGCATCCATTTGTTCTCCCAGTTGTTTCAGCAGGTCAGTGACGTTGTGTAACACCATGTCAGTTGGCCCCGTGACAATGTCGTCTTTGGGTAATACTAGTAGTTGTGTAGGCGTGTGCGGTTTGCTGTGGGCTAGGTTGCTCTCAGGACTACTACTAACACTACTACTACGACTACGACTCTTGGGGGGTGTTGTTTTTTTAGATGCCTCAGCAGGTGGTGCCGCAACAGGTGGTGCCTCAGCAGGTGGTGCCGCAACAGGTGGTGCCGCAACAGACGGGTCAAACTGAATATCCATATTTTTAATTACACGGCGACTAAAAAATTACACTGAAAACTAGGTTCTTGGAGGCGGAGCTTACGCTGTTGTTAAAAAAAGTGTGGATAAATAAAAAAAAAAATGGAGTTGTCCGAGTTTTTAAAAGAGTACGTGTGTGCACGGTTGTGTGACTTTTATTTGTTTACAGAGGTGATGATGAACCAAAGTTCTTTTGAGGACGCTCAACAGGCTCTGGTGTCACGCCAAGCCGGTCAGAGTGTTGACGAGTTGGTAGCCAACCTGAGTGCGGTGTTGACCTTGGATGAAGCAGAGCACAAGGGGAACCTGTACCGTTGTTTCCTCATGGCTGGAACTACCAACTGGAGTGCCAACGACAACCGGTTTTTGTTGTTTGAAACCCCTCATTTAAGTGTGTTGGACTACTGGACGGGTGGTGGCACAGAAGCTCAAATTGTTGTACCCGCGTTAACGCCGTTGCCAGGTGGGGCAGGGGAAGCAGAGGCTTTTAAAGCCGCACGTCCTAACGCCAGTGTAACCGAGTTGTTACAGAGTGTGCCTAGGCCGGTGTCTCAGTCACGTCCTGCTGCCTCTATTGGGCTGCGGTTTCGTGACAAGTACTTTACCACCATGAGCCCCTATGTAACACTACTTACAAAGGGGGCCGAGGGAGTGTGGCGTGAAGACGTGGTTGGGAAAAACGGTACAACCGGGTTTCGTGTCCGTGGTTTTTTCAAACGGTCTGTACCCCGGTGGTTGCTGTCTGTGTTGTACACCCACTGCCGGTACTGCCAACTATTGGACTGGTTGTACCCGCCCATGAACTCACAGACACAAAAGTTTGTTATTCTTTAATGACCAACACACAACCAAAGTAGAGTAAAAACGGGGCGGTGGTTTCTACAATCTCCTGGTTGTGTCCAAACCCCCAGGAGTGATACCGCCACTGGCCGTCAGGTGCTAATGCGTACCCAACACACATGTGTTTAATTTTGTGGCGCTGAAACAGGTACGCCACGTTGTCATGACACTGCTTGGGTTCCATCCACCAGTACTTGATGGTGACCGACCGGAACAGCCCGCCCTTTTCTAAAATGGTAGACACCGGAATGTGGGGCGTCTCCACTTGTTCCACGGTAGAATACGGCACAAACTGGCGCAAACACACCTCCATTTCAAAAATGACGTTTTGAGGGGCGGTGTGGAGAACCACAAAAATATTGTGCACTAAAAATAAAAGCAAGGTACAAAAAAAAATATGAGTTTGCTTTCGGAGCGCCGATCTACGGCGTTGTACAACAGTGTAGTCGACTGTGCTGAGGTGGTGTGTGGCACGTTTATAGAGACCAACCCCTTGTTTTCAGGAGTGAGCAAGACGGCGACGGTGAAGCTGGATCCCCTCCATTCTTTTTTTATGGACAACAACCAAGTAACTTTTGCAGAGCCTGTACAGCTGGTGAGCAGTGCTGCCACGGTGAGTGGTGCTGGTACGTTGAGTTTTCCGTTCAACGTGAATGGTACCGCCACTTTGGTGATCCCAGACACTGTGAACACCACGTACCCTCACGTGTTGCGGTTCACACAGGGGTTGCTGTCGTCCTACAACCTGTTTGATTTGGACATTACCGTTGACACCAGTAAACCAGGGGTCACGGGCAACACCTCCTTTCGGCTGCCGCTGGTGGCGCCTGGCGGGACAGGGGACTACGACTTTACGGTGTACTGGGGTGAGCCGGGCCAGTCCACCGTGATTACCAACACGTCCGTGGTGACAGACTACACCCACACCTACTCCACCAGTGGGACGTACACTATAAAAATAGTGGGGAAGCTCCAGGGCTGGGTGTTTGGTCTGCCTGCAAACCAGTCGGACGCCCAAAAGTTACTCCTGATCAATGACTGGTATGACGGCTTTCAAATGGGGACTAGTGAGGGGTACTACTTTTCACGTTGTTACAACCTAAACATTCTTGCACCCCGTCCCCCCAACCTGAAAAATGTGGTCAACATGGACTTTGCGTTCTATATGACCGAGTCCATGGCAGAGGGGACCACGGTTCATGACTTTAGTAAGTGGGACGTGAGTGACGTGACCTCCATGCAGGCCATGTTCTCCAAGAGTGTCTTTAACTTTGACATCTCCACTTGGGATGTGAGTCAGGTCACCAACATGGCCTCGTTTCTGGAACAAAACAGTGTGTTTAATCAACCCTTGAACACCTGGGATGTGAGCAAGGTAAAAAACATGGAGTACATGTTTTCAGAGGCCTACGCCTTTAACCAGCCGCTGGACAAGTGGAACACGGGCAGTGTGTTATCAATGGAGTCCACACTGTACTACTGTGAGCTGTTTAACCAAAACATTGACAGCTGGGATGTGAGTCAGGTACAAAATTTTTATTACTTTATGTCAGACTGTTATGAGTTTAACCAGCCGTTAAACAGCTGGGATGTAAGAGCGGCAGTGACCATGGACTCCATGTTGCAGTACACCCGTTTCAATCGGCCCTTGAACAAGTGGGACACCCGGAATGTGCAAACCATGTACCAAATGTTTGTGTCCTGTCCGTTTGATCAAAACATTAACAACTGGAATGTGAGTAAGGTGCTGGACTTGGAGTACTGTTTTTATGAGTGTGCCGACTTTAATCAACCCCTTGACAAATGGGACGTCAGCAATTGCCTCAATTTGTCAAATATGTTTGAATACGCCTACACCTTTAACCAACCCCTGGACGCCTGGGATGTGAGTTCCGTGAACAACTTTGCTGGTCTGTTTGCGTTCACCAAGTTTAATCACCCGCTCTCCAGTTGGGACACCGCTCAGGGGAACGACATGTCGTCCATGTTCATTGGCACACCGTTTAACCAGGCGTTAGACATGTGGAGCGTCAGCAATGTGATTGCCATGGGATACATGTTTGCAGACAACACGGTGTTTAACCAAAACCTGAACTCGTGGAATGTGGAGAACAACTTGGTGTTTGAGCACATGTTTGATGGGTGCACCAGCTTCAAACAAACCCTGAGTGGCTGGTTTCCTCGGAATGCACAGAGCTTTACATTCTTTTTACATAATGCGGACATTAATGAGGCGGGTAGCACCGCCAACTATGACGCGCTGTTAAACTCCTGGGGGCTGCCACCCAAAATAGACTACCTGCCGTCCAACTTGGACTTTACGGCCAACCTGTGTTACTACAACGACGACGTGTCAGGTGTCGCCCATGACCAGTTGCAGACTGCCAAAAACTGGACCATTAGTGACTCCGGGCCGGTGGTTTAACCCACAATTTTTTTTTTTTTAAACAGTAACCACGGTGCCGTCAAACTTGGTGAACGTGAACCCCGCAAAGGGTTCATTAAAGGTGAGCTTTTGGTCTCTCAGGGTTTGAATCGCCACTTGTTCCCCCAGCAGGATGCCTTGGACAGAGTCGGAGCGGTAATGCACCCCGACCATGACCCGCCCCTGGGCAATGTTACCCGCCAGTTTTTCTAGTTCCGCTTGCACCGTCAGGGGGGCGCCAACGTAGGGGTCCAGCGTTAACCCATCCGCTGACGGCTGCACCGGTGAGGAGATCACAAAGGAGGTGTCAAACCAGGCCTTGAGCACCGTGACCACCGCCCCGGCAATGGTGGCATGGCCAGAAGGGTACGCCGGGTGACGGGGGCACCCCTCTGGGTACGCTTGAGACAGCAAATAGCTACCCTGAACTGCAAACGTGTCTGCCAGTGCCTGACTATTTAACACGTTGGAGGGCAGGGGGTAGGACGCTGCGGCCACTTTGGTTTGATGAATGCGCAGGGCGTACTCCTCTGGCCGAATGGTGCGGTGGACGTTCCATTTTTGAGTCCACGCCGCTTTCAGTGCGGCCACGCTGACTTGGGCAAGGAGCCCCAGGATGTGGGGTCCCCCAAAGGTGGAAAACCCCACTTGTTTGGTGGTGGTTTTGTAGGGGTTACCGACATTTAGGGGGCAACCCAGGGAGGACAGCACCTGAAAGGCATGCAACCCCTGTTGGTACGGCAGGTCATTGTGCACCCACTCCCCCAGGTCTCTGGCGTTGCGAATGTAACGTTTGACGGGGTCCCAGCTATAACTTTCAGTCACCGCGCCGCCACTTTCCACGCCCAGCAGCAGGGGCACAGTCTTTAAAAAGTTGTTGGCTGCACCCGGCAGGGGGACTTTGATCTTTTGGTCAATGGACGTGGGACCCAAGGGGCAGGGCAGATACAGGAACTGAGACACATAGAATCCGGCACCACCCCAGTTGCCCAACCGAAACAGGGTAGCTGGAGTCACCCCAAGCTCCGCAGCGGCAGCAGCCACGGTTGCGTCGCTGTTGTAGTCCACAAAGTTGACGTCCCGTGTCAATGCCATCCAGTAGCACTCCATTTCTTCAAGCCCCTTTTCAGTAGAAGCAAAGGTGGGGGGTGGGGGTGTTCCCAGTGAAAAGTTGTCAGCCCCCTCTAATGAATATGCCAGCGCGGACTGGGGGTCCACTTGTTTTCCGGCGGCGCCACCCAGCTGGACGGCCTCATAGTCAGCCGGCAGGCCGCTGTTCACCGCGGTGAGCAGGCTGTTGTAGGACGCCAGCACCGGCTCACCCAGGGCGTTGTGTTGCAGCCCCTTGGAGAACTGGGCAATGTAGGTGGGGTACAGGGTTTCATCACCGTTGGTGGAGTGCACGGGTGGCACGGTGTTGTACTGGCTCTGTGCAGCCGCCACCCGGATGTTGTACGCCGCGGTGCGCCGGGCTTCCACAGGTGGCAACGGGCTAGGAGCACTTTGAATCACCTTTCCCGTGACAAGCAAGTCCCCGTTTACAGTGGATGTCCCGTTGGCAACAAAGCTGGGCGTCACCACCCCGTCAACTCCCACACTGGTGTTTCCCACTTGAACACCACTGGCTTGTACCCAGCCATTCACGTTGACAAGCCCTTGGACTTCAAGTCCGTCCTCATTGGCCAGCACGGAGTTTCCCACGGACAGGGAGTTCCCCACGGACAGGGCGTTGTTGGCAATCACATTGTTGCTCACCACACCGTACGCCGACAAACAGGTTTCAGACACCTGAATGTTTCTGGCGGCAATATCTGTGCATGACATAGACGACAATAAACTCATTTTTTGATTTACTTTTATTTCCTAAACCAAGACAATTATTTGAATGGGGTTTATGGGCAACTTTTTGGGTGGCGTCTGGGTGCGCCTGTTTTTTTGTTTACCTTTTGAAGTGGTGTACCGGATGCCGTATGGAGGGGTGGTGGCGGTGGTGATATTTAGTTACATGGCCCTTGTTACGGCGTCACTGGTGGTGGAGCAAGGCGTTAAAGTGTACATGGCGTCCACACCTGAGGAGCGCAGGAGTAACATCCGGTTGTTGCTGTTAATGTGTACTACGTTTGTGGGTGTGGGTGCTGGCTATTTTATGGTCCCTTTTCAGTCGGTGTAGTAGTAATAAACAAAAACAGATGTGTACTTTTGTTTTGAACCTGTTGGGTGGTGTGTGGATCCGTTTTTTTTTGGGTTGGCCCATTCAAACTCTGTTTGTGGTTTTTCCACTGGGTGGTTACATCTTGTGCACGTACCTGTTGTTCCTGACGCTGACCATTTTTTGGGAGCAACTGTGTTGGGGGCGGAAGCAGCCCGAGTCCCGCTGGGAAACGCTGTGTGACACCATGTGTATGGCGGCCATGTATGTGGGCATAGGCATAGGTTTTGTGTTGACCGACTATAACAAGTAGACAACCAAAAATAAAAAAAAACCGGAGCAAACAGGGTGGTGGTGGGTGGGTACACGGTCGTTTGATTGTTTTAATTTTTTTTTTATTGCGACGTGGTCAAGGAGGATGGGGTGGTGGTGGAACAAGGGACAGAAGCTCCCCAGTCTTTACACTCCTCCACTAAGCGGCCAGAGGGGTCGGTGACATCCCCCATCCACTTGGGCAGCCAATAGTGAGGCATGTTGCTGGTCAGCGTAGGATAGTACTGTTGATACACTTGGTAGTAATACAGGGCCTCTTTGGAGGGAAACCGTGTTTTCACCTGTTCAAAGGTTTCATCCGATATAATGTTGTCCACAAACTCCCCAATGTAGGTTGCCCAGGTCTTGGCGCCGCTCACGCCGTCTGACAGGCCGTCTTTGCGCCGCCACAGCACTGACTCTGGCAGTTCACCCTCAAAGGAGCTGCGCAGGTGATACTTTTCAATGCCTTGATACGGCAGTTTTGCCTTTCCCATGTCAGACGCAAAGTGGACGACGTCCAGGTCCAGGAACGGCACCCGCAGCTCCAGGCCGTGACTAGAGATACACCGGTCCGCCCGGAGGACGTCAAAGTAGGGCAGCTCCTCTACCAGCCGCTTGCTCTCTTTTAAAAACTTTTCAGTGGAGGGAGCCTTTTTAAAGTACAGGTAGCCCCCAAACAGCTCATCAGACCCCTCTCCTGAAAAAATGATGGTGTCTTGGGTGTGTGTTTTAATGTACTTGGCAAGCAAATACATGGGCACACTGGCCCTGACCGTGGTAATGTCATACGACTCTAGCGCCCGGATGACCTCTGGGATGGCATTGAACCCCTCCAACGGGCTGTAGTGCACCTCGGTGTGGTTTTCTAGTGCCCCCAGGAACTCCGCAACCTCCCGTGCGTACCGGCAGTCCACGGACTCGGTCACTCCCTCTGTTTCTGCCATCCCAATGGAGTACGTGCGCACGTTGGGGTTCACCCGCAGTAGGATGCTGGCCACCACGGAGCTGTCCAACCCGCCAGAGAGCAGGCACCCAATGGGGCGGGCTTCACACCCTTGGAGCCTCTTTTTAACAGCCCGGAACAGCAGGGAGCGTAAACTAGAGGCTTCATGCACCCCGGAGAGTGCAAAGTGCAGGTTGGGGTACTCCTGTGTCCGCCACCTGTAAAACGAGTCTTTCAAGTCCACGTACGCGTAGCTCTTGGCAGCCACTTGTCTCACGCAGTTACAAAACGGCAGCAAGGCCGCCGCCACAGAGGCAAACGCGGGGTTGCCGTCTGTGGTAACACCCGCAAACAAGGGGCGAACGCCAATGTTGTCACGGGCAATCCACACCTTGTTGGTGTTGTAGTCCCGGAGGACAATGGCAAACACGCCGTCCAGCAGGTTGACAGTGTTATGAAAGCCATATTTTTCGTACAACCGGAGAATGACTTCACAGTCGGATCCCGACTTGCACACCAGGTTATGCTTCTGGGTGAGCTGGCGGTAGTTGTAGATTTCACCGTTGCACATGACCGCCACTTTGTGGTTGTCTGAAAAAAAGGGTTGGTTGCCGGCGGTGGAGGTGTCTACAATGGCCAGGCGTTTGAACGCCAGGAACTCCCGTGTGTTCATGACCAGGGTGCTGCTGTCTGGGCCCCGTGCATTCAACACCTGCTGCGCGTTCCACATGGTGGCTAAACAGGTTGACGGCCGGACATGAAACACTGCAAAAATACCACACATTTTGGTTTTTTTTCAACAACAACACAATTTAAAACACGCGGTAAACCTAAAGGTAACGCAAAAAGCCATGCAGTTGCCACTAGAAGCGGTGTTGCTGTTGCCAGTGGAGTCTCAAGACCGTGATGTTCAACCGTGCATCTGTGTCACTCTGGATTGCATGTCAGCAGCAGTGCGCTTGTTTTGGAGACGTGTTCTAAATTGTTTTTGTTTGTAAACAAAAAATAAATGATTTATGTGACGAGGCCGTTACCGCCTGCCATGGGAACCGCGTTGTACAATGTGGCAGAAGACTTGGGGCAACACGCGGCTACCCAGTCCGTTGGAGGAGCTGAAAACCCTGGCGTATCAGTACTGTTTACGCTACATTCACACCGACACGTTTTTGTTAGGGTGCATTCACATTTCCAACCGCTATGAATGTCCGCCACTAAAAGACACGCACTGCATTCTGTTTGTTGTACAGCCCGAGAACGCCTTTTTAGTGTATTTTCCCAAAGTGGTGGACAGCTTGCCCCTACCAGACGACATTGTGGACACTACCTCTTCCACGCCAACCAAGTACCTGTTTTTTCTTTTCTCTTGAAAAAATTAAAACACAAAAAAAAAAATCTGCTTTGCGCGCCCTCCCATCTATGGAACAAAAACAACAACCAGAAGAGGTGTCGTCGCCACGTCCTTTGAAACTTTCAGAGTTACCTGTGAATTGTTTGTGGCGCTTTGATCGTAGTGGTAGTAGTGCTGCCGCTGCCGCTACACATCCAATAAATGTTGTTGACACCTTGTTGCAACTGCTGCAGTTGTTTGTGTCACCTCAGGTGTTGAGTGTGCCTCCCATGACCACCGTGTCTTTTTTAAAACAGTGGGAAAACTATATAGCGGAGCATGAGGATGTGGGTCTGGAGTTGTTACTGCATGCACTGGGGCGTTTGCAGGGGCAGTTGCAGTTCCCGTTGGTGGACTTGGACCCCCAGCGCCACAGTTTTTACGTCAACATTCAGGTGGCTGAACTAGAGGGGCAGCAACACATTTTTAGTGACCGGTTGCAACAGAGCATTCAGGACTGGCTGAGGCAGCCCAGTAAACCGGTGTTACTGCTGTCACTAACGTTGGAGTTGGTAGACGAGTCCCACAAAGTGTTTGTGGCCCTCAAAAAAGGCTTGCCACGTGTACAAGTGTTATACATTGACTCTCATGGCTCGGCTGACAAGTTGGCAAAGTCGGGGCAGCAACTGTTTTTAGAGCACGTCCAGCCGTTGGTGGGGCCTGTTGACACGGTGTTGTCCGAGTGTCCCACGTTGCAACTCAGTGAACACGGTGGGAACTGTGTGCAATGGTTTTTGTTAACGTTTGCCATGTTTGTCTGTAACCCGGACCAGTTGTTTCAACCCACAACGTTGTTACGCTCCCTTCATACCAACGCCTCCATTAACATTTTGCTGTTTTCACTGTTTTTGTTTTGTGAGTACCTGGGTGTTCGTGGGGACTTGAATCCCGTGTTTTATGGGTGGTTTCGGACACGGCGGCATGTGGCCGACGTGGTTGTAGAGGCTCACCGGGAGGATGAAACCATGCGGAGGGAGTTGAGTGAGGTGTTACCGGTGACCAACTGTCCGACGTACGCCTTTCTTAGTTGCCCTGAGGAGTGTGTCAAGTGTCAGGGTGTGTGTGCTTACCCAGTGTCTGCCGCCCCTGGAGGGCCTGGAGGGCCGTGTCAGCATGGGTCTCCGTTGGAGTTGGCACAAAAAATGGTGGTGTTGTGTAATGACTTGTCAGCAGCCGGGCTGCAACTGGGGGCCATTACAAGACCGCCGGTGTTACAGGTGCCAGTGACGGTGGATGACTTTCGTCCCTTTGTGTTCCCGGTGAGTGGGGGTGAACCCCTGGTGTTTGAAAAGTTTGTTGACGAGCTGTCACAGGTGGCAAGGTATCAACGGCTGTACACCCAGTTTGAACACTGGCAGACAACTCTGTTACCCGTTCTCCGGCAGCACGCCCAGTTTGTTTCTCCTGAAAACATGGACAAGGTGCAGCAACATGTTACTAACCTGGCAATTCAAGTGAACCAAGTCAAGTCAAGGTTGGCACAAAGTGAACCGTTTCAACACTTCCCCGTGCGCTACTTGGTGAGACTACATGAACTGTATGATGCCGCTAACCACGAGGTGACCAGACTGGTCAAACAAGAGGAACAGGGAGTGAATACCATGATCCGTGACACCACCAACTATGTTGTAGCCCAGCGCCCTCATGCAGGTCAGGAAGCGGTAAGAACCAAAGTGGCTTCCCTTTTTACTCAGTTTGAACACCTGTGGAGTGAGTACGTGTTCATAGCAAATGTAACAGGACCAAATGTGTTGCTAGTGTCGTTTAAAAACCAGTTGGTACGTATGGCGCCCCTGTTTCAGGATAACAATGAAGAACAACGTCCAGCCAAACGTGCAAAACTGGGTGTAGAGTAGAGCGAAAGGTCAAGTGGAAAAAAATGGTGCGCATTAAAACAAAAAAAGCAAAATGTCACGTGTGTGCCCGTTGAAACCAGTGAACTTGTTTTTTCAACAACTAGTGGACTCGTACTGCTTTGATAGGCGTGAAAACTTGGAAGATGTGTACTTTGTGTCAGACAAGGTTGTGGTTTTAATCATCACTGAGACAGAGTTTCGGTTTGTGTTTGACCAGGTGTTGTTGCAGCAACCGGGTGGGAGGAGGGTGTTGCTGTACCGAGATGAGGTTCACAGTGTTAACTTGACCTTGGAATATCAAAATGAGCAACCTGGAGTGATTGTGAACAGTAAAGTGGGTTGTGTCAGCTACGTAGACTCGTATAACTTGTTTACAAGTGGTGCAGAGGCAAAGTACATGCGTGTTATAAAACCAAGCAGTGGCAACATGCAAGACATGTTGAAGGCTATGAGGGCAGAGTTACAAAAAAAAGTGGAAGCTGGAGGGGTTGGATACCTTTGTCAAAGGGAGGTGTTTCGGTCCAAACTGTTGTTTGACTTGGATCAAGTACGGCAGCAGTTGGTGTTGTTAGTGGAAGAAGAAAAAACCTTTTATTTTGACTTGACGTTAGACGACGTGGTTTACTACTGCTTGAACTCTGACAACCAGTACACTGTTTTGTTGACCAATCTGGATCAATTGCCTGCTAAAAAGAAGTTGATGTACCCACCATGGGAGCTGCAAAAAACTAGGGAGGTGCCTGGTGATGCTACCACTCCTCATAAAATGAGGTATTTGGCGTGGCAGTTTGGTGTTTTACTTCTTTGGGTAGCGTTGCAACTTGACTTTGATACAGACGATCGCAATGAACAGTTGACACCAAGAAAGGATGTTGCTGATTTGTTCAACACCTACTTTCAGTCGTCCGAAGCAAACGTGGCGGATGTGGAAGGAGAGGAACCATTGTTGCTGGGTGTGATAAGTGATTACATTTTTGAAATTTTACAAGTAAACGGTGCTTTTTATTTTACTCCCTCTGGTAACAACCCAACACCGCTGCACCAGTCTTTGTTAGCCGAAGTAGAAGGCGTGAAGCCCGCATCACTTCCTAGCACAATTCAAAAAGAGCTTGTGACTTCCTATCGCTCTTTTTTAGAAGCCCGCGCTGCAAGTATGGGGTTGTCACTGGAAGTTCCTTCCCAATTAGTTATAACACTGCCTGCTAATCAAAATTTTATTGATTTCACAGAGGAAGAGCCCGAGTTACGGGCGTATACAGCATCCACTGTAAAAATCCTAGTTCCATCCGGCTTAGGGAGTGGTGCAGAAGAAAAAAATTAATCAGATGCCCGAGGTTCAGATACCCAAGGATATTGATCTATGTTACCCACAAGGGCTGCGCCCAATCTTGGTCTCAACTGAGCTTCCGTTAACATGGAAGGTTTTTGTTTTTTGGCGTAATAACACAAAAGTGAAGTCAAGTTGTACAGCACCCAAGCCCCACAATTAACTTCTCTTCTTGCTTGCTGTGTGCATGGCACAGTGCTCCACGTCCATTCTTGGTTCTCTGCCGCCCCCTCCTCCCTACGTTTAGCTTCAAGTTGTGTCAAACCAAGATTCCATATTTTTTGCACTCTTTCGTTACCAACTACTCCCAATGAATTAAAAATGCGAACAGTGCGTGAGGCATTGTGTAGTAACAACAACATCCAGTGGTTATTGCCATCAAACGCCGGTGACAGTACATATTCATTTTCAGTCAACAAGGTATTAAAACTTGTAAGAAAACGTTCTGTTAGATTTTTGTTATCTGGATTTGTAAAGGAAGTATAAATATTTTGTTGATGATGTGGTTCTAAAACAATCCAATCTGTCTCCGTACCTAACCATGCATTAATTTTCACTATGTAGTCGTTCATCAAATCGTCATCAATATATTTGCGTGGTTCAAGATTTGGATATACTTTTTTGGCAACTTTGTACAAGTATTCTTCTTGATACGTGTTTGTAGGTGGTGTTAAAATATTGCACGTGTTTTCCAACTCGGTATTTGTAGGTGCCGGAAGAACTAGGTCTAAGTCTTCATGCAATTTCCATGACGGTTGTGTGGGGCACGTTGGTTGTGATCCTTCCCTTTTTTGTCGTTTTTTTGGCTGTTGTGAAGAAGATTGTAGTCTATTACTAAGTTGCTTATATATATCCTCCAGTTTTACCCATTCCCCTGCTGCTCTTTTCCCTGCTGCTGCTCCTTCCCCTGCTGCTGCTGCTGCTGCTGCTCCTTCCCCTGCTGCTGCTGCTCCTTCCCCTGCTGCCCCTGGTGCTGTCGTTTTCAAAATTTCATTCATGTCATAATCATCTACATCAACAATTCCTTCCATTGTGAAATCTAGTTGAGGTTCACCTAGTGGAACAGAAATAGATGGGCGTTGACTTGGATCATAATGTAAATAGTTTCCTAATTGTAAATCAGTTCTAAAAATGGTATTTAATGTATCTAGTTGTTTTTCAACATACGTTCTTTCTTTTATCTGTGTCAATATTGCGCCAATTTGCGTGCTTAATCTTAAATCATCAGTTATTTGTTGTAAGCACTGGGCTGCCAGAATACCAATTTGCCAAGACAGCAAAGAATTTACGTTTGTTTCTTGAATTACTGCAGGTACTAGTAATAATTCAGGAGGTGGGTAAGTCATTTGGTACGTAAAGCTGTTTTCGGTAACACGTATAGGTATCACATAATCAATGTCTCCCACTAAAATATGGTAGCTATCGTTATTTGGAGTATGGCTTGCACATTTAAAATACACTGTTTGAGTGTTAATATCTAAGTGTAAAAACTTTGGAAATGCTACTTTAACACTTTCTATTTGAGTTAACTGAAAACGTACAACATCTAAAATTTGTCTTACCGTGTGTTTCCTTCTTTCTAAATTTTGTTCTTTTTGTTTTAACTTTACTAGAAAGTCATGCAAGGTTCCATCACAATGTTGAGACAAAAAACAATCAGTGACAACAATCTTATTTCCAATAGGGTGTGCAAATTTTTTTGTATTCATAGACACAGCTTTGGAAAAATTGAAATGCAATGTTTTTAAGACATTACTTTCTAATAGTATCTTCTTAAATTGATCTAGGTCAACCTCTCGTACGTCTAGTAAATTCAAAAATTTGCCTTTTAAATACACGTTTTGTTTTGGGTCTTTTAACAAATAGTTATTGTTGTTGTCTTTTTGTTTGTTGTGCCACTTAAACCCATACTTTGTTTCGGGAGTGCTGCCTACATCAAAAGACAGTTTCCATTGTTGATTTTTTTCACCAGAAAACACGCCCTTTTCTGCTGTTTTAATAGTTGAATAAACAAATTTGGAAGTAAACAAATCAGTGTCTAGTGTCCTTTGGTTTGCATCATTACCATCATAAATAGTAGAGTCGCAGTAGTAAATATCTGACATTTTTTATACACTAAAGATTTTTTATTGTTGCTTCAACTCAACCCTATAAATCAAATGAAGATCTCCTCCAGTTATTGTCATCACTTGTACTGGAGGAACCAGTCTTGAGAGTTTCGTTACCTGTTGTTCCAGGTGTAAAGGGATCTTGAGGGACTGCAGGAGCGGATGCAGAACCAAATGCAGGAGCGGATGCAGGTGCTAACTGTGCGAGGGGAACATTAGACGGTGGCAGTTGTTGGGGTGGTACTATGGGTAACTTTCTCTCTTTTTCTTTGTTGGCAATATATGCTTTTACTGCTTCGCAGTTTTCTGAATAAATTTGTTGAGCTTTTGGTAACAAGTTTTTCAAGTCGGGATATGTAAATGCATAAGTGTGAACATTTGTGTCTGCTAGTATTCTGGCTATTTTTTCACAACTGTTTTTCAATCTTCTTGTCCTCTCAAACATTTGTTCTGATTTGAGTCCCCTATTTGTATTTGTTACTACTTTGAATGTCTTATCTAAATCACTTTTTGCATTCTGTAACGTTTTTTGTATTTCCGGTGTCAACATACTAAATTGGATAGATTCTGTTGACACAGCTGGCGTCAATAGTAGTGGTTGGCCAACGATGAAATCATAGAAAGCTGCAGTGATAGCATATTGCGAAGTCAACAACTCTTGTTCAAACATTTGAGCTAATGTCATAAATTTATCAGGCAATGTTTGTTGTTCAAACACTTCTTTAGGAAAAGACACTGGATAACTGTATATTGTCATGTACTGTTGGATTGTTTCCATCAACACCTCAAGGCCGGCATCTTTAAATTTTGGTATTTCTCGAACTTTTAAATACTCCCTGAGTTCAGTTGCTACGCGATGGCTTAGCCTTTGTACATTTGTATCAGAAAACGGTATGCCTGATAGCAATGTTGTTGGAATTGTTGTGTAATCCCAAGAAGCAATTTGTTCCGGAAATGGTTGACGAAAAAATGCATTCAATGTACTGACCAGGTTTGACGTTACAGCTTCTGTTGTTAAGAACATTTTTGTTGCAATAAAGCCCCGTACTGTTTGAATTAATGTTCTAATATTATCAATTGTTAGTTTTCCTAAAATTGCTACCATATTGTTTTTAACCTCTGGTTCCAATTCAAACCTATCAAGAGCTACCATTAAAACCCAAATAGCCAAATTATAAAACAATCCTCTCAATAGCAAAAACTTGTCCAAGCTTTGTTGTAATGTCGTGATTGCATCTTCCTCCATTATTGGCAACGGTCCCCTTAAAATAGCTTCTTCCTCACTGTCACTTTCAACATCAACAGTAGGTATACGTGTTCCAGATGCAGCAGCAGGAGTTCTAGATGGAGTTCCAGATGCAGCAGCAGCAGGAGTTCCAGATGGAGTTCTAGTTGAAGTTCCAGGTGCAGCAGCAGCAGGAGTTCTAGATGGAGTTCTAGATGGAGTTTCATCTTTGGGGGATGAATAACGAAATGCATTAGGAGAAAAACTTGGTTCATGCTGTTCTTCCCCATCAATATTCTGTTGCACACTACGTTTAGTTTCATCTCCAACTGAAGAAGGAGAAGTAAGAGCAGCAGGAGTTCCAGGTCGAACAACATTAGAAGCCCCAGGCTTAAGAGGAAGAGCAGCAAATTCATCAGCAGAAGTTCCAGGTGCAGCAGCAGAAGTTACAGGAGCACCAGAAAAAACCTGCTCTTGTTCTTTCCCATCAATCTTTTGTTTCAAATTACGTTTAGATTCATCTCCAACTGAGAAAGAAGAAGAAGAAGCACCACTTCTACGTGAACTTTGTACACCAAGTGCAGCAGCAGGAGATTCAGGTGCAACAGCATCACGTCGTCGCTTTTCTCCAACATGAGGTGAAGAAGCACCACTTGTAGGTGAACTTTGTACACCAAGTGCAGCAGGAGTTCCAGGTGTAGGAGATTCAGATGCAGCAGCAGGAGATTCAGATGCATCAGCAGATGCATCAGCAGAAGAACGTTTACGCTTGCCAAGTGAAGCAGTAGAGCCATCATATGAATAAACTGTACTTGGGCTTCGTTCAGGAGTTCCAGGTGCAGCAGCAGCAGCAGGAGTTCTAGGTGCAGCAGCAGATGCATCAGCAGAAGAACGTTTACGCTTGCCAGTTATAGGAGAACCACTACGTGGTGACTCAAATGGATAAACTGTATTAGGGCTAGAGCTTTGTTTAGGTGTAACAGGTGCAACAGGTGCAACAGGTGCAACAGGTGCAACAGGTGCAACAGGTGCAACAGGTGCAACAGGTGCAGCGTCACCGCTTTGTGCAGCAGGAGGAGGGCACACTTCAGATAATGAGGGTCGTGATCTTAGATCAGCAATTTTAGACTCAGAAGCAGCCTCCTGAGTAGCAGTTTTTGAAGACGATGATGATTCAAAAGATAAATCAGAAAATGGTTGCAAGTGTGTTGATGAAGCACCTTCCCCAACTTCATCTTCACTTTCACTTTCTTCCCCAACTTCATCTTCACTTTCTCCCCCCTCATTTACTCTCTCATCTGACCTTTCACCATCACCATCACCATCACCATCACCACCAACCTCACCACTCACTTCATCTTCACTCTCTTTTGATCCACTCCTTTCAGCTTCACTTTCTTTTCCAAGAGAAGGAACGGTAATGGGTTGGCTAATATGTCGTCTTCTTGAATGATCAAACATATTTACGTATTGAGCACATTCTTCACCTAGCCTGTTCCTAATTTGATTATTTAGCAATTGTACACGGTTTAGTATGGGGTCAACTTTTTCGTAAGGTTTCTCATACATTTCTCGTATCAATTGTCTATCACGAAAGAAATCTATCAAAGAATGTTGATCCTCATTTTCTACTGGCCACAAAGAAAGAACACTGTATGCAATTAACATTCCCAACTCCCAAGACAGCATTGCGGCTGTTATATTTTCATCTGGTAAATCAAACGATTGGTTTTCTTCTTTTGATGGGGTCAAGGTTAAATAAGCAAAATTTGGTACACCCTCATCCTTAGGATAATCATCGTAATCGTCAACAAAGGCACCATAAGGCGTTGTGGGCAGCGGAATAAAAGTGGATTGCTGGATATAATAGAACCTCTCTGGCGAAGAAGAATCCTTAGGAAAAGATTCAATAACACCTTGAACACAATCCAAGTTGTTTAAATACATGTTAGCGTCCAAATCATTTTCATGTCCTTCTCTCCAATAATACCAAACTGCATCAGGTGTAAGATCTAAATATAAATGGTTGTTGTCAAATAAACACTCTAGCTGTTGTCTTACGGTTTCTAGCATTTTTAACACCAAATACTTTTTCTGATCATCTTCAAGCTGTCTTACTTTACGGAACCACTTGTTTAAATCACCGTCAGGACATGGCATCACCGTGGCTTTCCAACTTGTTTGTCCATCTACTGGGGCTGTATGAAGCAACTCAGTTTGTAAAGGCAAATCTAATTCAGGCACTAAACACTGCTCCAGCAGATCACATTTGTTGGTTTCACTCTGAATTACTGTGTGATAGGCATCAAATCCATCTGTACGATTCGAAAATTCAACCGCCAAAGCCACTTTGTTTACTGCGTCACTATAACAGTACACTGCATTTTTTTGAGTTTTAGGTGTTGAATACTTATTTTGTGATTGGAGAAGTTTTTTTTGTTTCAGGGTGTAAATGTTGTCACCAATTGTTATTTTAATGGTGTCATAAGGAGGCTGAAACTCAATGGAACCATTTCTTTGTTCTTGAGTGGTTGCCGCCAAGTAAAATAACAATTGTTTTTGTAAACTACCTTGTTGCCTCATGTTAGCAAGGATCGCTTGTAGTCTTTGATTGCCAGGAGGAGACTTATCACCAGGAACGCCCGCAGCAGCAGGAGACCTAGCAGCAGGAGACCTAGCAGCAGGAGACCTAGCAGAAGGAGGAGCACCCGCAGCGTCAGGAGCGCCAGCAGCAGAAGGAGACCTAGCAGCGCCAGGAGCATCAGTACGTGGACGCTTGTTTGGTGATGATGCCTTTTTCCTAAGAATAGCATCAGAATCACGAGACTTTTTGGTAGAAGGAGACCCAAAGACTGCCGCATCAAGTTCAGCCTCTGTAGGGCGTATAAGTGGTGCGGCACCTGCTGCTGCTGCTGCGGCACCTGCCGCGGCTCCTGCTTCTTCTCTCACTCCCACTGTTATGCTTTTGCGTTGCAAAGGGTAATATTTCAAGTAACTTGTCACAAAACTACCCATGTTTTCCTTTAAAAATTGGTTTACCTCCTCTAGTTTTTCTTCTAGCAATGTACGGTTTTCTATAAGTGGTCCCAGTGGATTTTTAGAAGAGTTTCGTAACATTAGGGTTACAAAATCTTTCATCTCTGGTTTACACGTAAACAGCTCAACAGCGCAGCATGCAATGATGACACCCAACTCCCAAGACAACATGGCCTGCTTGACATCTGAAGGCAAGTCGCGTTTTACCCAACCTCCTCCACCTATTACTAAAGTTCCTTTTTTGTCTATTAAGTCAATGGTTCCTCCAAGTTCTTTTGTTGGCAAGGGTTTGTAAGAAGAAGTATAAATATTATATTCTTCTATAACCCGTCTAGGCAACACACTGGCTAAATCACCCAGTGCCACTCGATAGGTACCAGTTTCTTCATTCTCACAAAAAAACAAGACGTTGTCAAGTTTTAAATCTAAATATAAAAATTCGTTGTCCAAATTATACAAACATAGCATTTGCTCTCGCACCTGCTCCATAACCTGGAGCACTGAGTCGACTTTGTCTGCTGAATTTAACCTCCTATCGGCGTTTAGCGCGGCCAACCACTTGTCCAAGTCACCACTAGCAGGTTCCATTAACACCGCCTTCCACACATCTTCTTGACCTTTAGGTTTTAAACCTTGTACATCTAACTGTTGTTGAGTTAAATTTAGTGCTTGTACATATTTTACACGCAACACGTTGCAACGCTGCTCTACGTTTAACCTTTGGGCAATTTCTTCTTCATTGGTGTTAAAAGAATACTTGATGACCAGTCGTACTTGATGAGTTTCATCATACAAATTGTACACAGCACCCAACCCACCTTGAGCCAAAAACGTTCGTTTTAAATGAAAAACAAAGTTGCCATAGCTGCGGCCTGTTTTGATGATGATAATATCTTTTTGTGTTGAATCATACTTAATGCTAGCACCGGAACTACGTGTGGTGTCTGTGCTGAACAGAAATTCTAACAACTGTTTTTGTTTTTCTGAGTCAATTGGGAGTGGCGCAGGTTCACCCCTTTTTTTTAAAGGCCCGCACAAACTTTGAGGAACAGTAAACATTTATTTATCAGCACACATTTTTTTTTAAATTAAATCTCGTTCAACCGCTGTTCTAACACAGAAATGCGCCTTTCATACGTCAACTTGACCAGCGCCACCTCCTTTTCACACTGCTGGCTTAACTCCTTGCACCGAGTGGTTAACGTCTTGACACTAGCATTGGCCTCCTTCAGCCGGCGGTTGACGTCCTCCCTTGACTCTCTCAGGTGAGCCACGTCTGCATGTGCACGTTGGAGCTGCGCTGTCAACTCCCGCACCGAGGCCTGCAACTGAATAATTTTGGGGCCGTCACTGTTCCTGTTTGCCTCCAACTGCCGGGCATGATCTTTCAGCCGTGCCTCGGCACACACCGCCCGACTCTCTGCAGAGTGCACCGCTTGCATCAACTCCATGGTCTCCCGGGTGTGAGTGTCCCGCAGTGCACTGACCTCACTGCGCAACCCCTGCACCGCTTCTTGATACGCCACCTCAGCGGCTGCCAACGCCTCGGTGTGCCGTAACTCACACTCCTTTAGCTGCGTGCTCAGCTTGTCACGCACACGCCCCAGGGCGGTCAACTGCTCCTGGAGACCCTGAATCTCCTCGTTCTTACGCTGCACCTGGCCCTCAGTAAACGCCACCTGCTGCTCCAGTATACCCAACTTGCTGCCCACGTCGTTCAGGGCACCCTCATGCTGCTTGTTTAACTTGGCCAGCTTGGCCTTGTACCCCTCCCGCTCCGCCAGCTGGGCCTGCTTCATCTCCTCAATGGACTGCAACGCCGTCTCCCGGAACGCCTTGTGCTCCCGCTCAGATGCTTCTAGTGCACTGGACATTTCGGTCTGGAGTTCCTCCAAAGCCTCCTCCAGGGACTCTTTTTCTGCCTCTAGTTCCTCCTGGGCGGCCAGGTCGGTTTGAGCCTGTTGTAACTCCCCCTCCAACCGGCTGCAGGTGTGAACATGCATCTCCATCTCCTCCCGCTGACTGGCGACCGTGCGCTCCAGGTCACACCCCCGCAACTCCAACTCCAACACCTTGGCCTCCAACACGGCCGAGTTTTGTAACAACCCCTCCAACTGCTCCCGCACCTTGCCCTGCAACTCCTGCAGCTGCTTGGCAGCAGTTTCCTGGACCTCTTGCAACGCCCGGGAACTACTAGTTTCCACTTCCGTCACCCGGGTGGTCAGGGTGGCCACAGTGGCCTCTGACTGTTGCAACGCCTCTTGCGCCACCGCCAAGTCCCGCTCCTTTGCCTCCAGCTGGGTTTGTAATCCCTGCTGCTGCTGCAGCTGACCGTGCAGCTCCGCACGTAACAGCCGTAACTCCTCTGTGCTTGCCACACTCTCCTTGCGTGCTGTAGCCGCGGTGATAGACGCGTCCTCCAGCTCCTTTAAAATACGGCGCTGACTCACTGTAAAGTACGTGGACGCGGCAGACCACACAAAGTCACACGCCGCCTCTGCCCAGGTGCCCTCATAGCCCGGGTACTTGTTTAAAAACGTGTCTCTGGCGCCCTCGTACTGCTTTTTTAACTTGTCAAAACTAGACACGTTCTCACTGGCTAGTCCCAACACCTCAAAGTTGGACTCTATCAGCCGAGTCAGGGCGGCCTTGTTTTTGCTGACCACCTCTGCTTCTTGTGCCTCTACGAACGCCACTAGTTTGGACGCGTACAGCTCCATCTCATCCCCAAACGCCTTGGCGGCGTACTCGGCACAGGCCACCTCACGAGCCATGCGGCACATGTCCTGCAGCGTGGGCAGCTGCACCGGCAGGGAGGTCAACAGGCTGGCAATCCGCGTCTTGTACACCTCACACGCCTGCTCCATGGAGGAGATGCACTGCCCCTGAGACAGCAAAGACCAGGTGGACTTGATAGACGGCGCCACCCCACGGTTAATGGCCTCCAGAAAAGACCGACACATTTGCACAAACAGCTTGCCACTTAGAGGCTGACCACACGCGGTTTTGGGTTTCACAGAGTGTAACACATCCTGGCGCAGCTTCTGGATTTGTTGCACAAACACGTCACGCAACCCGGCGTTGGGGGTGGTGTCCAGATCCTGTAACGCGTCCTCATTTTCACAAGGCCGCACCAACGTCGTGCACGCCCGTACCGCAAAAAAGTCCTTTAAACACTTTCGGATCTTGTTTTTGTCCGACAGCACATCGGTGCTTTCCTTTAACGCGTTCTCCAGGTAGTCCATTTCAGTGATGGGCTGGTTGGCGGCGTCACGCAGCCGCAACGCAAAGTCTCTTACAATCCATAGGAAAGAGGGGAAGACGTCTTCCTTCACCCCGGCGCTCTGCTCTGCGGGGCGGCGGATTTGCTCCGCGACCTTGACCACCAGGGAGAGGGTGTTTAGGGCCTCCTCATCAATGGAGCCCACGGAGTTGTAAATAAAGTAGGACGACAGCAGCAGCGCCAAACAAAACACTTTGGTGTCATGGGTGGAGTTGGCGTCCAGGGCGGAAATGCCTTCCGTGTCAATCACCAGAGTGGGGACATTTTTTTTGGGGCTGCACCCCAGGAGTTGGGTGGACACCCACAGGCCTTTGGTGTGTGCCTGAATGGTGGGACCCACCCCAAACCCTGTGTTGTCACCCGGCTCTTTTTGAAGCAACACCCGGTTTAGTAGAAACGACTTGCCGGTGCGGTACTTGCCCACCACAGAAACCACACCCAACGGCGCCGGCAGGGTGTCTATCCAACTGGCTGCCTCCTCGTTGATGCTGTAAACGCCGTCCTCACACACAATAAACGGCAACACACGGTGGGAGGACACCGCAGCAGTAGCAGCAGCAGCACTGGGACCCACTGCCGTACCCACTACCGTACCCACTGCCGTACCCACTGCCGTACCCGCAGCGCCCCTGTCTTCTTTCAGCCTCTTGTTTTTTTCACGACTTTTTTTACACTCTCGCATACTGCTCTCCCAATCACGCTTGTTGTGGCTCACTGTGTGGTGGCTCACTGTGTTGTGACTCATTGTGGGCCTTTACAAAAGTGGTGCTATAATAAATTTTTTATTGTTTTTTGTAAAATAAAAAACAAACATGTCAGATTGTGGTCAACCCATGTGCAACCTGTGTGTTGCCACCAACCCGGTGTTTCCCTGTGTGGGTGTGCCTGGGGCTGGCGACCCCAGTCAAACTGGTAGTAGTAGTAGTAGTACCGCACAGCCACCCCCCACTAGTGACACGTGGGCGTACGGCTCCAAAACATACATCCCCATCCTCCGTGCCATGGACACTGACCCCACCAAACTGTGTTCAGATGTGGCTGGGGATCTGGGGCTGTACGACATTGCCGGCACCTGCATCCCCCAGTCGTACAGCCTGAACAACGTGAACAAAGCCCAAACCGCGGCGCTGCTTGTGGATGACACCCTGCTCAACAACTACACCGACCCAGCCAAGTTCCCGCTGCAAGCGGTGCACAAGGTGTGGGGTGACGGCGGGGGCAAGTTTAACAAGGGCGTGAACAAAAAAAATGTGTATGTGGGCGCCTCCTCCGAGGGTGTCAACTTTACCATTGGGGGGAAGGCGTACACCAAAACTCAGCAGGTGTTGTACCTGGAGGCACACGGGGACAAGTACAGCGGCAACGTGCCAGGGCTTACCAGTGGTGGGAAACAGGATGCCACCTGTTTCAACCCCAACCAAAAAACGTTCTATGTGGGACAAGGGCGGACGTGTAAAGCCGGGGATGTGCCGTTGCCACAGTGCCCCAAGTGGACGGAAATGTCGTCCACCATTCCTGGGTACAACCACCGGGTGGGGGGTGTGGCCTGCACCCGGTCTCAGTACGGCCCGGGGGTGTACAACATGCTGTGCTACGTGCCCAAAACAGAGGACACCTCCAACGGCGGCCGGGGGTACGTGTTTGCCATGTGGCCGTTTCATTATGAGGAGATTTACAAGGGGGCTCAAAAAGTGGATGACACCAAGGTGCCCTGTTTTAATGAGTGTGACGGCATGACACCGGTTTCAGCCAGCTGTCCAGCAGCCAAGGGGTGTTACCCCACCGGCTCCACTGGCGCCCCCATCACGGATGACTACTTTTCCGTCATTAATCACGAGGTGGACATTGAAATCCCCTGTAACTCGCCGCAACTTGACTGGGCCACACAAATGACGTGGGACACCATGAACTGCAACACCTGGAACAGTGACATTAACTACTACGGTGTGGACACGGGGGCGTACTACAGTCAAGTGGCTGTAAAAAACCCCAATGGCACCTTTATTTCTGTTCAACCCGAGGCCAGTGTTCAAAAGGACTACCACTGGTACACTCTAGACTGGTACGTCAACCCCACTGACTACACTAAAAACTATGTGGCGTTTTATTTTGATGACCCCTTTGATCCCAACAAAAATGACCCCCTGTTGCCCGCCCAGCCAACAGGCAAGCCGGTGTTTATGACCAACCGGTTTGTACCCACTCGTGCCGGACGGCTTAACTTTGGGCCCTGGATGGCGTGGTGGGGTTACGGCGGCAACAAGGGGTTTACCCCCCAGTTTGACACGGTGAAAGTGCGCATGGCTCACCTGTCAATTAGTCCCTACCCCAACTCTGCCATTGACTTTCCACAGTCGTACGACCAGGCTGGGGTGGCGTGTGACTTTGTGGACCTGGTTACCCCCGGCACCCCTGCCACCAAGCCCAGCAACGGCAAGTTCCCGTTGTGGGCCATCATTGTGATAGTGCTGGGCACGGTTGTCCTGGGGCTGGTCATTTGGGCCATCATTGATGGCGTGAAACACAAGAAAAAATTTATAAACTAGTAGTAGTATAAAAAAATCAAAACAACTTTTGTAAATGAGTCGAGTCTCTGCACTAGAGCAAGTTTCAAACCTCACCGGCAACCTCAAGGTTCTTTTGATGAACTTGACACGTCCACAAAACAGGAACCTGGAGGCTGATGTACGTAACGTAAAGCGTTTGACCGAGTTATTGCAAGGTGTTGTTGCGGCACACCAAGTACCCGTTGCGGCGCAAGAAATGTTTTGGACATTCTACAATACAGCTGGCAGTCTTTTACGTAAACAAATCAGTAACGATATGGCTTTGGAGGTAGTCAAAACTGAACCAAAGATTGCTACACTTGTTCGACAACTTAAAAACGGAAATGCGACAGCAGACCAAGTCAGGGCAGAGGTAGCCAATCTGGTTGCAAAACTACCTCCTGGCCTAACCACCGTGGAACGGCTGATGAGTAAAATACAGTTTGACATGAACCCTAAAATACCGTCTTCTGTGCAGCCTGTAGGGCCACCTAGTGCGGCTGGTGCGGCTGGT
>Ga0214923_10001169_pt1 | contig 37802 bp, 47 predicted proteins | sample LL1510_MetaG_FD_177993 | JGI IMG/M metagenome (GOLD analysis project Ga0214923, IMG submission 177993) | Freshwater microbial communities from Lake Lanier, Atlanta, Georgia, United States - LL-1510 | ecosystem: Environmental > Aquatic > Freshwater > Lake | place: USA: Georgia | collected...
CGACACCTCGTAACCCATTTCTTCCAGATCGCTGACGACTGTGGGGAGTCCCAGCGAGATGTGTCCCTCGACATTTTCGAAGAGGCAGAGGACGGGTCGGCAAAGTCGAATACCATCTGCAATCCAGGGCCAGAGGTGTCGGGGGTCGTCCTTTCCCTTTCGCTTTCCGGCTGCGGAGAATGGCTGGCACGGCCAGCCCCCAGAGATGACGTCCACCAGTCCGTGAAACTTTCCGAAGTCAAACGACTTGAGATTCGACCATATAGGAACTGGGTCCAGGAGTCCCGCTTCCATTTTAGAGACCAGGTTCGCGACGGCGAAGGCTTCGATCTCACAAAAAGCGATTGTGCGCAGATTTCGGACAACTCTTGATAGTCCGAGACCAATTCCACCGTACCCAGCGCACAACTCGATGTGATTGACTTGGGTATTATCCAGCATCCGACCTCGCTCATTCTTGGTGACCTCCATTATCGTCCCTCTCGTTCAGAAGAGGGCCGGCCGGGAATTTGTCCCGGCCGGCCCCTGTAACTCAAGCAATCGCGCGGTGGTTGGTGATCCTGTCCGCGATCAGTACTGCCTTGAAGCGCTGGATGAGCGCGCGGGCCTCTGGCGTCCAATGCTTCCTGAGGACCAACCCCTGCGACTCCATCGACTTGATGAAGGTCATTGAGGGCTGGACGCAGGGCTTGCACCCGAACGGCTTGAAGTTGTGGATGATGTCGCACCGCTCGAGCATCAGATCCATCGCCTTGGCTCCGTACATGAAGTAGTAATCGAGCTTCGGCACGATGATCAGAGCCCCGTAGTGGAGGCACCCTTTCAGGGCCGACACCTTGAAGGTGTGGAACCTGTTGTGGCCCTCGGGTATGGTCTTGATCTCGACGTACATCTTCCCCGCATGCCCGGGGAACACGTACAACTTGTCAGGGTTGCAGTTGGCGAGCTTGCCGTGGATCACAGACCCCGTGTTGTCGACTCCGCTCTCGGTGACGGAGCATAGATTGCCGCGGGCTCCGAACTCCTCTTGGAGGATTTCGCCCCATCGTCTTTCCTTCTCCGTGAACTGGAACATGTCGGTGCGGAAGTCATCCTCCGTCCTATGATCCATTCTGTGCTTCGTGTAGCGGTCAATATCATCATTCATAAATCGTCCTTTCTGGTTAAGAAGTTAAGGTTTAGACCCGCGTTTTGCGGGCTTGCGATCAATATAGCGCGATCGGGCTAGACCAGCAAGACCACATATTTAGAAAAATACAGCAACCGCTAGACTGCGCAAAAATCGTACTTTTCTTGAGGTCGAAGCGAAAAGGATAGACCTGCGGGTTCCCGCGCTGCTGAAAGCCGGGAGGAAGTGGGCTACCTTCCCTTGTACCTGCTCTCCGCCTTATGTGCCTCCCACAGTCCCTTCGCCACTTCCTTCATGCGCCCCACGATGGCGGAGAACTTGGGCGAGTGTCTCAGGAACCGGTGCCATTCTCCCGCGGTCGCATATTTGGAAGCGGCGGCGGCTGGGTTCTCCGCGAATTCTTCAAGGAATTTCTCCCTAAATCGATCATACGGCAGGCCCTCGCCCTTGGTCTCGTAAGCCTTCCGTACCACGGCGTCAAGGTCGTTTCCTTCTGCCTCGTACATTTTCGGAGCGACGTAACGCCTGCACAGTTCTTCCACCTCCTCGTCGGAGAAGGCCCGCCCGCCGGCCACGGTCATGAACGGCTCCAGGCTGCCGAAGTGGGACTTCCATTCCCTCGCCAGTTCGTCCTTGCCGGCCACGACGCCCCTCTCCTCGTCGCTCATGATCTTCTCGACGACCTTGCAGCGGGTCAGCTCGACCGTCGGGATGTTGTTGTTGTACCTGTCGGGTTCCACCCCCTTCACCGTCCCCTTGATCCTAACCCGAAGCCCCTCGTCGAGGCTCTCCTTGGACGCCTTCCACTTGTAGGTCTGGCCCGCGTCGTCCTTCATGACGTGCAGCGTGGTGACCCCGTAGTCCGTCGACCAGCTCCGAACCTTCTCGACCGTCAGCACGCCCTCGAACTTGTCGCCCGCCTTGAGCGTCGGGGCGGGAGGAGCCTCGGCGGGGGAGCGGCCGGGCGTGGACGACGAAGCCCCGTTGGCCCTGTCGTACGCTGAGGGAAGGCTGGCCATCAGACCCGCAGTCCTGGCGTTGACCGTGAGGCCCTCCGCCGCGACGGACAGGTTCCAGAGGTACTGCTCGAGGTCGTCGTTTCCGGCGTCCTTCAGCGACCTGGCCCATTCTACCATCTTCTCGGCCCTCTCCCTGTCGTCGGGCCTGCGGGCGGATTCGACGTCCTCCTTGAATTTCTTCGTCTCCTTGTCCGTGGAGGCGCTGAAGAAGTAGCGCGAGACCTCGCTCGCGGTGGTGGGCTTGTTCCTCTCCTCCGATATGCGCTTGCTTACGAAGCCGAACTTCCTGATGACCGCGATGGTGGTCGCGAGGAAGTTGACCGTCTCGACCTCGTCGGACCGACGCCCGCCGCCAAGGCCGTCGAGGTCGCCCTCCATCGAGTCGGTGAGGCTCTTGAGCTCCGAGAAGTAGAGGACGTAGGCCGCGGGGTCGTCAGTTCCGAGGAAGTCACGCAGGCAGTTAGTGCCCACCTGCTTGTACTCGCCGGCGTCGCTCTTCAGGACGAAGGTGTCCTTGCGGTTGCGGGTCGACCGGCAGTGTTCGCAGGACGGCGGGGCTGTCCTGTACTTTGTGGGTACGTCCTGGCCCGGCGAGCCCATGATCATGTTGCCGCCCTCGCCGTGAACTATGCGGGCGACGAACGTCCAGCCCTTCAGTTTCGGGGCCGCCCCGACGAGCTGCACCTGGGTCGTGGACATCTCCTGCGAGCGCCCGTCCGGGCCGGGGGTCTTCACGACCTTCCTGCCGACTATGTCCATCGACACGGGGGGCATGCCGAGCTTGGCCGCCCTGCGGTTGAGCCTCTCCAGCTTCGCCTTCATGACGTCTAGGTCGCGGGTCAGCACCCAGTACTTGCCGTCGACGCCCTGTTCCTGGCTCTCCTCGTTCTCCAGCCACTGCCTGAATTCCATGCAGTATTTAGCGACGAGCAGGGGATTTTTAAGAGCGGGATGCGAGAGTTGAACTCGCCTTTCGGCCTTGGAAGGGCCGCACACAGCCGCTATGTCAATCCCGCATACTGTGAAATAGTGCCTATTTGCGAGATCAAATAGTCTTCACGGCCTCAAACTTTTTAATGGCGCCATTCAAACGCTTGACCAATGAATTGTTGACCCGCCTGGTGCCGTTGTCGTCGCCCATCGTGGGCAACATCTCGCCTATGGTCATGAATTCTTCTTGAACTATCTGCATGAAGTTTAGAAAATTCCTCTTTTGAGTTTCGCTCCCGCGCAAACCAAATACGCCCACGAATATCTTCCACGCGGCCTCCAATGACTTGATCAGTCCCTTGTCCTCTGCTTGGTAGGCTCTAAAAAAGTCCTTGGACTTCGCCAGCACATCCTCGGGCTTGCCCGATACGACGTTCATGCCGGTCTTGAAGGGCAAAGAAGAAACTGCGTTCGCGATCTCCTGCTTGAACAATTCGTAGGCCGCCTTGTAGGCATTATTGCCTCGCTTGTCCGTGTCGCTCACGCGCCACTTGTAAGGATCAATGCCGGCTGTCTCGCGATCCAATGGGGCAAAGTTCAAACCAACGACCCACGGCTGCATCATGCGACCTATGATCGTATTCAAATGGAACCCCCTCGTCAGTTCCCCAATCTGATCCAAGGGAGGCCTGTCAGACAACGGAAGGCTGGCGGTCATATTGATGCCCTGGATCCGTTCGCTTTCCTTCTCGTGATCTATGTCCTTATAACTCTCCAACCAACTTTTGAAATTCATTTTGAGCCTCGATTGTGCCGCCCTGTATTTATGGGTGAAAGGCAAATTTAGGAGGCTTGGACCTCGTACTCCCATCGGACTTTACCGCAGTCCCAGATTCGCGAAAGACCCCTCTCATTCGCCCACTGCAACTCCGTCAGGTGGGAGGGGCACTGTGACTGCTTCTTGCTCTGGCTCTGCTTGCTGAATCTCCTCTTGGGGTTCTTCATGTCGACGTAGTAGTAGTCCGGGGGGAGGTCGGCCACTTTTTTGAAGCCGAGCCTATCGTAGACGCTTCCGTCACTGTATCTGTTGTCGCTCCATGACAATATTTTGTTGACCCCGTTCCCCGAGCACCAATCCGAACACGCCTTGAAGAGTTTGTTCGCGCCGCCAATGACCTGTACGCCCGGTCTGAAGCACAATCTCGTGAGGACGGCCTCCTTAGGATTCTTCTTCCTGTGGTGCCTGCCCATGTCGACCGCCCCGACCAGTTCTTCACCGTGGAAGAGCCCGAAGCACACCTCGCTGAGTTTGTTTGCCCCTTGTAGGTGATGGAGTTCACAGAACTCCTTCATCGTTTTCTTCGGAATCTCTCTGACTTCGCACTTCCTTCCCTTGAGCCTCCTGTCGAATACGCCTAGCTTAGAGAGAATAAGGCTCTTGCAGACCTCGTTCCTGTCGCGCCACTCGTCGTCGAATATGGTCAGGAGACGAATTCCCTTGTCCCGGCATCGCTTCCATTTATCGTGGTGATAGGAACGGGTCTTGGGGCTGAATGAGTCCTCCGCGTGCCAGAATATCCCGCAGAATTCTATGGCCAATTTGGCGTCGGGGTCATATATGTCCAGTTCTCTGTTTTCTAGCACAGAAAAATCATTGTTGAATTCGTACCCAAAAGAATTCAGCCAATCTCTTATTTCATTCTGTTGCTTCAGATAAGGTCTGTTTTCTGGGAGGCACAGAGGGCTTTTAACGCCATACCTTTCCATACATGTGTCATGATACTTCTGCTTGAACGAAGGGTGTTTTGAAAAGCATTCTACGCCGTACCTCTCCAATAGCGTTTCGACCATCTTTCCTCGTATGGACTCGTTCTGGTGGGGGTGCTCAGTCCCGTACTTGGAAAGACAAGTTTCTTTTCTTTTTTCCCAATATTCTTCGGTCTGGGTAAAACTTTCCTTTCCGTATTTTTTACGGCATGTTTCCTTGTACTTTTGTTTGACCTCTTCGGATTGCATCGGCGATTCGCATCCGTATTTGGCAAGACTTGAGGCTTTGAGTTTTTCTGCATGTTGTTTTGTCTTCGCAAAGTTCTCACAACCATAAAGCTCAAGACACTTGGCCCTCTGCTTTGCTTTTATTTCTTCATTTTTTAGTGGGCTGTCTGCGCCGTATCTCTCTAGGAGTTTCTTCTTGCGCTTTTCCTTGAAATCTTTGGATGAAAAGTAGGATTTTGACCCATACTTTTTTGAGTTAGTGTCGTTGGATTTCTCTACAAAGGCTTGGGATGTGAAATAATCTTTGGATCCGAACAGCGCAAGGCTCACCTCCTCCTTCTTCTTCAGGGTACAGGCCTTGGAGCCACAACTGTCCTTGTCGACCGTCTTATTCAACCTTGCAACGGATTTTTTGACCCTAGTGAAGACGGTTCCACAGTAGTCGCACTGGATGTGGATTTTGGTTCTTATTGTGCAATCTTCGTAAGACCTTCCAATCAATTCCAGATTTAGGTCGTCTCTTATCATGCGTCAATTTTTGCCATATTCGTCCAATCAGTCAAGACTAATGAACGGTAGGTCTCCAAACTTGTAGATGAGGTCTTCAAACCACTTCTGCCTGTCTTCCCTGGCTTCCTGAATAAGGGCAGATCCGTCCATCGCAACGGCCCCCTGTGCTCCTGGTACGCTTTGATATTTGCTTCTTATTCTTCCTAAAATTTCTTTTGCATATGTTAACGAACCTTCTTGAATTGCTTGTGTAACTTCTGTCCAATCTTTTTGTTTTTGCAAATAGTGAACCATCACTTTCTGTATTCTATACGGAACAGGATACAGCTTGATGGAATTCAGCCCACCGAGGAACTCCCACCCCCCCAGTGCAGAGCTCGTTCTACTATACATCTGTTCGTACTGCCGATACTGAACCCACTCCCCCATTTTTCCCCATATGGGGTGAACTGGGTCGATGAGTCCTCCTTGGATTGAGCTGTAGCTGCCGGAGGCGTAGAAGTATTCGATTGGTATTGCGCCTCCGAGGTCAGAGGCCTGGAAGGCGTAGTTGCCGACCTCCTTGTAGAAGACGTTCCTGACGACGCCGACCTCGGGGGGCATCTGGTAGACGCTCTGACCGGGGACGCTGTCGAACACGTAGTACTGGAAGTGTTCCCTGCCGGCGTAGTCCTCGAACACCTTCATGGCCTGGTCAACTGCGAAGTCCAAGTTCTGGGCGTCGAGCTCCAGTTTGACGACGGGGGCTCCGAGCATGTGGAGGCAGTAGTCCTTTATCTGCTCCCTGACCTTCTCCCTCTGCCTCCTGGGGCCGAGCTGGGCCTTGTTGAGGGGGTCGGCGTGTCCCAGGGCCGTGCAGGTGCTGCTGCACTGGGCGCTGGCCATGCCGCTCATGCTGGGCCTGTTGATCGCGAGGGTGTTGCTTCCGCTACATGACATAAGTGGTCCTCCGATGGTATATAGGGCTGGAGGCTTGAACTACATGGGATCGCTCGCCCTGCTCGTGGCCGTGGTGGTGCTTTCGCTGTGGGCTTTGGCGGCGGGTTCGGTGCTGTTCAGCCTGCTGGGGTTCAGGCGCGTGGGTTTGGCGTTGGGGTTTCTGTCGGCCGCGGCGGGCGTCTGGCTCCTGTGCGCGCTCCCGCATGTTCCCCTGCTCAGCCTGATCAACATAGCGTGCGGGGTGGTCGCAATACGGCGGCATTTGTCGCAAAGGGAGGTGGAACGATGACAGATCAAGACAGGCCCATGCCTTTGAAGGATCTGCCGGCCTACCTGGACTCCGTGAGGGAGCGGGGGCAGGGGGACTACGTCCCGGTGGTGGATATGGGGATGATCGTGGACGACCGCCCCAGGAGGTGGGTCAGGGCCCTGGCCTACTCGTCGGTCGCATGTCTTTTCGTCGCCATCGCGTCTGCGGGCGTCGCCGTGACGAAGACGCGGAGCATAACCGTGTCGGCCGGGGGGATGGATCCGCGGGCCGTGTCCGAGATAATATCGGAGGAGGGCGGCAGGGTGCTATCAGTGACCCAGAACGGGCGCGGCGAGTACGAGGTCAGGGTCTTCACCTTCCAGCGAATGAGCTCCTTCCTTGAGCGCCTGCGGGGCAAGGATGAATTCAAGAGGGTGGAGGCGAGATGAAGTTCAGGGAGTTCCTCGATTATGACATGGAGGTTACCGACCGCTGGCCGGTCAACAAGGCCACATACGACATGGACGACCCCGAGGACAGGTGGAGGTACGAAAGCGACCTGAAGGACAGGCTCGCCAAGATGCAGCGCAAGGTGGTGTCCGACAGAATCGTGGAGGAACCGCACAGGATCACGTGCTGGAGGGGTTTCGACATGAGGTCGTTCGAGAGGGACGCCGAAGAGTTGGGGGGAAGGCTATACCTGAATGGAGAAAGAGCGATGAGCGGGATGCTGTGGTTCACCTACGACATCCAGCCGGTGCACCACTACGACCCGAGGACCTACGCTCTTGAGCATGCGTACGGTGACGGCTACCTGCTGACTTATCCTTTGGAGTGCAACAGGTCGTACAGGCTCATCAAGTACGACAACGGATCGGAGTGGAGCGAGTCTCCCGAGGGCGCGAAGACCAACCCCACCGAGCTGGACAATATGGCGGTGATTGGCGGGCGGCTTTACGAACTGCCGCGGGGGTGGTACTTCACCTGGCAGGTGGAGAAGAATCTCGGCTTCAAGGGCAAATTGGAGATCGACTGGTCGATGCTCCGGAGGGTGAAGGAATGAAGTTTTCCGAGTGGATTCTGCGGGAGGCCCGCACGCCCAAAGTGATCATGTACCACGGCACTGCCTTCAGGAACCTGCGCTCGATCATGTCCCACGGGCTTCTGCCGAGGGGGAGGAGCAAGGCGTGGGCGGAAGACCCAGACTCTTCGTTCAACAGCGCGAGTCGGGCCTCTCTCGACGGAATCTACCTGACCAGGAACCTCATGACCGCCCTTTCGGCGGCCACCAACGGGGCGAACCGAAAGTACATGGAGGAGGGGGACCTCCTGGTGGCGGTGGAGATGCAGCCGAAGACCGCGTTCGCGGACGAGGACGACCTCAACTTCATGGCTACGGTCGCGAACAACGAGATGAAGGTCGCCGACCTGTACTCGATGCTCGGCAACCCTTCGTACGAGGAGTACGTCGAGAAGGCTCGGGAGGAGTACAGGGAGCGCGTCTTTAGCAGGACGGCTTCCTACATCGGTTTGAATCCGATGGCCAAGGAGAGGATCGGGGCGGTTGCGGACGAGGTTTTCGAGGCGGCCTTGAGGAGGCAGGCTGCGTATTCGGATTACTACCTCAAGAGATACTTCAAAGACATAGAGGCCCCGAACAAGGCCGCCGCGGAGAGGGATTTCATGGCCGCGCGCGAGAGGATGACGAGGACGCTCAAGGGACTCGCCAACCCGTTCCGCCATTCCAGCGAGCCGTTCAACCTGACGGCCCGTGTGGAGGAGCCGATAGGGTTCAGGGGGACGAACAGGATAGTGTGCGTCCTCCACGTGCCCTTCGACTACAAGCAGAAGCCGAGGCTTATATACGGGCAGGTTCCCGACGACCTCATTCGGCAGTGGGAGCAGAGGAAGGGCAAATGGACAGGAGTGGAATGAACTTCAGGAAGTGGCTTGAAACGGTTGGGGGAGTGCGTCGCTTAAAGGATGCCGGATGGCAGCCGGAGGGATACCCCAGCGAGATAAGGGGGATGAAGACCTCCGTCACGCTTTCCGAACTAGGAACATTCGGATGGTTCCGTGCCTACTCCGCCTCAGACAGCTCGGGCTACGACCCAGAGTGGGGAGTTTCTCTCTATGGTTCAGACTGGTTCGCCGAAGGATTCGACGGAAGACTGCTGGTGGAGGTCACACAAAGGCTGATGTCCTTGGGCTTCAGGCCCTTGAGGGTCAGTGTCATATTCCATGGTTCGGTGCCGTCGAAGGACGCCGAGGGCACGCACGAGCCGCAGCTCCATGTGATAAGGGTGAAGAAGGGACTCGACGAGGGGCGCATGATGCACGTGCTTGCCCACGAGTGGGCTCATGCGGTGTGGAAGTCCATGCCCAAGCAGGACAAGGAATCATTCGAGAAGTACTGGGTCGGGTCGTTCGGAAGGAGGGGGAGCGGACTTTCCTCGTACGCGTTCACGGGCGGACCCAAGGAGATGTTCTGCGAGATGGTGGCGGAGGCGGTCGCCAACCCTTCGGCTCTCTCGCGGGAGGAGGCGAAGCTCGTGAGGATGGTCGCAGGCGGTTCGATGCCCGTCCACAGCCTGGGCGAGGCCGTGGTCTCTTCCGAGGACGTCGGGTCGGCCTTGAGGAAAACCATGGAGATGCAGGTCGAGGGGAGGTGGTCGGATGTGGGCGTGAAGAGGGAGGGACACAATCCTCCCGTGGTGAAGTTCATGGGCAAGCTCCGCAACGAGAGGACGGGCTACGGCGGCCCCGAGTACTTCTATGTCACCGCCTACGCGATACTGGGTGGCAGGAACGGGTCGCCCCTGTTCTCGTACGACACCGCCTCGGGAAGCGAAGACCTGAGGATAAACGGGTCCATTCTGTATTTGAACGGACGGGGAGGGTACGCCGAGTTGGGGGTGCGCAGTTCCGACCACCACTCTCAAGATTTGTCGTCGTCTTTCGGTCAGACCTTGAGGACGCCCTTCGAATTCGCAAAATGGGTTGAGGCGGTGGTCGGACGATTCGAAGGATTCGGGGATTTTGACGACGACGGCGGGGACGACGATGTTGAGCCATGGTCGCCCGTCCCTTCTTCCGGATCTAGACTTGTCCCCGCGTAGGCTACATACTTCCATGGAACTCAACTCCATGGAACTCGTCGGGTGGGCCGGATCATTGTTGCTCGCGTTCTGCGGGCTGCCGCAGGCCATCGAGTCGTGGAGAACGGGCTCGTCCTCGGGCGTGACTTGGGGCCTGCTGGCGATGTGGGGCGTGGGCGAGGTTCTGACGCTCGCGTACGTTATGCCCAAGATGGAGATGCCCCTTCTGTTCAACTACGCCGCCAACATCGTGTTCCTTGTTGTCATCTCATACTACAAGATTTGGCCCCGCGTCAGTCGTACCTGAACTTCTCCCTCTTCATCTCCGCGTCCAGTTCTGGGCTCCATTGGACGGCGGGAGATGCGGTCGCCGATATCCTGTATACCGTTCCCCCTCTGGCCGCGGCGTACGAATCCTTCTCTGTATTGAAGAGTTTAGTGTCTGGGCTGACCTTCGCGATCAATCCCTTCAGAACCTCTAGGTTGTCCTCTAGTTCGTCTGGCGCCACGGAAGTCAGAGAGATTCGGGAGTCGCCGTCGAAGTTAGACCTTCCTATCCTGACCGTGCCCCTCGAGGTCGTCCTCGGGGGCTTGAAGTCGTTGGGTTCGGAGTGGAGTTCGGGATCTTCGTCGAGGTCGTCGAATCCCTCTCCGAACAGCCTCTCCAGAGCCCTCTTGTCGGCGAAGTGGAACCCTGGGTTCGTATGCGCCGCGAGGGCTGCCACGATGTCGTGCAGCCGAGACTCAGAAAGCCCGTACTTTTTGGAGTTCCTCTTGATCCATTCCGAAAGTTCGTAGGCGTCGCCAGGTTTCGAAGAATGCCCGGTGGCGAACTTCCTCAGCGACAGTATCTTGTCGACCATCTTCTGGATGTTCGGCGGGAGCCTCACTGAACGACCGAGCGGGAACCTTCTGACCGGGGCGTAGTCCCCTGATACGAACGCGTCGTGCTTGTCCCTGATCACGAGGTCTTTCTGGTTGTTCGGTCTTGTGGGGTGGAACTGTGCGCTCGTTATGTCGATGTACATTCCCTCCGCCTCAACCCACCAGTGTTGCTGCGGATTGGTCATGCCCGAGTTCCTTGGCGGGATGGGGTCGTCAAGTCTGATGTCGTACCCTGCGCTGTACCCGTCTTCCGCATGGCCGTACCACCCGGAGACCTTCCTGGCCCTGAAGCCCTTCTCTTTTAGGAACTTGACCAGACCTTCGGCGGCGTTTGCGCAGGTGAAAGACATCGGATGGTGCTTGAACGGAACCACATCCAGGCTCCTGTCGTAGTCGGAACCCAGTTCGTCCTCGACGTGCTTTGGGTTCTTGGGGTCGAAGTTCATGTTCTTCGGACGGGTGATGTAGTAGCACCTCCTCGCCTCGGGCCTCGTCGACATGTACTCACGAACCGCGGACTCCAGCCGATCTTTTGTTGTCTGCTCTGATTCCGCGAGCCATTCCGCGAAGTTCTTCATATGTTTGTGGGCAGGAAACCCATACTTTTGTCGTCAAAAGTTGGCTCCGCTTCGGAGCCAACCCTTTAGGGCATGGGAGGAATGCCCACGACAGCAAAAAATAATGTTTTACCCGCTTTTCTCCTTTGTAAAAAATTAAACCATCTGCATATATACGAGTGGTATATGAAACAGATACGAACCGTTAAAATACGACTGAAGGTTGCGAACAGTGTGTTCAAGCCGACGCTTGAAGCATACACGAACGCCTTCAACCAAGTATGCAAGACCGCTTGGGACAACCAAGAGTTCAACGGAGTCCGTCTGCATCACCTCACCTACAAGCGTTTGAGGGAGGAAACCAAACTCAAATCCCAACTTGCGATCTCCGCAAGGGTCAAGGCAACAGAGGCTCTGTCCTCCGTCCTTGCGAGGAAGAAGAAGGGGAAGAATGTTTCCTGCCCGCAAAGCAAGTGTTGCGCCATAAGGTACGATGACCGAAGTCTGACTGTTGATTTTAAGACCAACACAGTCAACATCCTGACCATCAACGGAAGGGTCAAGATTCCGATCTCCGTACCCAAGTATTTTGAACAGTACCTTTCCTGGAAAAGATGTTCCGCCGACCTTTTCCAGACGAAGGGAAAGACCTTCCTGCACATTGTTTTTGAGCGGGAAGTTGAGGATATTCAGCCTTCCGGCGATTTCGTCGGAGTTGATCGTGGAATAAGGAACCTTGCTGTCACGAGCGACAACAGGTTCTTCGGCGGAAATAGGATCAAGAGATTGAGCGAAAGATATGAGAGGTTGAGAGGCGAGTTGCAAAGCAAAGGCACTCGCTCCGCAAGGACACACCTGAAGAAGATCAACAGGTGCGAACGGCTCATGCGGAAGGACATCAACCACTGTATTGCGAAGAAGATAGTTGAGGGGTTGAAACCCGGCACGACGATTGTTCTTGAGAAGTTGACCGGAATCCGTGGCGGAGCGAGGAAACTCAACGCCGAGGAAAGAAAGGAAGGCAAAAAAACCTTGAGAAAGGCACAAAGGAAGGAAGTCAACAAGTGGAACTTTTTCCAACTTGAGCAGTTTCTCGCCTACAAGGCTCTTGCAAAGGGCTGCAATGTTGAATATGTGGATGCCCGCTACACATCGCAAGGATGCAGCAAGTGCGGCCATGTCGCAAGAGGCAACAGGCAGTGCCAGTCCTTTTTCAAATGTAAAAAGTGCGGTTTTCAACTTAATGCAGACCTCAATGCTTCTCGCAATATTGTTCTCAAACATTTGGACGCTACATGCCATCCAAACAAGGTAAATGTCAATTTGCCTAACGGCGGTTGTGAAACTGCTAATGTTCACCTTCGGGTTTGAACAAGCCCACTCGCTTTAGCGGGTGGGTAATTGACGTTCGTATTTAGGCTCCGTGTTCTCTTTTAGGACATGAACCCGTTCGCAGGAAACCCGCACTCGGTCGCCATCAAGAGATACCTGTTCGAGGTGCTCAAGGAGAGGTACGCTCGCAACGAGAGGTACATAGAGAGGGTGGCGGCGTCCACTCTGGTGAGGGAGGACTACGAGGGGCTGAGCAGTCTGGTGGCCGACCTGTTCGAGGCGGGGTTCATGCGAGCCCTCGACCAGTACAAGGAGCAGATCGCCAAGATGGGGCTGAGGGTAGACGTGGTTCCCTCGCCGACGCCTGCGAAGGGCGAACCGATATTCAGAGAGGACTAGTCGCTGAAGTCGGGCTGGAGGTCACTCGGAACGGCGGTGAAGAGCCAGCCGCCCTCCTTGGACTCCTTGGAGTTGACTCGCCACCATCTGTAGTCGTCGTAGGGAACTCTGTCGTACGACTCCGTCTGCTGGTTGTAGACCTCGTATGTGAAAGGGTAGACGACGCTCTTATCTGATATCTGCTGCTTGGGGTCGCTCGTCCAGAACTCGATCGAGAGGTCTGTCGACGACATCATGACGCACGGGAACACGAACTTGGTGTCGTAGTTTACGCGCGTCCAGGTCTCGCCGTACAGGGCGTCCGCCCTCTTCTCGACCTTCGCGGGCAGGCAGTGGCACAGCACCTTGTACTTTATGAAAGGGAGGTCGAACTCCCTGCGGTCGTCGTTCTTGGTTTCGGGGGCCGCGGGCTCTGCGGCGGGGGGCGGCGCTTGGTTCGTCGGGATCGGCTTAGTCGGCGGCTCGGGGTCGGCCTTTTTCTCTTTCCTCTCGGCTCTTCCTTTGTGCAGTATTTCGTCCCAGTGGAAGTTGTGAAAAACGAGTTTGGACTTGTCCCACGAGACCTGCTTTTCGACGAGCGGGTTGGGTCCCTCCAGGATGTAGACTTTTCCTTCTTTGGTCAAAATGGCCATGGTTTTTTCTCCAAACTACTATATACGGTACCGACAAGATTAAGAAGGGGGGCAATATGGCATTGGTGGTTCCTGACGAGGGCGAGCGCAGGCTTCTGGAGTACATCGTTAACAAGACGGCTCCGACGAACCTCGTCCTTCACCTGTACGTCAACTCGGTGAGCCTCATCGGGGAGACCTTCACGGCGTCGAGCTTTACCGAGGCGAGCGCGACGGGGTACGAGTCGGAGACGCTTACGGGAGCGAACTGGACTGTTTCCACGGTGGGTGGAGTGTCGACGGCGGTCTATGACAGCACAATAACCTTTTCCTTCGAGGTCGGCCAGAGCGTGTACGGTTACTATGTGACGAACACCTCTGGGCAGATCATGTGGGCGGAGGAGTTCCCCGGCGCCCCTTTCAACCTTCCTGTTTCCGGCGGCGACATATCCGTCCGTCCGCAGGTGCAGCTGAACTGATTGCGCTTCCCCGGGCCTACATAGTGTAGGAGGGGACATGCTGAGGAACCCGGACGGAACGCCATACAGGTTGACTGGTAGTCTTGAGCAGTTCGACCCGGACAACCCGGAGCGTTGCCTCTGGAACGAGTGGGACGCCGAGTGGATCAAGATATACGGCTCCCCCATATTCTACTACGAGGTCTTCATACAGACCGGGTCGCTTGACCGCCTGTATCGCGAGGACAGGGGCAAGTTGTGGTCGAACAACCCGGTGACCCTCTACGCGAGCTACGAGCCCGTGGTCGGCCAGAACTACCAGAGCGCGTTCGGCATTGACTCGCCAGACGAGGTGATATTCGACCTCAACTACAGGGAGGTCATCCAGAAGGTGGGTCACCCGCCGAAGATCGGTTCGCGCATACACAGCCCGCACAGGGGAGAGGACTGGGTCATCATCCAGCTGAACATGGGCGAGACGATGCTGTGGAGCAGGATGAGGCTTCAGATACTCTGCCAGAGGTTCCAGGAGAGCGTCACGACGGGCGAGGGCAAGGTGACGCAGAAAAAGCCAGACTTCGACCTCAACGACCTGAACAACCGGTCATGATTTTGGATTCAACGGAACCTTGAACAAGACTTGGAAGCCGTCCGGCTTCGCGGCTCCGTAGTTGTATTCCTTGCCCCTGTACTCGAACGAGACATGGTGCCGGAAGTCGTCCCCGACTCTCACGACGAAGTTGGCGACTCCATCCCTGCTGGATTTCGGCTCGGGCGCCTTGATCCAGGGAACGTGCTTGCTCGCCCAAAACCTCTTGTACTGGTCCATCTTCGACGATATTTCGTGGGCAGGGGCGGGCTCGTATCCGAAACGCTCCGCAAGAGCGGACGCGATCTCGTAGCAGTCCTGTCCGGACTGGTTCCAAGCTTTGGCTCCCCTGACCAACCCCAACTTGTCAGACATTTCGTGGCCGACCTTGTTGACGTGCGGGGCTTTGGACTCCATCCACTGGGAGAATCTCATTCCCTATTTAACGCTCTGGACGGCTTTTCTTTCGGCCGTCCAGTCTTGTGGGCGTCCCACATGACTACCCTCGGGAAATTGGGCTTCGGCATGGTGGTTCTCACGCCTTCGGGCACAAAAGTCTTTCGTCGTCGTTCGGAGCTCTTCTTCTTTACGCGGAAGTGCCTCATGTTTTTTCCATTCCACTCCTAGATAGCCTAAAGGAGATATGCATGCCCGTTAATCCGGGGAACTATCAGAACAAAAGCTTGGACGACTGCAAGCCGAACAGCCCCGTGGAGACCAGCAGGGACATAGAGCCTCCTTCTAGGGATTGCCCCGGCCCGGCCGGCATGGGCGACGGATGGCTGGAGCGGGGGGGGTCGTCCAAGGTGAGCGTCGGCAGGGAGGCGCAGTGCGACCCCATGCAGACGGGCCAGATCGTGGAGGACATGAGGAACCCCGAGAGGGAGGTCCTTTACAGGTACTCCAAGAGCCTGCGCGGGTGCGACGAGGCGATGCTCGACCTGTTCAGCAACATAGTCGTGATCGACGAGGACGGCAAGGCGCACAAGGTTCCGATAATATGGGGGACTCAGGAACGTGCCGTCGCGTGGATCCTGCAGGACAACACGCGGAAGGACGGGAGCCTTGTGGTCGAACGGATCAGGCTTCCGATGATGGCCATCTACTCTTCCGGCACCGAGTTCGACCAGACAAGGTACACGTACCACAAGGCCTTGGACTTCATGAGGAAAAGCGGGGACGGAGGAAGGCCAGGCTTCCACATAAAGGAGAAGGTGGACAGGGACACGGTATTCGGAGTCGCAAGGGGAATACCGGTAAACAAGACCTATACCCTTCTGGCGTGGACGACCTACATGGAGGACATAGACCAAATTCTGGAGCAGGTTCTGGTAAAATTCTCACCAGTTGCATATATAACGGTGCGAGGGGTCAGGTGGGAGACAATAGTCACACTCGACTCCGTAGCAAACAACGTGGATTACGAGCCCGGCGACCAGAATCAACGAATCATAAAGTTCGAGTTTAATCTGACCGCCAAGTCGTATATACCGCAACCGATAGTTCGGAAAAAGTCCGTGCTGGCCACGAAGGTCGACCTTCACAACAGCGTGGAAGAGAACGAAATATCGGATGTTTTGGGAAGGATAGAGACCAGCGTCGAGAACATAGAAAGGCAGATGGGATGATCGAGATCAAAAACAAGACCAAAAGTCCTGTACAGCTGCTTGTAAGGTCAAGGAAGTCGCCGAGGTCGTTCACGACGCTGAACATACCGGGGGTGGGTGCTGGAAACAACATCTTCATCCTGGAGGACGAGAGAAACACGGAGTACGTCGGGCGGGCGGAGCAGATGGGGCTCATCTCGACGAGACACATCACAAGCAAAGAATTGAACAAGGGAGAATAACGTCATGGCAATCCTAAAGGGCTTTCCACCCTCGAACACAATTTCGCCCTCGGTCAGAATAACCGAGAAGGACCTGAGCTTCATCGCTCCGGAGCAGTCCTTCCACCGAGCGGGCCTTGTGGGCTTCGCGAGCAAGGGTCCGATCAACATCCCGACGGTGATACGCTCGCGCAGGCAGCTCAACACAGTGTTCGGGTATCCGCACCCAGAGGCCGGCGACCCCTACCTCATCTACGCGGCCGAGCAGTACCTGCTCGTCGCCAACGAACTGTACGTGGTTCGCGTGGCGGACACCGACCCGGTGAGCTGGGAGCGGGCAAAGACGGCGAGCGTGGACGCCCCGTCGGCGGGCGGCCAGGTGACGATGGTTTCCGACGCGGCCGGCCCCTACAGCCTCGACAAGGACATGTACTTCCGTTGGAGACTCAACGGCGTGCTTTCCTCGAAGACCCTCGTGGCCCTCGCCGACGAGAACCACCCGGATCCGAACGTGAAGAACGACGGGTACAGCGCGTCGCAGCTCGCAGAAGACCTCAACCTCCAGATCGACCCTGCGGTCGACGGCATCGAGTTCTTCTCGACTACGGAGCAGATCAGCTTCGTCGAAGCAGAGGAAGTTACCACATCGCAGACAGACACCGACGCAACCTTCCAGCTAAAGTCGTCGGTGGCAGGATTCTGGAGCACGCGAGACATAGTGGCCGGAACCATCACTGGCCGCGTCATGGTCAACGGCGTGGTCGTGCAGTCGTTCTCCGTGAACGACCAAGGCGACTTCAGCTTCCGCCAGGTGGTCAGTTCCGCGGTCAAAGCGATCGGCGGCACAGTCAACCTTTCGTCTGGCCAAGTTACGCTGGAGTACAACGCAAACCTGCCTGCCTCGACCTCATCGTCGTCGGCAGGAGCGAACAAGATTTATGTGGACTACAAATACAAGTCCACATTCGCGACCTCAAGGATCGGCGTGAGGACGACTTTCTCGTTCGGACCGACCGCCAGCCTCGAGCTAGTTTCGGTCGCTGACGCGCTCTACGGGCCGACCTCGGTCGACCCCGGCAGCAAAGTCCATGTCGGACCTACCGGCCTCGGAACCGGCATGACCGTTGCCCAGACGACGGGAAGCGCGGAGGAGAACTACGACTTCACATCGCTGTCGTCGTTCGACCTTCAGGTGGTTGTGGACGGAACGGACAATGTGCTGATCGACAATGTCGTTCAGGTTATTGACCTGTCCGAACTCAGCTCTGAATCGGCCGCCACGGCTTCGGACGTGGTCGACGAGATCAACGCCAAGATAGCGGATGGGGATGTCCCCGGCGGGTTTGAGGCCGTAGAGGTCGGCGGGTACGTTTCAGTTCGTACGCTCCACGCGGGCAACGACGCAAGGCTCCTCGTGAAGAACGAGAGTTCCGTGTTCGAACTTCTCGGGTTCGACGCCCCGCTCATCGACCCGACCAATCCCACCATCCTCAACGAGCCGGGTGGGACGAACCAGGGCTTCTACATCACCGCCGAGGGCGACTCGCCGGAGGGAGTGAGTGGCGACGCTTCGATTGCCACTTACGGCCTCGTGAATGGCGACAGCAACCGATACGGCGATGTGTCGCTAACCTTCACGGCCGACTCGGCTGGCATCGATGGCAACGCGACCCAAGTCGTCGTCAAGAACAACATCCGAGAGGGAAACTTCGTGCTGGAGGTCTACAACAACGGCGTTCAGGTCGAGTCTTGGGGCAACCTGTCCAAGGACGAGACGAGCCGCTACTACGTTGAGACCTTCCTCACGCTGGTCTCCGACTACGTGAGGGCCACGGACAACGCGGCCAACCCGGCTCCCCCGCTCGACGGCACCTACACGCTGTCGGGCGGTTCGGACGGCATACCGGCCGATCCGGACGACCAGGACTACTTCCTCATCGGAAACCAGAGGGGCTACACGGGCATTTACTCCCTCAGCGAGCCGGAGCAGATCGACCTCGACCTCGTGGCCATACCGGGTCACAGCTCGACGAACGTCGTGCTCGCCCTAATCGACATGGTGCAGAACCTTAGGACGGACGCCATGGCGATCATCGACGCTCCCTTCGGGCTCACCGTAAGGGAGATCGTGGCGTGGCAGAACGGTGCTCACCCGCTGAATACCACTCGCTTCGACTCTGACTTCGCGGCCCTTTACTGGCCGTGGGTCAAAATCCGCGACGCCTTCAACAACGTCGACGTGTGGGTTCCGCCGTCAGGTTCCGTGATGGCCGTTTACGCTCGCAATGACGCTCTCGCCGCACCGTGGTTCGCCCCGGCCGGCGTGAACAGAGGAGTGGTGCCCGGCATCACAGACGTGTTCAGCCGTCCGACCCTAGAGGAGAGAGACCTGATGTACGGCAACAGGAACGCGATCAACCCGATCGTCCAGTACGCCGACTTCCAGGACTTCGTGGTTTGGGGCCAGAAGACGCTGCAGCGCAGGCCTACGGCCCTCGACCGCGTGAATGTTCGCAGACTGATGTTCGTCATCGAGAAGAGGATTCGTGCCGCTTCGCGGGCGCTCCTGTTCGAACCGCACGACGAGCTCTTCCGCGCCAGGTTCGTGGACTTAGCCACGGCTATCCTCCAGGACATCAAGGTGGGTCGCGGACTCACGGCCTTCATCATCAAGGCAGACGAGGAATTGAACACGCCGGACGTGATCGACAGGAACGAGTTCCGTGCCAGAATCGGCGTGCAGCCGACGAAGGCTGTCGAGTTCATGTTCATAGAGTTCAGCATCCACAGGACGGGGAGCTTCGAGGCAGGTTCGGACACCTTCTGATCGAGTTTGAAAGATAACATAGGAGAACAAGAAAATGCCGATTAACATGGGTATTGGCCGCTTGGGCGGCAACGACGTCATCCACAAGCGCAAGTTCCGTTGGACTTTCGCGGTGGAGCGCGACGGGGGCAAGAGAGTCCCCGCCAGCTTCGTGAAGGTGGCAGCTCGTCCGCAGATCGAGATCGAAGAGACGGAGATCAACTTCCTCAACGCCAAGACCTACATCCCCGGCAAGGGCGTGTGGCAGTCCATCACCGTGACCTACTACGACGTCTCCGTCCTCAGCGGCGGCGGCAACGAGGAGCTGTGGTCGTGGCTTGCCAGCGTCTACAACTACCTCGACAACGAGGCTCTCACTCAGTCCTCGGTCAGGCGTTGCTACGGCGGAACGGGCGTCATAACCCTGTACGACGGTTGCGGCACGGAGCTTGAGGAGTGGAGGCTGTACGACTGCTGGCCGCAGGCCGTGAACTTCCAGGAACTTGACTACGCCTCGTCGGACGAGATGACGATCGAGGTGACCATGAGGTACTCGAACGTCAAGTACACGAACAGGTGCGGTCCGAACCCGAATGCTCAGTGCTGCGGCTGCGGCAACGGCATCGGTGGGTCGGCCGTCAACTGATAATATTGGCGACAAAACTGGCCGGCGGGCGCTCCCCGCCGGCCTTTTTTTTTGGTTTGGACTAGGATATCTGTGGGGAGGGTCACATGGGCAGAAACATGGGAATGGGCGTGCTCGGGGGCGGCGACGTCTGCTTCAAGCGCAAGTTCCGGTGGATGTTCCGAGTCGACGGCGTGATTGGGGAGGGGGCCAACATGCTCCCTCCGGACAAGGGCGCGCGACCCAGCCTGAACTTCAAGGAGATCGATGCCCAACACCTCAACGAGGTAATATACTTCGCCGGCAAGCCGGAGTGGAAGCCGATACAGGTGACGCTTTTCGACCTCAAGAGAAACAAGAACCCGATATTCGAGTGGCTCAAGAACCAGTACGACACCTGCGACGACAGGGCGGAGTGGAAGAGGCCGGGAGCCAACTGGAAAAGGACGGCCAATATCGAGCTGTACGACGGGTGCGGAAATATCGTGGAGAAATGGGTGATACGAAACGCGTGGCCTAACAACATAGAGTGGGGCGACCTCGACATGGGCGAATCTGCCTATGTAGTGGTGGAACTCACGTTGAGATACGACAGGGCCTGGATAGAGGGATGCTAGTCCATGTCTCGCTTGAGGATGTCTCTCATTTCCGAGAGCATGTCCTCGAGTTGCTTGGACTTCATGTTGAGCCTTCGGCAGGCTCCGCTCTTGTTAAGTCGGCCCTTCTTTGTGTAGACCTTTTTCTCGTCCTCAAGTAGGGCTTTAACAACTTCGCCATATCCGTTGGCTATCAGCTTGTTTATAAGCTCTTGTCTTTCCAGGTGTTCTATGCCGCTCATGGGATCATTATATAGAATTTGCTAGATAAAATCAATGGTGTCCGTTGGGGTCGAACATCTGTCGTCCGTTCTTGAAGGAGGAGCTTCCCTCCATGAACTGTATGTGGTTGAGGTACTTTCTTTTAAGTTCGTTGTAGTTCCTTGCCGACCTGTACAGCTGGCGGAAGTGGTTGAGTATGCAAGTGGTCATGTAGTTGAAGGCCTTGCCCTTTCGCGAGTCGAACCTGTCGATCTTGTCGAAGCATATCATGACTCCCTCCTGTATGGCGTCGTCCGAGTCTATAAGCTGGAATTTGGCGTATCTGACGATGTTCTCGGAGAGGGTGAAAAACGCCGTGGCCAGCTTTTGTTTTGAGTCGTCGTAGGTCGCGGAGCACTCCTTCAGGGACAGGTTCTTGAGGATCAGGCAGTCCTCGTTGGAGGAAGAATCTATATCTCTGCTCTTCTTCCTGGCTATCGTGTCCCTGATGTCTCCTATTATCATCGCCAGGCGGTCTTGTTTTCTTTTTGACTCCTGAAACGAATTTATGAGGCGCTCCAGGGTCTTGTTATTCAGATATTCGTTCACTTTCCTCCTGTTTCGGATGACTTCCAGAGTTCTATGCGCGACTTGGCTTTATCCATGGCGTCCTTGAACCATTCAGAGGCAACCCTGTGATAGTCGGGCGCGTAGAGAAGTCCTAGGGTAATGCTCCTGGCGTGGTCGATGTTCTCGTCGGTGTTCCTGCTGAAGTTGGACTCCGAGCCTATTATTTTGGTGCGAACCCCGTGCTCCCTGAGAATCATGTTCCCCAGCGTCTCGGTGTCGGGCCAGTTCGGACGTTCGGGGTGCGGCTCTTGGTTCCGCAGCCCGCACATGGAGGCAAGCCTCCTCATGCTCCATCCGAATCCGATCCTGTCTAGCGTCGGCACGTGGTACATGGTGGCCGTGTGGCTGATCATTCCTTTCCAGTCGTCGTGGTTCCTAGGGCTGATCTCGTATCCGACCACGGGGCACAGGCCGGAGTCCTCTTCGCCGCACATCGAAAGCATCCATTCGACGAAGTCCCTTCTCATCAGGAAGGCGTCAGAGTGGGTCGAGAACATGTATTCCGTACGGCACATGCTCTGCGCCGTGTCCAGAGCCACGCACACGGGGTCTGACGGATGGAGCATGCCGTTTTGCCTTATGCAGTGGACTTCCAGATCGTCCGAGTGCATCTCCAGAGTGCGCTCCAGGTTTTCGGGTTCGCTTCCTGTGTCCACCACTATTATGTAGGGTCTCTCTGTCTGAAGCCTCAATATCTCGACGCAAAGTTCCAGGGACTCCGGCGTGTCCATGGTGGGAACAACAGCCGTGACCTTGTATTCCCAAGGCTTGCGGGGGCACGAGCCCCTCCAGGGGGCGTCGTTGACATTTCTGTTGCGTAGCGGGGCGCAATTTTTGAACTTCATTGCTCATATAAGATAGGGTTGTAGACCATTTTTCAGAGGTTCAAATGTCTTTAAGACACACTACGATTACCGTCGACGGAAGGTGTATAGACCTCCTTTTGACGGACGACGAGATATCCACTGCTCTAGAGAGGGCACTGAGAGAAGAAAACCAGCAGTTCATAGACGAGAAGGAATGTTGCTCGTGCTGGCCGATTAACCCGCCGCCGGAATGCCCGTTCTGGAGGCGTATATTGGGCGTTTGTAGGGAATGCGACCAATAGAGCGGGCAGCAACCGCCCTAGAGTTGATAGTGGACAAGCCGTGGGCCAGAAAAGGGTACGAAGACCTAGCCGCTTGCTATCAATCCGCGGGAATGAAGGAAGAGGCGGAGGTTTTGAAGTCCCTCGTTTTGGAGAGGTTCAGTGCCGAACATACACATCCTGACGAGGGACAATTGCAAGACAATAAGGGCCTGTCTTGAGTCCGCTTCGCGTGTGGGCGGCCGTATCGTGGTCGGGGACATGGGGTCCCGGGACGGCACCCCCGAAATAGTGCGAGAATTCGGGGCCGACCTGGTGCACGTCGATTTCGACGGCGACCTTTCCGCGGCTCGGAACGGGCTCTGCTCGGCCGGCCAGAACATGTACCTTGAGCCTTGGGAGAAGATAGTCAAAGGGGCCGAGGCGATAGGATCGATGGTTGGAGGGCGCTCCTTCTACGTCATCGGCGGAGGCGTTGTTTCAAAGCAGGTGCGCCTATGGGACAAGGGAAAATTCGAAAACCCAGTGTTCGAAACGGTGGTCAGCTCCGAAGCAGTGGTGGACCCAAGGGTCGTCATTCTGGCTGACGGCCAGCCCGACAACCGAGCCGCGAACACGGAGGCATGCAGGGTCTGGGCCGAGAGGAAGCCCACTTCCCCCGATCCTCACTACTACTTGGCCTGCTCTTTGTTGGCCGAGGGCAGGGGCAGGGAGTTCATGTCCGAGGCCAGGAAGTACCTATCGCTGGTTTCCGTCGGGGATGAGTCTTACATTCTTATGAACTACTACCTTGCCAGGCAGGAGTTTGCTTTCGGGGAGGCTACGCAGGCTTACCGCCGGGCCGCTGAGTGCTTGTTCAGGCATCCTTCGTTCGCGGAATTCTGGTGTCTGATCGGGGATATGCTCTTTTCCCGCGGCCAGTACGAAAGGGCGATGGGCATGTACGAGAACGCCCGGATAGCAGGGGCAAAACGCAAGAGCGACGACCACTTCCCGATAGAGATATCCAAATACGACGCATACCCCCGTCTCATGGAAGAAAAGTGTCGAGAATCCATGGGGGCGTCTCTCCTGATGGCTCCGAAACGATAGGCCGGCACGTGAACTACCCACCCCCTAAAGGGACTGGGTTTTCTGGCGGGAGGCACATAAATAAACAAGGATGTGCACAGGGAGGTTGCATTGCCGAAGTTCAAAATTTTGGTCCGATACAGAAATCCCTCGTACGAGGATACGGTCGAGATAGAGGCTAACAATTCCTCGGAGGCCCAGTCTGCGTGCTCTTCCATGATGGAGTCGTGGGAGGCAAGGAGGGCGGACATGGAGTCGAAGAACGTCTACCTGAGTCGTTGGGTCGAGTCATGCGATCTCGTCCCGAGAACCAGACAGCAGGAGATGGAGGCCCTCAAGTTCCTAGAAGGCGATGTCTAGTTCGTTGATTACGACCGTTACTTGGTCTTCCCACCTAGCGACGTCCATTTGTTTCCTGCCGGGCCCTAGTTTGGCGAGTCTGGCCTCGAGTTCGTCGATGTGGCAGTTTATGACCATCCAGTGGTTTTCGGAAAGTCTTCTAATGTCCTCGTCGTGATCGGGCACCCGCATCCCGGGGAAATACCTCGACAGCTGTTCTGAGCAGTCCTTGAGTATTCTCCTGTAGAGCGGGGTGTGGCACGCGCACCCCGGGTTGTTGAGGAACTCTTCCACCTGTGGGCCGAGTTCCTTCGGGAGCGAGAGCCTGAAGCGAGAGTCCTTGAGGGCGTTCTTGACATCCTGTAGCGTTATCTTATTCGTTGGCACCCTCGGACTCCTTGGCGAAGCTGGCGCTGAAATCGATGGCATCCTTGATGAAGGACTCGTTCTCCTCTTTCATTCTGGCGTCTTTGATCTTGCGGTCGACCTCCGACTGCGGGTCGGGGTGCTTCCTCGGGGCGATGGCCCGGCCGCACCCGGGGCACCTGAACTTCCTCGAGCTCATGGAGTCGTTCTTTAGTTCCAGAAGCCCGGAGGAGTCCGGGTCGCAGACCCTCTTCCACCCGCAGTGCTGGCACAGCAGTATGGACTTGGAGCTAGCCATTTTCGTCCACGCCGACTATGCTTTTGGCCTCTAAGTAGTTCGCGTAAGTGGCCGACATCGTCGCCAGGTAGCTTCCCGCCATGCCGCAGGCGAACACTATCTCTGGGCGGTCGCTCACTATGAGGTACCCGCACAGGAAGCCCACCCAGGTCCCTGAGCACTGGTAGCACGAGACGAGCTTGGAGAGCCAAGGAACTCCGATCTTGTCCACGAGGTCGCGCAGCGGCTGCATTATGGTCGCGGGGTCTACTATCATGTTGGTCAGGCCCACGGTCGCCAACGCAAAAACCACTATCCTCGACATGTCCGACATTTTCATCTCCAGAAGGTCAAATACAGAGCGTTGCCCTTGCGGTACGAACCCATCCCCGAAAACCTCGACATTTCCTCCATGTCTGGGGGGCAGTCGATTTCGAAGTGCGTGTTGAGGACGCAGTTCCTACCGACCTTATCGATAGTAACTTCTCTGCCGAAGTGGGCAGAAAGGACTTTCTCGACCTCCTGGTCGGCGGAGTCTAGGAAGTCAAGGATGGCGGCTCGTCCCGTGGGCCGCAGGTCGGGGCTTATCTTGCTTACAGACCACTGGTCCCGGAAACGCCTCATATGGGGCATTTTCCTCCACGCGACGGGGTCCTCGAACACCAAGGCCTCGACGTTCTTGACCCCGATCCTGATGGGCTCGCTGTGTTTTTCCATGAGAATAGTTTTGGGCTTGCGCCACTAATGTAGTTGATAGACCGCCGGTTAGGACGAAGTCCCCCGTCGGACGTCACACACCAACCAGATAAAGAGAGGGACAAAATGGCCGAAGACTCGTTCAGACCACAGAAGAGGCAGATATCGCAGGATGAGATTTCGCAGGATTCGTCCGCAGAGGGGGCCACGGAGCAGCTCGAGGCCATGGCGGCCATGAGGAGAAGGGCCTCCGAAGAGATCAACGAGGACTTCCAGGAGCCGCAGGGCGAGCTGGCACAGCGGGTCAAGGGCAACGTTCCGGAGGTCTTCAAGAGGGCCGCCCGCAACCAGTCGGCCGCGCCGGCTCCGCAGAAGAACCAGGACATGAGGGTCACGGGGAGCGGCAAGCTCGAGGAGCTCATCGCGGGAATCGGTACGCGTGGCAACATGGTCTTCGAAAAGATAGAGCTGCCCTCCAAGGGCAAGTTCTACAACGGCGAGGACGGGCCGACGGACGGGGTGATCCACATCAGGCCCATGACGGGCGAGGAGGAGGAGATTCTCGCCACTCCGAGGTTCGTCAAGAAGGGCCAGGCAATCAACATGATCTTCAACCGATGCATGAGGGAGAGCTACGACTCGGCCAACTTCCTCACCCAAGACCGAACCTACATGCTGATCTACCTGCGGGGCATATCGTACACCCCGGAGTACGACGTCGAGGTGAGGGACCCCGAGACCGACCAGACATTCGCGACGACGATCAACCTCAACGACCTGTTCGTGGACTACTGCAGGTCGGACTTCGGGGCAGAAAACCTGGAGGACGTGTTGCCGGTCACGGGGTACCGTTTTAGGTACCGCCTTGCGGTCGGCAAGGACGAGCAGTTGATACAGGACTACCGCGAGCGTCGGGCCAAGAACTTCGACCTTTCGGGACAGGCGGACGACACCCTGCTCTACCGCACGGCTCACCTGATAGAGGAGATAGAGGGGCTCGGCGACAAGAGCGAGATTCAGACCCTCCTGAAGAAGCTTCCCATTCAGGACGTGGCCTACCTGAGGACGGTGGTGAACGAGCCTCCGTTCGGGGTGGACACGAAGATTTCCATCACGAACCCCTATAGCCTGCGGGACTTCGAGATCGAGCTGCCGCTAGAGTCGAATTTTTTCTTCCCTCGGGCAAAGAAAAAGGCGACGGCGGTATCGAAGACGCAAGTCTAGAGCTCTGGGATGGGCTCATGGAGGAGATGTTCTTCTTCATGTACCACATGCGCCAGAGCAGGGACAACTTCCTGTCTTTGCCCATAAACGAGAGAAAGTGGATGATAGACCGCTTCATCAAGCAGAAGGAACGAGAGAGCGAAGCCATGGAATCGGCCAAGAAGAAGGCCAAGAGGAGGTAGTTTGGCGATCAAGGAAAGACACCAGAACCCGGTTGTGGGCGACGAGGTGAGCCTGCGGCTGTTCACCTACAACTCGAACCAGAGGCAGGCCGTGGAGTCCGTGGACAAAGTGTCCATATACCATCTCGACAAAACGTCGGCCACGGAGGACAACCCGGAGGGGCGAAGGCTCGTGCTGGAGGTCGCGCCCGAAGACATAGAGGAGGTCGAGGACCCGTTCGGGGGGCACTACCGAGTGGCGGTGTCCCTCGAGTCCGAATTGTTCCTGGTGGGCACCTACCTCGATGTCTGGGACGTCAGGTTCAGCGAGAACCAGTCGGGCACCGTGACCAACCAGTTCGTGGTGCTCTCGGAGCTGTGGTACGCGTCCGACATGCCCGTCGTGTACGACTTCTCGTACGGGTTTCGGCCGAACAGGGTCAGGAAGGGCGAGCGTAGGTGGCTCACCGTGGAGGTCGTGCCCAATGTCCCGAGAGCCTCCGACATGGACCGTTACTACATGAACTTGGCGGTCGCCAGCCCCATCACGGTGTCGATAGAGAAAGCCTGCGGGGATTGTGTCCCGAAGGAGAGAGACCTCAGGATGATCGTGGAGGGCGCCCCGGTCGAGTACCGCAGGGACTCTGAGGCGTACTTCTTCCTGGACACCGTGGAACTCGGGATGGACTGCGGAATCTACAACGTGTGGTTCGAGCTCCAGTTTGGCGAGAACAAATTTATCTCGGAAAACCTGCAGCTCCAGATATACTGATGCGGTGGAAGCGGGCACCGGCCTTGGGCCGTGCCCGAAGGGGGAGGTGTGTCGGCGGGAGGGGGAGGGGAGACCCTCCCCCTCCTTTGACGCATTCCTCGAAGATTCCGACGCGGGAAATTTGTTGACGATCGGGCTTTCCGGCGTATAACCTCATGTAGTCGCATGTGGGATTGCAAAACGCAAGGAAAAGAACTATGGCATCGCCAGAGACCGTCCAGCTGATTTTCGAGAGTTCCATCCGAAGGTCGGAGAAGAAGATCACCAACCCGACCAAGGCACTAATGGTGAACGTCCTCGCCGAAGCGGGATTCGAAGGCGTGTGGGAGCTGAAGGACTCGCGCAGGATCAAGAAGAAGGGTAGGGAACGCTTCGGAGCCATCCGGCTGGAGTCCCGTGCCGGTGCTCAGAGCATCCGCGTGTGGTGCAAGCCGAGGGGGAACGACACGGCGTTCGAATATTCGCTGATCCCGCCCGCGGGGACGGACCTGCAGATGGCATTTGCGGTACTGAAGCGGGTGAGCCCCATCACTCTACGAGTAGCCGAATCGCCCGTGCTCCCATTGGCGGTGAAGGCGAGAGTTCTACTGGACGCCCCACCTCTTCCGCCTTTGCAGAGGGAGGAGCAATTCTTCGAGGTGGCCGACGACCCGACTGCCGTGCCAGCGAAAGACGCTGAATCCGCGGAGGTGGAGGGGCTTCCGAAGAGCGAGGAGCCGGAGGCGAGAATGGTCGCAGAATCGCCGAAGACGCCAGATTTCGAACGAATGGAACTCAAGGGCACCGAGATTCTTCCGACCAGTCCGCAATGGACAGAGCACTAATGGCGATCGGGTTCGTGGCGGAGTTCGGTTACGCGAAGAAGACGGAGGCCTCGTCCAGCATCATAAGGAACCTCGGGATGAAGAGGTTCGTCTCCGGAATGAGCCCGACCTACACCTCGATCGAAGGGGCGATGCGTGCGCTAACCATGGCCCTCAGGAAGAAGGGCAGGTACATCGAGAGGATCAGGTGCGACCCGCAGGGCGGGAAAGGCGTCAGCGACGGCGTCAGGGGCTACAAGCTGACCCCGGCGGGGGAGCTCAGGCTGGAGTCGGTAAAGGGCAAGTTCGGCCCAGAGGCAGAGGCCCGCCTGAACCCGCTGTGGCGTCGTGGGTCTCCCCAGCCGAGCCGGCAGGAGACCGTTCCGCCCATGGTCGCGGCAGAGGCGGGGGCCTCCGTGTCCCCCGTTTCGATCGGCCGCCTCAAGGACCTACTGGCCTCCTACGAGGAGTCCCAGCGGCAGGTGGAGGAGATCGACGGCCTGCTCGGCCAGATGGAGGACGACATGAAGAACCTGCGACTCGACATAGAGGCTCTGGAGCTCGCGGAGCGGGAGAAGATGCGCCAGATCGAATCAATCAAGGAGGAGGCCGAGCGGATAGCCTCCAAAAAGGCCGAGGCCCAGAGGAAGCTCGCCCAGAAGGAGTCCGAGCGAAAGGAGTGGGAAGACTTGAAGAACCCGCACCAGAAAGAGAAGGACAGGATCGGTTCGATGCTCTCCGTTCTGGAGGGGCGGTGATGGTGATAGTCCCCGTGAGGCTGGTCGGCAGGAAGGGCGGCGGCGTGCTGTGCCGGCTCGGAAGCGAGCCCCTTCAGGACGCCCCCGTGGAGTTCCTGTCGCCCGAGTGCGTCGAGAGGATCGTCGAATCGGAAGGGTCGGACCTGGCCGTCGTGGTTCTTAACCCGAACCGGGTGCCGGATTCGATCAAGGGGCGCTTGGGGCTGGGCTGAAGAAGAAGTCGTCCTCAAGGGAGACTAGGTCCTCCATGGATATCGCCGTCCACTGGCCGTAGCGGAGCATGCAGGGGAACTCCCTGCCTTTGAGGTCGGAGGACTTGAGGAAGGCGAGCCTCGGCTTCCTGTCCTTCTTCCACAGGAGGAGTGGCATCCTGCCGCACCTCGCGGAGTCGTCGCTGACCTGCTTTAGGAAGGAATCGAGCTCGGCCTGCCCGCCCGAGAAGACGGTGCACAGGTCGATGTCGTTGTACCCGCCCTTGCTCTCCAGGACGAACAGGAAGCCCTCCGGACACACGATGTCGCCCGAGTAGGTGTCGGAGGCGGCCTTGGACAGGTGAACCCTTTGCCCCCAGCGGGTTCCACTTCCCACAGACCTGCTGAAGGACCCGCACCCTGGGCGCCCAGCGATGGCCTCCCTGAACCTTTCGTTGAGCCTCTTTATAAGGTCAAGCTCGACCCTCTTGCCCTTTCGGCCAGACTTTATCTTCTTGGGCTTGCTCTTGAGAATGTCCTCTATTTCCGAATCTTCTTCTTCCACAAAGTGTATGTAGTGCGGAAGAAAAAATTACCAAAAAACAAAGGCTATTGCTCTTCCGATGCGAGCGAGTTCGTGGGTTTATCCTGATTGCCCGCCATGGCCTCCATGTGGGCTTGGCAGGCCTTCAAGACGCCCGAGAGGTCGTCCTTCTCCTCTATTGCCCTCATAATGGCCACACCGCATTTCTGGAGGGTCTTTAGACCCGGCTCCTCCCTTTGGGGCCAGTGGGTGTGAACGACCCTCCTGATCTGATTTACGATGCCTTGGGCGTTCGACACGAGGTGCCTTGTACCCATGTCGCCCGCGCTGTCGTTGAGGTCCTGGAGGGCCTCCAGGATGCCTGAGACCCTTTGTGCGAAGTACTGGTCGGTCTCGGCCAATATGAAGTCCTTGAATTCCATGCGCCTATCTAGGCCTTTCAGCCGACGTTCCAGGTGGCAACGGGTCTTTTTAGGGGGTTTTTCGGGGGCCTGACCCCCTTGCAGGCATTGGCCACCGCCTCCGCCGACGCCTTGGCCTGTCTGGCTGTTTCGGCGGCGCCGGATTGCTGCAATTCCTTCGCCGAGCAGAGGTTCTGGCAGGAGTAGGGGAGTTCGATGTCCTCGGCCACGGACCCGTCCTTGTTGTAGGTCTGCTCGCTCGTCTTGGGGACAAAGTAGCAGGTGAAACAAATGGAGGGGTAGTTCTTGCCGTCCACGAACGGGGCGTTCTTGTGGGACGAGGTCCAGATGTCCATTTTCTGGCCGCAGATTGGGCACGCCTTCTTCATGTCGCGATTTTATCCATGCCCCTCGAGGGGAACCAGTCCGGTCCGTAGTTCACGGTTATCTGCTCGCCGGCCTTGATGTCCCGCAGGGCCATGATGGCGATGAGTTTGTCGTGGAAGTTCATGGAGAACGCACAGTTGTTGTTGTCGCTGTGGTTGTAGATCATGGTCCAGCCGAGCGGCACGGCCAGCCGGTCCTGCCAGGCTATCACATACCTCATGAGGTTGTCGTCGACCTGGCAGGCGGGCAGGAAGTCGATCACGGGGGCTATCTCTACGAATTCCTGGCTTCTGATTTCTCCCCTGGTGAACACGCAGTGGCCCATACGGTCGTCCCACCCGATGTGCAGTCGCTCGTCGAGGAAGGGAGCGAACTCTTTCATTTTCCGGTGGAGCCGAACCCGCCCGCGCCCCTGTTGGACTCCGCAAGTTCTTCTGACCTAGAGAAGTCGAAGTTGAAGTGGCTCTCGAAGATGATCTGCGCGATCTTGTCACCCTTCTCAACGAAAAAGGTGTTGTGCCTGTCAGTGTTCAGGAGAACCACCTTGATCTCCCCCCTGTAGGAGCTGTCGACCACGCCTGCGAGCACATCTATGCCGTGCTTGCTGGCGAGTCCCGACCGCGGGGCGACCCTGCCGTAGAAGCCGTTGGGTATTTCCATGGCAATCCCTGTGCCGACCGTCTTGCGCTCTCCTGGTTGGATCATGAGGTTTTCGGTGCTAAACAGGTCTGCCCCGGCGTCGGAAGGGTTTGCCCTGGCGGGAGCCTTGGCGTCCTTTTCCAAGAGTTTGACTTTAACCCTCGGGAAGTCCTCGTCTTCTGTCTTGTAGAACCACTTGGCCAAGAAGTTCACTTCACGCCTCGCACGAAGAACAAGTGAGTATGGAGCGGGCGAGTTCCTGCGCCGGGTTCGCCGACCTCTGGTAGTAGAATGTCTTGACTCCCATCTGCCAACCCTCGATGAGCAGGCTGTTGACGTCCTTTGGGGAGGTCGAAGGGGGAACCATCAGGTTGAGGCTCTGCGACTGATCTATGTGCTTCTGCCTCTGGGCGGCCTGGATGACGACCTCCTTTTGCGATATCTCGCCGAAGGTCTTGAAGACGTCCTTCTCCTCCTTGGTCAGGAAGTCCAAGTGCTGGACGGATCCGCCCTTCACGAGGATGCTCTTCCACGTCGCCTCGTCGTTCCTGTCGTACTTCTTCAGGACTTCCTTGAGGTACGGGTTCTTGTATGTGAACTTGCCCTTGGCGAGGTTCTTGACGAAGTAGTTGCTGTTCAGGGGCTCGATGCTCGGACTGACCTGCCCGAGGATGAAGCTGCTGGATGTCGTGGGGGCTATGGCGAGGGTGGTGACGTTCCTGCGTCCGTATCCCTCGAGCAGGGGCGGCTCGCCGTAGTCCTTGGCCATCTGTTCCGTGGTTTTGTCGGCCCGCTCGCGCACTGTCTTCCATATCTCCGCGTTCTTCATCTTCGCCTCCATGCTCTCGAAGGCGATCATCTTGCTTTGAAGATAGGAGTGCCACCCGAGAGCCCCGAGCCCCAGGGCTCTTTGTTCCATTGCGAACTTGCGGGGGGCTTCCATGTATTTGACGCCCTCCGTCTTGCGGATGAACTCCTCGCAGACCGAGTCGAGAAACATGACCATTGTCTCGACCGCGTCAGTTTCGACCATCTCGTCCCAGTGCAGCAGGTTGAGGCTGGACAGAACGCACACGAACGAGTTGTTCTCGTCCGAGAACAGCTGAATCTCCGAGCAGTTCCCGGTGAGGACGCCGTTGAATACGGCCTTGTGTTCTTTCGGCTCGTTGACGCAGTAGGTGTCGCTTTTGCCCGCAGGGGCGATTTCGATGACTTCCGTCCTGACCAGCCTTCCTCTGCTGTCCGTGAAGCGGAGAAGTTCGTCGCCCGGCTTGAGGTCGGCGGCCCTGACCTCCGTTCCGTCCTTGAGGTAGAACTTGTGGTACTCCGTGGTCTTGAGGCTAGGGAACTTGAGGGACTGCGTGTCGTCGTCGTCCAATTCCCTGACCACGACCTTTACTTCCAGAAGTGCCTGGTCCGATCCGGTCTTGCGGATCACGGTCTTAGACCACTCCTTGCCGTTCCAGACCTCAACCTCCTTGCCTTCGTGCTCGCCGATCGCGATCTCTCCCTCTCGGGTGAGGAGCATGGTGTCCGGGGAGACGCACAGGTTGCTCGCCTTGATCTTAAGTTTCTTTTCCTTGTAGACCTTGGGGGCGTTCTTGTTCGCGGTGTCGACGAACATAATGTACGGATATCCGGTTTCGAACCGCTTCTGGATGACCTTGGCCCAGATGGCCCGCTTCTCCTTGTCGCCCTCGATGAGGTCTTTCATGAACTTGTCGGTGACCGTCACGCCGATGCTCATGTTCTGGATGCTGTGTCCCTCGCTCCTGATCCTGAGGAACTCCTCTATGTCGGCGTGCTCAATCGGCATGTAGGCCGCGAACGATCCGCGGCGTGCGCTACCTTGGCTGATGACCTCGCTGATCTTGTCGAATATCTCCATGAAGTGGACGGCCCCACTGCTCTCGCCGCCCACGCTGATCTTCGTGCCCCTCGGCCTGAGGGCACCGAAGAATCCGCTCGTGCCTCCGCCCATCTTGCTCATGATGCCGACCTCAGCCGCCTTCGTGAGGATGCTCTCCATCTTGTCCTCGACGAAGCTGCCGAAGCAGCTGACCGGGAGCCCTCTCTTGTTCCCGAAGTTGCACCAGACCGGGGTCGCGAGGGAGTAGAAGCCCCGCTTCATGTATCCCTCGAACTTGTCAGCGAAGCCCTTGACCTTGAGGATGGACTCGGCGTTCTCCGCTATCTGTCTTATCCGCTGCTCAGGGGTCACCCCCGGCTCAAGGTAGCCACGCTCTAGGAAGAGGCGGCTGTGGGAGTTGAGCCAATAATAGTCCTTGCTGTTCATCGTGTACCTTGGATGAGATCGGTGTGATACTAGAGTCTGGGAGCTTTCAGAACAGGTCTTCGACTGCGAAACATTTTCCGGCCCTGGAGTACTCCACCGGTCTGGAGTGGAAAAAGTCGCTCTGGTTGTTCCCCAGAACCTGCTCGTCGAACCAGGCGGTCTTGGACAGCGCCTCCTCGTCGATTTCGAACATCGTCCCGAAGCCGATCTCCTTGAGGGACTCGTTCATCCTGTTCTTGACGAACTCCTTCAGCACTTCGGAATTGAGCTTTTCTGACTGGTATCCGTTGACTATCCACTCGATGATCTGCATTTCGTACTTGACGGCCTGTTCGGCCTCGTGACGTATCTTGGCCTCCAGCTGCTCGTCGAAGAGTTCCGGGTGCTCTTTTCTCATGACGTTGATCAGCTTCATGCCGATCATGGCGTGGAGGTTCTCTTCCCGGCTGGTGTATTCCACCTGCTTGTTAGTGTCCTTAAGCAAGTTCTTGTAACGACCGAACCAGCTTATTGTGTAGAACTGGCTGAACAGGGCTATATTCTCGACAAAAAGCGTGAACAGTATGAGGGAATAGACGAACTGCTTTCGGTTGTCCGAATGAAACTTGTGGAGGTGCTTGCGCAGGTAGTTCACACGTCCCTTGATGATGTCGAGTTCCAAGGTCTTCTCGAAGGCGTCGTCGATCCCCAGTACTTCTAGCAATCTCTCGTAGGCGTCCCCGTGGATCACCTCCGTGTTCGCCATGACGTACCCCATGTCGTTGATGCTGGGGTGCGGGAGGTTGTCGCCGAGCTTCGCCCAGAACTTCTTGACGGATATTTCAAGTTGGCCGATGGTGGCGAGGGCCCTGACTATGATCTCCCGCTCTTGTTCGTCCAGGGACACCATGAAGTCCTGTTTGTCGCTCTGGAAACTGAATTCCTTGTCTGTCCAGAAGCCGTTGTGCATGGCCTCTATGAAGTCCTGCGTCCATGGATAATGGTCTGGTTTTCTGCTTATCTGCTCTTCAAATATCATGTGTTAAGTTCCTTTGCTTCGTTCAAACGCAGGGGTATGTAAGTCTATTAACCAGAATTTTTCAGGCGTGTGAATCCGCCTTTCTTCTCCAGCGTTATTACCTCGCAACCCCCCAGCATTTCTAGGAGATTATGGTCGTGCGTGGTGATAAAAACCTGCCTGTCCTTCGCAAGTTCCATTATCATGTTGTATACCCCAACCACCCCCATTTGGTCAATATTAGTGGTCACCTCGTCAAGGAAGACGAGGCTCGGGTGGGTGCCGGAGTTGAGCATCATGACGTGCGCAAAGGCCTGGGACACGGCGAGGTTGAGCCTGCGGCGCTCGCCGCCGCTCATGGCGTGGTATACGAAGGGGTCGCCGTCGTGCGGGCGGCGCTCAATCTTCTCCTCAAGCTCGTTGTCGAACTCCAGTGATATCCGCCCGTCGATGAGGAACTGCAGCCAGTGGGCGATCCGGGCGTTGAGGGCGGGCATGATGCCGTCTATCACGAACTTCCTTATCCCTGCGTCGCCGAAGCCGACGCACCAGAAGTCGTAGTAGGGCATCTCCGCCTCTATTGACTTGAGTTCGGACTCTTTCAAGGCGAGTTCCTCTCTCCTCGCGGCCAAGTCGTCGGACAGCGAGTCGATCATGGACTTGAACGGGGAGTCACCGTCGAGCTGCTTTATCTTTTCGGAGAGCTGATCCGTGAGAGCCTTGATCTGTCCCTCGACGACCCCGGCTCGGTCATCTTCCGTCCTGGGCCGCTCTACCTTGCCGAGTTCGGACAGCTCAAGCCTCATCTGCTTTATGGACGAGGAAACGGAGGAGATCGACGATTTCGCGGTCGAGACGGCCTCGGTCATCGACTTGATCTTGGCCTCGGCGGCAAGGGCTTTTTCTTCGGCGGTGGACTTCTTTGAGAGAATCCCCTCCGCTTCGGAGCGGATGCCGGCGGCCTTCTCCGTCATCTGATCGGCATATTTCCTGAAATTGTCCTTCGAGATCCTACCGAAACAGTACTTACAGGTGCCTCCCTCGCTCTTCTCAAGCCTGCTGACCTCCACCTCGTGGTCTTCCGCGAGTTCGACGAGTCTTTTGGCCTCGGCCGCCGCGGACTTCGCCTGCATGGCTATTTCGTCCTTGGATCGCCTCGTCTCGGCCAGTTTTTCCTGCGCCCTCTCCAGCATTTCCTCAAGCTTCTGCCTCTTGCTCTCCAAGGACGGCAGTTCCGAATTTATTTCGGAGATGCGAGAAACGGCTTCGTTGTACCTGTCGGCTCCTCCGTCGCCCGACGGGGAGGACAGGGAGGACTTCAGGGCTTCTATTTTCGACTTGATCTGCGACGTTTCCGCCTCGGCCTTCGATCTCCAAGAAGACTCCTCGTCCTTGGCTATCTTGATCCTGGATTCGGCCTGGGACACCTGCCTCGCTATGGCGCCGGCCTCAGACTCGATTAGTTTGGACTGGTCCTTCTTTTCTTTCTTCAGGGACTTTGCCGTGTCCGCGAATCCCTTGTACTTTTCTAGAGAAAGGAGGTTCTCTACTATGTCTCTCTTGCTTGTCGAGTCGCACTCGAGGAAGCTGCCGGAGTTGTTGTCGGTGAACACCACGACGTTCACGAAGGTTTCGTAGTTGAGTCCGATCTTTTCTTCTATGAGCTTCTGCGTGGCCGGCTGGCCCCCGAGCGTTATTTCCGTGGAGTCGTCCCAGACGCCTTCCTTGCTCTCCCAGAGTCTGAGGCCGTCGGGCTTGCGCGTCCTGACCACCCTATAGTCGCCCCACCTCACCTCCGTTTTTAGGCCCTTGCCGACGGAGTTGTTGATGACGTCTTTGTGTCCGATCTTTTTGGGGTGCTTGATGGTCTTCCCAAACAGAGTGTAGACGATTATCTCCGGTATGGAGCTTTTGCCGGCCCCGTTGCTCGCGGCGGCGGACTCGCCGTCCTGAACGTCGAGGTTGAGCCCCCTGACGAGCACCACATTGCCCTTCTCCGTAAAGTCTATCTCCACCTCGTCGGGGCCGAAGCAGAGGAAGTTCTGTGCCTTGGCGTACTTTATATCTAGGTTTCTCATGAATCGCAGACCTTGGAGCAGATTCCCTTGCCTATACGAACTAGAGCGTCCCGCTCCAACCCCTCCGGCGCGACCTGATCTACATACCTTTCTATCATCTGGTCTTCGTTCTGCAGTATGGCCTTGGCGTCGTCCACGACATGGGACTCGTCCCTAGAGGACTGCTTTATCTCAAGCGTCGCGACGCCGCACGATTCGACGAGTTTCTGGCGCAGTTCCGACATGCGCTTGTCGGCGATGTTGTCGACCTCTAGTCGGACGAAGTTTCCTGCGAGACTTGAGGATTCGACCTGGTCTTCGCTTATGATGAGGTGGGTGGGGCTGAAGTCGTTGGCTATGTACTCGGAGGTGTCGTCCTCGGTGTCGTAAACGAGCAGGTGCTTTTCCTGGTCGGCCTCGCCGAAGCTGAGTTGGAGGGGGGAGCCGACATACTCGACCCTGTCGTCCATTCTCTGGGCGGCGTGGTAGTGGCCCAGGAACACGCGGTCCCAACGGCGGAATATTTCAGGGCCGACCCTGACCATGTCGCCCTCGTGTTCGACCGTGACCTCTGATATCGTCTTGTACCGAGAGTTCCACACCGCCCCGTCCACCGCTATGTGGCCCCCGAGTATTTTCGGCTCGTGCTTGGGCACCTCCGCGTCCCACCTTTCCTCGATCTTCTTGATGTCCTCGGCGGGCGAGTGGGTGTATGGCAGAAAGCCCATGTGGAAAGAGTCTCGGCCGTCCGATATGCGCTGGACGGACGGTTCGGACACGACAGTGACGCCCGGGAGGGTTCTCAATGGGTTGACGCTTGATACGTCAAGTCGTTCGTAGTGCCAGAGATCGTGGTTGCCCAGCAGCAGGTGGAGCCTCAAGTCGCCCTTGGAGAGGTGTCTCTCCATGATTTCGAAGGTTCTCTGGTAGGCGAGCACGTCGATCTTCTGCCTGTCGTGGAACAGGTCGCCGAGGAAAACGAGGTTGGAAATTCCCCTTTCCTCTGCGGTTCTGAATGCCCATTCAAGCGCCTCGAGGCAGTCGTCGAGCCTTGACGAGGACTTCTTATGCGGATGTATATGGATGTCGCTGAAGACGAGAATTTTCATTTGTGTTAGAAAACACTATACCTTTCGGCCGTCTTCCTGTCCATCCTTCTTGTGCTTCATCGACTTTTCTAGGGCAGTCCACACATCCGTGGCCTTCACCTTCTGAACCTTGTTGGGTGCCGAAGAGGAGCCGTCGCCACCGGGCGGTACTCCGGGAGGTCCTGGCGGCATGCCGGGGGGACCACCAAGTGATGGTCCTCCACCAATCGGACCGGGTGGCGGCCCACCGAGAGGCGGCCC
>Ga0214923_10001170_pt1 | contig 37785 bp, 26 predicted proteins | sample LL1510_MetaG_FD_177993 | JGI IMG/M metagenome (GOLD analysis project Ga0214923, IMG submission 177993) | Freshwater microbial communities from Lake Lanier, Atlanta, Georgia, United States - LL-1510 | ecosystem: Environmental > Aquatic > Freshwater > Lake | place: USA: Georgia | collected...
ACATCCCATTTTTCAAGAGGTTGGTTAAAATATTTCGCATGATAAAACATAAAACTCATATTAGTAACCTTGGATACATTCCATTTTTCAAGAGGTTGGTTAAATTTAGATGCACCAGAAAACATACTCTGTATATTAGTAACATTGGATACATCCCATTTTTCAAGAGGTTGGTTAAAATTAGATGCACCCCAAAACATAAAACTCATATTAGTAACCTTGGATACATCCCATTTTTCAAGAGGTTGGTTAAATTTATATGCACAACAAAACATAATACTCATATTTATTACGTTAGAAACATCCCAATTATCAATCGGTTCATTAAAATTAGTAAGATTGTAAAATAAACTTTTCATAGTTGTAATTGTTTTGCCAATTATCCAAGTATTCGGATGTCCGTGCTTTTCAATACCTTTTTCTCTATTATCATTAATATCTTGTAATGCATTTCTCAATTCATGAAAAGTATTAAATATTTTTTCTTCTTTTTTATTTGATTGTTCTTGAATTTTTTTTGTCTGACTTCTTGTTAATACTGTCATTTTAACTTCTTTTTTATTTTACATTTTAGTTTTATTAAAAAACATTTCAATTTTTTTAAGTTTTTTAAAGGTTTTTCTTTAATAAATTTATCATAATAATGATTTTGATTAGATTATTTTAAGTTATGAAAATACATTTTTAAATCATCCAAACCAATTATCGAGGCGTCCAAATGCAAATAGAACAATATATAATTATATATTTTTGTCTATTTGCATTTGGGTATTTGTATTATATCTGTAAAAATATATAAACAATTTTTAAGAATGTAAATAAAAATAATAGGTGTGTAAAAGGTGTAAAATCATATTTTTTTCAATAGATATTTAACAATATTTGCAAGACTAATTTTATTTATTTTCCTCAATTGTCCTTTAGAATTTGTATAAGATAAATCTGTTATTGAATTAGTTTCTAACTCTTTAATTAAATTAGATATATTTCCATATTTTTCAATGATTGCTAATGCAGTAACTGAGCTAATACCAGGAATTTGACATAACATTATTTCATCTATATTTTCTAGAGTTACATTTTCCTTTTTAACCTTTTTTACAACATTGATATAATCTTTTTCATTATTATCTTTAATTTGTTCCGTCATTTGTATGTTTTCCAGTTCAATTTCTTTATCAATGTTGATTTTATTATATCCATTTTTATTTTGATAATAAGGTAATTTTCCTTTTAATGTTTCTTTTTCTATTTTATAAGCCATATTACATATAATGTTTGCAGTTTCTTCGAGAGAAAAAGAACGGAACACTGAAAATCCTTTGTAATAATTTAATGAAAACATTGCTGAATATAGTGTAAATTTATCAATTTGTTTATCTTGTTTAAATCTATTTTCTTTCAAATCTCCTTCAATCAAATATATTATATTATGATTATTATTTTCTAATCCATTTAATCTATATGATTGTTCTTCATAACGTCCATCTTTTATGCTTGATAATAAATCAGTTACTGTTTTCCGTTCTATAATAATTTTATCTTCTAAACCATCGCTAATAATTATATCTCCAATGGGTAAATTTTCACTTTTCAATTCAATATTTTTAAATGATGGAATAATTGATTTTTGAATTAAAATTTGTTGTAAAAGTGATGTTTCTCTTGAGTCTATTTTAATAATCATCATTAAATAATTTAATAATTTGTTATTAAATTGTTTTATATATTAAATATATACATATTTTTTATCAGATAAAATTTTTATTACACCTTTGGACATTTAAAACGCAAACCTTTTTTTCTTAATCTTGTTTTCATCATAAATAAAAATTAAATTATAACAAAAGAATAACATTAATGGATTATAATAAATAATAAAAGTAAAATATTTAGCCCATTCTTCCTGATATTGTAGCTCTGTAACCGTATTGTTGAGTTTGAATTGTTCTGCTAGGAATGCAAAATCGTGGAACTGTTTGAGGTGCGCCGATTAAATTAGGATTATTTGAGAGAAACCATCCAACGCGTGGTGCTAAACCACTTTTTTTATTTCCACCACAAATATTAGTTCTATTAATAATGGAAGCTTGATTTCTGCTCATTTTACTACCACTCATATAAACCATGATATAATTTATATAAATATTTTATTTTTTAATAAACTTAAAAAAATTTATTTTTTAATCTAAATATTTTTATTTTTATATATTATATGGAAAGTCCGTTAAAACATCTTTTGCACGCAATTATTTTAACTTTAGTTTTATATTTATTAATGAAATTTGTGTTGCAACAATCCCAAACAAAAGCACTCAATAGAAGTTTGATATTTGGTTCTATTTCTCTTATTTATATGATATTTTTTGGTCATGGAATGCCAACACATATAAATAATATATAGAAAACACTAAATTAAATTATTATAAATTACTTAAAACATAATTTACAATAAATAATTACTAAATAATTATATATAAAGCAAATTAAAAATAATAATTATTTATATATATGTCTAAATTAGTATCAACAAATAAATATTTAGATGATATAATTTATAAAGTAAAAAAAGTTAATAAAAATAAAGTAGATACAATATATGTTTTTTATGGTAATGATAATATTATAGATGAAAAAAAAATAACAAAACAAATATTTACTGATAAAGAATATGATGATATCCAAAAAAATAAAACTAAAATTGTATTTACTAAACAAAAAATATATTTAGATGATACAATTACAACAATTAAAATTAAAATACTTAATGAATTAGATAAAAAATTATCATTTGAAGAATTATATTTATTTTGTAAAAAATACGAAAAATTAAATTCAATATCAGTATATCAAACATTAACACAAAATAAAAAAATCAATTTGACAAAATTACGTTTAAATCAATTTATAGAAAATTTAGATAATTCAGTTGTTGATAATGATATAAAAAATATAGAAGATAAAGAAATATATACATATGAGGATATATTTCAAATGAACATTGACGATAAAAACATTATAGTAAATAAAGTTTTGGGGCAGAAATTTTTTATAGTTGAAAATGAATATCCATTTATTTGTAATCCATTTAAAGTAACAGAATATGATAAATTTTTAGAAAAAAATTCACGTAAATCATTATCTACATTAAACAATAATTTATTGTTGAATTCAGGGAAAATACTGGACGACAGTATATATTTGTGTTTAGCTGAAGATGTATTAAATTATGCAGAGAATAATGATATAGATGAAGAAATAACAATGAAAATATATTTTCCATTTCTTTACAATAAAAATATTTATTCTCTCAATGATTTGGAAGGAAACCGGCAAAAATTAATAACAGACAACAAAGTTTTTAATAATGAAAAAACTATAAATCTATTTAATACAATTAACATGTTTTATGGAGTTTACCATCAAAGAAAAAATGAATTGAAATATCTAAAAAAAGGGATTAAATATTTAAAAGCAATTATGAAACCAGAATTTAATATAAAAATTCCTTTAGAAGTAATATTTAAAGTTATACATGCAAATGAATTGAAACCTTTAATTAAATACAATCCTTCTTCAAGACAAGAAAATACATATAGACTTTATACGGATAAAATTTCAATTGATGGGCGAAAAATTCCATATTTAAAAAAAGCGAATATTTTTAAACTGATAAAAACAATTGGTCGTACTAAATCAGTTGCTATTTATATTGAAAGAAATAACGAACAAATGTTAATTTGTGAATTTGATGAATATGGATTTATTACTATTATTGCTGAATTTAATACACTTGTTGATGTTGAAGAAATAGATGAAACCTTTGGAAAATTAATTAATCCAATAATTCAAGAAATAAAAAATGTTATTGAACAAAGTGGATATACTTTAAAATTATTTAATAGTTTAAATGATAATAATATAGAAATTACACAAATGACATATGAAACACAAATTAATATAAAAAAAATATTTGATATTGATAAATATAAAAATTGTATAAATTCTGTTTTTATTAATGAAAGTAATAAACTGAAAAAAAATCAATTTAATTTAAGATTTAAAAGAGTTTCTAATTTTAGTAAATTTACTAGTCAAGAAGCTTTTATTCTTGAAAAAGCAGAACAAGGATTAAAAGCAAATGAAATTATTCAAGAACTTGTTGATAATTATCATGATTTAACATTAGAAGAAGCGAGAGAATTAGTAAGAAAAATTGCAAATGAATTGGAAGTTGAACGGGGTGTTAGAAAATCCGATATTAAAATAAAAGAAAATCCAGGATTTAAAACATATATTAATGTTGATATTGAAACTGCATTATTAAAAATAGTAGTAGAAAATATAAATAATTTAAATTATTTATACACATTACCAATTTATTTAGATACGATAATTCGATTAACACAAAATGATAAATCAAGTAATTATCCTTTAAAAGAAATAAATAAAATATGTCAAACAAGTGAAATAGTTGATGTAAAATTTCCTGATATTATATCTTCTACAGAATCATCAATAAATGAAATTGAATATGTTGAAAAAAAAAATCCAAAAGGTGCATTTAGTATATTTTTTGATGACGATGACGATGAATATGAATATGAACGCGTAAATGAATATGAAGATGAAAACAATTCAACGAAATTAAAAGGTGGTTTGTCTTCTTCTGAATATTCGATAACAAGTGAAAGTGATACGCCATTAGTTATTAATGCAAGTGTAATTAAATCAAAATCTAATTCTTCTGTAAAAAGTTTAAAATCTTTAGATAGTATTTCTAGTGAAAATGAAGACAATAAATCTTTAATAAATCCAATTGTAAAAAGTAAGTTGAAAAAAAAAGAAACAGATGAGGATGAAATAGAAAGTAATTTAGATGGTGATGAAACATATTCTGAATCATCAACAGATGAAACATATTCTGAATCATCAACAGATGAAACATATTCTGAATCATCAACAGATGAAACAGAAATTAAAAATATTGATGGAATGAAATTAAATAAACCATATTATTTTCAAACAATGATAGAAAAAAAAGACCCAATATTAATATTAAAAGAAGATACAAAAGAATACAATTCATATTCAAGAACTTGTTTATCAGACAAGAGACGTCAACCGGTTATATTAACAGATGCACAATTAGAAAAAATAAATAAAGAACATCCAGGATTTTTGAGAGAACAAGATGTGTTAAAATATGGTTCAGATGAAAAACATAAATTTAATTATATTTGTCCACGTTATTGGTGTTTAAAAAGTAATTCTTTTATTGATCCAAATGATATAAAAGAAATAATGGGAAAAGATGGGAAAAAAGAATATGTTCACAAACCAAATAAAGGACCTTCTTGTGGTAAAGTTTTGCCAAAAAAAGAAAAAAAAGTAAAACCAGGATATTATATTTACGAATTTAATGAAAAATCATATCCTGGAATGATTACAGGTAAGCATCCAAAAGGGTTATGTTTGCCTTGTTGTTTTACAAATTATAATACAGAAGGTAGAATTAAAGCAAAAAATGCTTGTTTAAAAAATAATGTGAGTGTAAATAAAGAATTGAACGAAAATTATAAAAACAAAAAAATAGAAAAAGATGTTGAATATATATTAGGACCTGAAAAATTTCCATTAGATGCGGGACGATGGGGATATTTACCACCAGAAATACAAACTCTTTTATATGAAACAAACGCAGATTGTAAAATAAATACAGATGTTAAAAATGTTAAACCATGTTTGTTAAGACATGGTGTAGAAATAAATAAAAAACAATCATTTATTTCAGCAATTTCAGATGAATTATTTTTCGCAAAAAAAGTAATAGACGAAATAACAGGTAGTTCGATTATTACAAATGTATTAAGTATTAAAGAAATGAAAGAAAAAATTATTAAAGCAATAAATATTGATACATTTATAAAATATCAAAATGGTAATTTAGTAAATGATTTTAATGATTTAAATAAAGATGTATCTTTTGACAATTATAAAAAAACAAAATTATATTCAAAAATAAATTTTAATAATAAAGAAGAAACAATATATTTTAAAAAAATAGTAACAGCTTTTGAAAATTTTAAATCATATTTAAGAGATGATGATACTATAATTGACCACACTTATTTATGGGATATAATTTGTATACCAAATAAATTGTTATTTCCAAATGGTGTTAATTTAGTTATTTTCAATTTACCAAATGATGACATTACAAATAATGTTCAATTAATATGTCCAAGTAATCATTATTCTAGTGAATTTTTCCAATCTGTTAAATCGACTATTTTTTTGTTAAAACAAGATGAATATTATGAGCCAATATATTTATATTTGAATACAAAAAATAAATTAATAGTTACAAAAGAATTTGATGAGCGTAAGGCTCCGTCAAATATAAAAGAATTATTTAAAAATTTAATAAAGCCTTTTTATGAATTAATATGCCGTCCAATGGAAAGTATGCCGAATGTTTATAAAGCACAAAAACCATTGTTATTAACAAATCTTATAAAAATTTTAAATCAATATGACTATGACGTTACAAAAATGGTTATGAATTTTAATAATAAAATTATTGGTGTAATTGCAAAAGATCCAAATATGCAAGATAGTTGTTTTGTTCCTTGTTATCCATCTGCATTTAATGAAGATATTAATTTGGATTATGTATTTATGAATGATTTGTCAATTTGGACAACTTATGAAAAAACTGTACATTTTTTAAATAAATTGGTTAAAACAAGTAAAAAAAGAAAAAATGAATTACAAATACCATGTGCGCCAGCTTTTAAAATTATTGAAGATGAATTAGTTGTTGGCATATTAACAAATACAAATCAATTTATACAAATATCACAACCTATTCATGAAGATGAAATAAAATCAGAATATGATTTACCATCTATTAAAGACACAGATTATATTGTAAATTCTTCAACAATTTCTAAATCAAATAACTTATTACAAAGTGATGTAATTATCCAAACGGAAACAGGAGTAGATAAAGAGAGAGAAGATTATATAAAAAAAATAAAATTAGAAACAAACTTTTATAATGTTTTTAGAAATACTATAAGAATTTTATTAAATAATTATGAAAATATAAAAATAAGAGAAAAAATAGAAATAGAATTGTCAAAAGAATATATTATATATTCTGAAAAATTAAATCGTATAAATGAATTATTGATAGAATTAGTTGGAACAAAAATACAATTTATTGGTGACAAAAATTATTATAAATTAATAAATGAAGTATCAACATGTATTGTTAAAGATAAAGATAAATGTGTTGACACACCTAATTTATGTTTTGTCACTCAAGAAGATAAATGTAATCTTATTTTGCCAGAAAAAAATTTAATAACTGAAAAAAATAATGAACCAATTTATTTTGGAAAAATGAGTGATGAACTAATTAGATATAATAGAATTAAATCTTTTATGTTTCAACCACATTTTTATTTATCATTTGGTAATATTGGATATAATCTTAAAGAAAATGAAATTATATTAATGCAATCGTCATTGACACAAGAATATTTTGAAAATTTAATTCCTGCAAATATAAATACATATGTAAAAAAAAATTCTTATGATGAAGTGCAGCCTATTATTACACAAATTTATGAAAATAAAATTAAATTAACAGATAAAGCAAATGTAATAAATGAAAATATAAAATGTGATAAAATTGAGAAATCTTATATAACATCTGGAATGTGGAAAAAATGTTTTCCACTCAATTATAAAGAAATTGAATACTCAAAACAAAAACAATGTACTTTTCATGTTATTATAGATTTGATTTATAATTTAACAGGAGTGAAATATGATATAAACAATATTAGAAATGAATTATATGATGAATATAAAAAGTATTTAGAAAAATATAAAAATAAAATAATAAATATATTAATTTTAGAAGGTAAAAAAACATTATGTGGTAAAGTATTAGATGATAAAATGACATTTATAAATTTAATTTATAGTGAAGATTATTTTTTAACGACATTAGATTTATGGTTATTAGTAAATAAGTTTAAAATACCATCTATATTTATCTCTCAAAAAACTATTTTACAAACTAGATATGATAAAAATAATAATACATATTATAAAAATATATTTGTAGGATATGGTGATAAAAATGATGATTTTGTTTTTATTGTAATACCAGGACTTAGAAATGACAATATTCCAAATTTTAAATTTATTAAAGATGATAATAATAAATTATTTATATCATTAAACAAACTAACAGATGAATGTAGAGAGAATATAAAACATGCTATCATTGACAAAATTAGCATTGATACATATTTTGAAAATTATAAAATATTATTAAAAACTACATATATAAAAAAAATTGTTGTTGAGAGTGAAAGTGATAATGATGAAAAAACATAGATAAGTGTATTATGATGAATTAATTTTAATCCAAAAACTATTTATATAAAATTCAAGTAATTTTGTTACGTTACAAATATTTACTGAATATTCAAATATTTGTAAAATTTTTATATTTCTATTTTATTTTTCAGTAATTAATCTTGGAACAATATTCATTGAATTCAATTCTTGGAATAGTAATTTACAAGAATATGGAATTTCAACTTTTGAAAAGTTTGTCCGATTATCACAGAAGTTGCATAAATGAACGTGCATTTTATCATTATATGCAGATATTAAACCACAATTATTGCAAATATAAACCGAATATTTATCAGATACATCATACATTCTTTCTCTTGTAAATCTAGATGCTCCATGTGAAATCATACAATTATGTGCTACAATTCCATTTGCTAAAAATGAATTTGTATTTTCCACTTCAATATCATATACAGGATGTAAGCCTGCAGGACGAATATCAATTACTTTTAAATTCATAGTAGGCAATCCGTCAGCATTTTTAAAATATTCTGTATTAAACCAATCATATGCAGAAATTTCTTTTAAATATTGTGCTAATGTTGGAAATGTAATTTTTTCAAATTTAGTGGTTTTAATTGGAATGTCATTAATATCATTAGAATATGGTATGGCATATTCGTGAATGAGTGGTTCTAATTTTTTTAATTCTTCAACTGCTTGTAAAATTGCATATTTGGTATGAATTATTTTGTTTGGATTATTTGTTTTAATTACACTAAATTGTGTAAGTTCATCTACTTTAGCAACAATCCAATTATATTGTCTAATGACTTCATTTTTAAAGCGTTTATAAGATACAATTGCCTCTAATATTTGAGATTTATGACAACAATATCTAAATCCAATCTTTTCGTGAAATGGGATAAGTTCTTCTATATCTAAATGAAGTGTTAATTGGTAAGTTTTACTATTATTCTGTAATTTTTTTTTTGAATAATTAGTTTCTTTAGGTTTTTGTATAGTAATTTTATGAATTCCAAACCTATTTAATAATTTGACAATGTTATTCATGAAAATTTTAAGAAATTCCAAATTATTTTTATTTGATTTTCTAGAATATCTAACACAAGTTAATAAACCAATGTTTCCTCTATTTATTTTATTATTTATTTTATGTTTATCACCACCAAACAACCCACCTAAAAATTCTCTTACAATTGGTAAAGGACAATTTTCATCAAGAATGAAAGATGGTAATTTTGCAGGTTGGGATATTTTATTGTCGTGAATTAATTCATTTAATTGAATGATATTATTTGTAAAATCGTTTGGTAATATTATAGAATAATATTTTTTTTCAATAAAATTTGTTTGTGTAATGATTGTAAATATATTTAAATCATCAAGAATGTTATTCAAATCTATTTTATTACCAATATTAATAATACCCTTAATATTATTGTATGATTTATATAATCCCCCATTAGCACAAATGTAACCAATTATTCGTGCAAAAGCCATTGAGTTAAAATATGCAGAATTTTTATTCATTTTAAGATTATATGTGCCAACATTTAAAAACCACGATAAATCAAGTTCTTCATAGACTTTAATAAGAGGATAATTAATACCAGTTTTAATTCTCGTTTCATTAATAACAAATTTATTGATTTGTATCCATTCATTATTATTTGTTAAAAATTTGTGATTATTAGTGAATCTAACTTTGCGTCCATCTTGGAATGTAACATCAACACATTCACGATGTCCTTTATATAAAAACCCAATTTGATTTGAGTTTACAATTAAATTAGAATTCATTTCAAATCCTAAAACATTATAATTTAAATTTTCCATTGTACCTATTTCAACACTTAAACCACAAGAAAGAAGAATTGGAGAATGATATTCTGCACAATCCCGTTCCATTTCTCCGAACCTCAATCCACCATCTCGTGAACGACCTTCTGCAGGTTGTCTTGTTAAATTAACCATTGGACCAATAGACCTGCTATGTGTTTTGTCATTAACCATGTGTTTTAATCGTTGATAAAATACTGGTCCCATAAATACATTACATTCAATTTGTTCGCCTGTTAAACCGTTATATAATAATTCATTACCATGTGCTTCATAACCTGCTTTTAGCAAAAGGTCACAAATATCTTTGACATCAAAATCACCAAATGCTGTTCCATCTCCAAACAGTCCTAATTCAACCAATACTTTTCCTAAAATCGTTTCTTTTAATTGACCAATTGTCATGCGGGAAGGAATTGCGTGTGGATTAATGATAATGTCTGGTCTCAATCCATATTCAGTGTAAGGCATATCACATTCTGGAATTATGTTGCCAACCGTTCCTTTCTGTCCATGTCGACTAGAATTACCAATCAATAATGAAGGTGAAAATGTATTTTCTCTCATATAATACAAATGTGACGAAGACATTTCAATACAATATACATTGCCATTATAATCAATTAATTTTTCGACATTTGCGTCATTTTTTTTCTTATTAATCCAAGGCTGATTTTGTTTGGTGATAATACTCACTTTATAATAAGTATGTTTTTGTGTTATTTCAACAACTTCACCTGCTCTTGAGCCTAAATTTCTTTTGCCAACACGTGCAATTCCTGTCGGTTCTTCTGATATTTTAATAATAGCAGAATGTCCACAATGAACTGCTAATCGACTGACATCATTTGCGAGTTGTAAACTAATTGTGCCATATCTCTCAAAAGTTTCACCTTTATATTCCATTGAAGAACCATCACCTGCCATTAATGCTTCTAATAAAATAGTAGATTGTCTTTCAGATAAATTGAAAACAAATTCTGGCAAATATTTATTTAATGCACCTAAATTAATTGGTTTTAAATATTCAAATAATAATTTATATTTTGAACCTGAAATATAATAATTACCAGATTTATGATAAGAGAAATTTAATTCCATATTTGTTAATATATCTTCAATAATTTGTCTTTTTTTTTCTTTTATTGCAGTAATATATATTGCTTTATTTGAACAATCTAATGTTCCGTCAGCAATAAACATACCCAATAATTTTAAAAAGTAATCCATATTATATTTTTCATCTTCTAATTCCATAAATTCAACATCTGGATATACATTTTTCATTGATTTTTGAAATCTCACCATTTTACCCATAACATCTCTCGCTTCAATTAATTTATAATCTTTATCGCATCGTTTATTGACCCATAAGCGATGATTTTGAGTGCAAATAATATGAACTTGTTTATTTTGGATATAATATAATTTATCATCAACTTCAGTATTATGTTCATATTCAAATTTAGCAGTTGGATATTCATATGTCATATTTCCATCAACATCTAATGTGGCAACTTTATGAATATTAATATCAATGTCTTTCATTTCAATCCAACCAATATTAGTGAGAACTTGTTGTGTAGGCAATGCGCAAAATTTGTCTCCAATGACGGGTTTTCTTGTAGTTCTAAGACGTACTTTTGCGAAATTATACCCATCACCGTTTCTGTCAATATAATTTTTATCAATATATGTCTCTTCAACTGTTTTATATATTTTACTTTGGTCTTCAAATTTAATAACTTTCGTGTGATCATTTCTATTTTCTTTAATTGGTGTAATTTTTGCAATAATAACATCCCGATTTTCCACTAATGTATTTTCATTTATTACACCTCTGGAATTAATTTTATTGTAATTTGCCATTTTCATACTTTTTGTTTTATTTGGGTCAGGTTTGCACCTAATTTCTTCATCACTATTAATTTTTTGTTTATCTTCATCTTTTTCTGTATGATAAACTGTTGTTAATGCCATACCACGGTCAATAGAACCTTTATTCAAAAGCAATGAATCTTCTTGATTATATCCAGTGTGTGTCATAATTGCAACAATCAATTGCGAACCAGATGGAATTTTATTTAATTGGATTAAATTCATAATTCTTGTATCAACTAATGGTCGCATGGGATAATTTAAAACATATGCAGTTTTATCCATTCTATTTTCATAATTGGTAACATAAACACCCATTGCTTGCTTACCTTGTGCACATTGATATGTATTTCTGGGTGATTGGTTATTTTCAGGAAATGGAATACATGATGCGAGAACACCAAAAATGGTTGACGGATGAATTTCACAATGGGTGTATTTAATCAATCTGTTTTCGTGATTAATTAAATCTTTCGGTTTTGTAGCAATCATTGACCAACTTTGTTCTTCTGGGTCAATATATTCTAAAACAGATTCGCTTAATTTTGTTGAACATAATAAATCATCCCATGAATATTCACCATTATTTAATTTGGTAATAATTTCATTATTAATCAAAATATTTCTATTTTTTACTCTTAATAATGGTCTTGTTAATCTGCCTGCATCGTTACAAACTCTTATTTCTTTTAATTTATAATCAAAAACAATAGAAGTGTAAATATTAATAATTCCTTTGTATTTTTTATCTTTTAATAAATGAAATAATTCCATTGGATTATGTGTAATTCCAACCCAAGAACCATTGATAAACACTTTTACTTTATCATAAATGTCTTTTGATTTTAAATTTTGGTCATCAATTTTAACAATTTCTGGAATAATATATTCATATAATGGAAGAGAATTTGAATAAATTGTTAAATGAGACATGTAAGATAAATTTTTTACAACACCAACTGATTGACCTTCTGGTGTTTCTGCAGGACAAGTAAAACCCCATGTTGTATTATGTAATTTACGTGGAGGAATAAGTTTTCCACTTTTATCAGTTGGAGTTGAAATTCTTCTTGCGTGACTTAAACTAGAAACGTAATTTAATCTATTATATACTTGTGCTACACCAACTTTTGTTGGATTGCTTTGTTTAATTGAGAAATCACCAGTTGATAATGCACGTTTAATACCATTTTCAATAGTTGATGATTTAATTATTTTATATATATTTGTAAGATTGATAATATTAAGATAATCGTCTTTGGAACGCCATGAACCATTATTAATTTCACGAATAATATGTTTTTCCATATCTTTAACAAGTTTATTAAAATAATTTCTATACAAGTTATTGAGTAATGTTCCTGTCGAATCAATACGTTTATTGATATATGAATCTCTATCATCTTGTTTTGTAATTTCAAAATAAGCCATTAATAATTTATTTGTCATATATCCTAAGAAATAAATTTTTTGTTCTAAATTATGACAATGTGGAAATAAATCATTATTTAAAATATCTAATGTAAATTCATGTTTTTTTTTTGTTCCAGTTTCTTTATCCATATTTATTGGTGTATACATTGCAAAATTTGTGATATATTTTATGCATTCTTCTTGTGTTAAATAATTGTCTGATTCAATAACAGATGCTTGTAAAAATTCCAACATTTTTTTATTTTTAATTTCATCAATATCAAGTAAAATTTTTTCGCAAATTTCTTTATCAGAAATTACTCCTAATGCTCTAAAAACAATAAATAATGGTATTGGTTGTTTCACTCGTGGAATTTCAAAAACAATAGGAAATCCGAAACCATTGTTTTTTGATAAAATCATCATTGACAATTGTTTTGGAGAAATACATTTAAAATCAGGTACTGATTTAATTTCTGCTTTCCATAAATATTTTGTATCATTTTTTTCAATATTATAGCATTGAATTCGGTTTTCAGGTGCTCGTTCTTGACACAAAACAGTTTTTTCAGAACCATTGATAATAAAATACCCTCCAGCATCAAATTTACATTCACCAGTTTGTTTATTGTCAAAATGTTTATATTGATTTAATACACAAATATTTGATTTTAACATAATAGGTAATTTACCAATATGAACACGTGGAATAGTTTTATTAAATATTTGTGTATTTTCTAAATTTTCACCATTTCTAACAACATATTTAATGTTAATATCAATTGTCGTTGCAGATGCATATGTAAAATTTCTAAGTCTAGCTTCTTGTGGAAACATTAATTTAATTGCACCATTATTTTCATGAATTTGTGGTCTATAAATATTAAAATTTTCAAATGTAATAAAAATTTCCAATGCATGTTTTTTAGACACAATATCATAATCTTCTTGTGATGCAATATGAAGTGGATTAAACATTTCTATTGTTTTTATAATTTGAAAACCAATAAAATGATTATATGATTCAATTTGATGTCTAACAAATCTCTCCAATTGTTGACCTCTAAAATACGATTCAATAATATTCCATGGTGTTTCAATATATTTGTCATTTTCAATATCAAATGTATTTGTTTCCATTGTATTTATATTATTTGTCTGCATTGGTCGTTTATTAATTATCTCAATTTTATTTTTATATTGTTTTGTAATTATATAAAAATAAATTTTGAATAATGAAATGGGAAGATAGATACAAGAAAATATAAAATTATATTTGTTGTATTATTATGAAAATCATAATGCATTGCCTGTTATAGACAAGGTATTTGTAAAATCATGTATGAAAATTATATGTAATGAAAATCCACAAGAAAGACCGCCAAAGAAGAAGATGAATCCTTTCGTTTTATACCGAAAGGTGCGATTTTAAATCTTCAAGTGTGTAAATGTATTTTTTCCTCTATTATTTATATATTATTTCTATTTCTAAAAATCATAAAGAATGAATTTTATTTCATCATTATTCATTAAAAATTGCTTACATCTACTATAATATTTTTTTGACATTAAATTTAAATTATAGTAAAAAAATTTAATAATACTTAACAAAAAAGGCATATATAATGGTAAATTTAATACTGCTTGATGGTCTTGAATAATTAATTTTTTATAATTATTGTTATAAATAGAAAATTCAACATCAATCTCATTAAATGTGTCTTTATATTTTACTTTATGTCCATAAATCATTTTTGAATTAATTTTGTAAATAATTTTTTTAAAACTATCTTTATTTAAATTTAAAAAATTAGAAAGAATATAAATTGTTTTTTTTTCATTGTCAGTAAATATATCTATATCAATATCACTTTTACCATAAATATAATCATTTCGTAATATACTTCCGTAAAAATAAATTTCATTATCATCTAAATAATTATATAAATTTTTAAAAAAAAGTTTCTGTTTGTCTGTTAATTTTTTATTTATAATTTCCATTTTATATTGTATTAATATTTTTAAAATTTTATAATTCTTTATCTTCTTTTGAAAAATTATAAAGTAAATTTTCTTGATTAGAATTTGTTATTTCACCAGCCAACATTGATGATTCATACATTTTACGTAATACATCATTTGGTGCAGTACTTCCTATTTTTATTTGATTATGTTCTCTCAAATATTGCTTAATATCATTAATATTTTTTTTTTTAAGTTCTTTTTGTGCATTAATAATTTTTTTTCTAGTGCCTCTATCTTTAATTAATATACCGACAGTTTTTTTAATTTTTGATTTACCTAATGTATATTTTTTCTTTATTGTTTTTTTTGTAATATGTTTTATTGCAACAATATTATCTGTTTTTTCTTCTGTAATGCATTTATCTTTTTGAGGTGGTAATTCATTTAGAATTTGAGGATTAGGTTGAAGAGAAATTGGGTATTTTATTAAATTTTTTTCATTTTCTAGTTCAACATAATTTTCATTTTCTTTATTTTTTAATAAAAGTTTTTCTCTCAACAAATTTAATCTTTTATCTCTTTTATCATTTTCGTTTAATTTGTTATTATCAATAAGTAAAGATGCATTAGGATTTGTAACAATAATATTTTTTTGCGTTTTTGACCATTCTCTATAACTAGGTTTTTTCCCCCCTTTCAATATTCCATATGGTACATCATTATGAATATTTAATTTTAATGGATTTGTATTTGTATTTGTATTTGGAATTGCAGATGGTAATAATTCTTCTGGAAGTTCTAATTGGATATTTATTGGATTTATTGATGTATTTTCATTTGTTTGTATCGTATTATTTTGACTTGTATATAATGAATGATAATTACGAATTGTTTTTCTCTCTAATTCTTCTTTTTGTTTTTGTTTTTTTATTTTTGTTTCATTTAATATTTTTTCTTTTGATAAATTTTGCAAATAATTTAATGATTCTGTAAATTCATCATTAAAATTTAATTCCGTCTCGGTATTTTTCGGTTTAATGTCATTATTTAATTTTTTTTTATTATTTTCTAAATTTTGTGTCTCTTTTTGTTTATGTTCTTTTATTCTATTTAATAATTTATTTTTTAAAATATTTGGTGATATAATAGGTTTAGGAATTTTTTTATTTGGTCTATTTTTTTTTGTTTTTGTTCCACTTAAACTAAATAAAGCAGGATTTATAGATATTGTTTTATTTGTCATATTATCAACAAATAAAAAAGTATATATTTTTTAACAAGTATGTAATAGTTCAATTAAATAAGTTTCTGCTAAATTTATTATGTAAATTTAGACAATTCAAACACATTTACAGAATTAGAAAAAAGTGTAAAATAATCAATAGAAAAAATAAAAGAAGAAAATTATAAAAATTACTTTATTTATGCTTATAATAAAGATTACTATAAAAAACAAATATAAAACAGGAAACATTTTCGTTCATGGTCTGATTTGTTGTAAGAACGGATGTGGTTATTGGAATAGAAATGTGAATGGTGCGTCAAATATCTATAGAATTGCTTATAATGCGATAAATAAAAAAGAAAGACCAAATTATTTATCCAGAATCAAGAAGAATTCCCAAAACCAAAAATTACACGCCTTGCAATAGTCAATCCTTGTTGATTTTTTATTTCACCGAAAGGTGCGGTTTTAAATATTCAAGGGTGTAAAATACGCGTTGCTCTAAATATCCAAAGGTGTAAAATACGTATTGTTAAATATTCAAGGTTGTAAAATACGAGTTTTCTAAAATACGTTTTCATCTGTATTATCGTTGTCAACATTATCATTTATATTTTCATTTGTATCATGTATTAATTCATTTAAATTTTTTTGTATTTGTGTAATTTCATTTAAAATTTTATTTTGTTCTTCTTTTGCATCTTCAATATTATATTTTGTCAAAGCATCATTTAATAATAATTTTTTTATATAATTATTTAATAATTCCAATGCTTTTATTTGGTCTTGTTTTTGCTGTCTAATATATGTAAAATATTCATTATAATCATTTTTAACAACTTCTAAAAACTCATTTTGTTTTAAAATTGTTCTCATATGTTTATGCTTTTCAATTAACATATTTTTTTTATATTCTATTATTTTTTGCAGTTCTAACAATTTATTATCTTTTTCTTTATATTTTATACATTTTCCTAATTTATTTTTACGCGAACCATTAGGACATCTTTTACGTGAGCCATTGTGACAATTTTTTATATTATTTTTTAATATATTTTGTTCCATAGTTAATATATAAATATTATTTATTTTATTTATATTTTTTTATTAATTAAACAAACAAATATAAAATCTTTTATATATATTATTTAGGATGTCAAAAAATTTCAGTGACTTATTGCTTACACCAGATGATAAACGTTTTGTTATGTTTCCAATTAAATGTAATGATATATGGGAAATGTATAAAAAACAAGTCGAATGTTTTTGGCGTTCTGAAGAAATTGATTTATCAAAAGATTTGACGCAATGGGATACTCTAAGCAATGATGAAAAATATTTTATATCAATGATTTTGGCTTTTTTTGCAGCTAGTGATGGAATAGTTACTGAAAATTTAGCTTCAAGATTTATGAATGATGTGCAATTAGCCGAAGCCAGGTCATTTTATGGGTTTCAAATAGCAATGGAAAATATCCATTGTGTTACTGGCAAAACAAAAATATTAACAGATAATGGTTATTATAAAATAAAAGATTTGGAAAATAAATATGTAAATATATGGAATGGAAATGAATTTTCAAACGTTCAAATAAAATATACAGGAAATCAAGAAATATATAAAATTACATTGTCTAATGGTATGGAACTTGAATGTTCGCCTGGTCATAAATGGTTAATTAACAATAATAGTAAATGTAGTGAAATAAAAACAATCGATTTAAAAATTGGTGATATTATAGAAAAATATAATATACCTCTTATTGAATTTAAAAATACAGAATATTTAGATCCATATAATAAAGGAATCATTTGTGGAAATAAAATAAAAGAATATTCTAATAAATTTGACATTAATAATCATATTGAAATAAATGTTAATATTCCAACAAATTACACTATAAATATTAGAAAAAAATGGATTAATGGATTAATGGAAACTATTGGAACATATGTTAAAGAAAATCATTCGATTTATATTCAAATTGGAAATGTAGTTTTTTTGAGAGAAATTCAATTATTATTAACAACATTAAATATTTCTTCTCATATTAAAGTAGAAAAATTAAATAAATTAATTATTAATGGTAAAAATTTAAATAAATTAATTAGTTTAGGAGGATTTTCATCATTACAAGAAAAATTTAATATAAAATATAATAGTCATTATGATAATTATATTGAAGAAAATATTATTGTTGTAGATATATGCAAAATTTCAGATGATGAGCCAACGTATTGTTTTAATGAACCCAAAAAACACACTGGTATTTTTAACGGAGTGTTGACTTGCCAAAGTGAAACATATTCTATATTGATTGATTCATACATTAAAGATAAAGAAGAAAAACATAAATTGTTTAATTCTATTACATATTTTCCTTGCATAAAAAAAAAATCAGATTGGGCACAAAAATGGATACATGATAATAGAAGTAGTTTTGCTACAAGATTAGTTGCATTTGCATGTGTTGAAGGAATATTTTTTAGTGGTGCATTTTGTAGTATATTTTGGCTAAAAAAACGTGGATTAATGCCTGGGTTAACGTTTAGCAATGAATTAATTTCAAGAGATGAAGCATTACATTGTGAATTTGCAATATTATTATATAATAAATTGGAGAGAAAAATTGATAAAACAAGGATAAATGAAATAATAAAAGAGGCAGTTGATATTGAAATTGAATTTATTTGTCAAGCACTACCATGTAAATTAATTGGAATGAATTCTGATTTAATGACACAATATATTAAATTTGTAGCAGATCGTTTAGTAGTTCAATTAGGATATAAAAAAATTTATGAAGTGAGTAATCCATTTGATTTTATGGAAATGATTAGTCTTGAGAGAAAAACAAATTTTTTTGAATCATTTGTAAGTGATTATAGTTTAGCAAATAAAACATTATCAAATGATGTATTTGAAATGAATGAAGAGTTTTAGAGAACTATTATTTGAAATAGTAATATCTTTATAATAATATATATGCTTATAATAAATTATTTATAAGCATATATAAAAAGAATAATATTAAATATTAATTATAAGTACGTGGTTATTTACTATATAATATGCATTTTAATTTGCCAAACCAAAATTTTCATTAAGTATATTAATTTTTGTTTGACTTTGTTTTTTATATTTTACATTATTTGTTGGTATAATTTTATTGTTTATAATAAAATCATCATTATCTTCGTGTAACTCAGGCATAACACGTGTTAATGGTTTATCAACCACTAAAAATAATCTATCATTTTTTAATAATGAACGAAATTGTTGTATAGTTAAATTTCCATAATATTTTTCAAGCATATAATAAGGACTTGGAGAAGGTTTTATGTGTTTACTATAATTGTAAATTTTTGAATATATATGATGAATTAATTGGTATCTCTCAAATTTAATAGAAGTATCAATATTTTCTTGCATTAAATATGCGACGGCACATTCTGGACTACAAAAACATCCATAAACTTCATAAGTATCATTAATATAATTTTTAGGTATGTAAATAGGTGGATTATCAAAAGTACATGTATCCCAAAAACATGAAGATTTATTATTTTGCAAATTATTTTTATGTAAGCTGTTTTGTAATATTTTTAATTTTTTCCAAATTTCTTTAATATCTTGTTCTGAATTATTTTCATTTTGGTTATTTTGGTTATTTTGGTTATTTTGGTTATTTTGGTTATTTGGTTCATTTGAATAATTATAATCATTTATATTTGTATTTTTTGTATTAATAATGTCGTATGACAAATTATTAGAATTTAAAAAAACAAATGGTTCTAAATTTGAGTTTAAAACATTATCATTATTTAAATCTTTTATAAAACATTTTAAATGTAATATTATATTAGGTTTAATTTGCTTATTTTCATTCAAATTAACAATTTGTTTAATAATTTTTCCACCTTTTGGTTTTCTGCCTCTTTTTTTAATTTCTTTATTTAAAATATTATTGTCATATTTTTCATTTTCAATATTATTTTCAACTTGACAATTATTAACATTATCATCATTATTATCATCATTATTATTGCAATTATTTTCTTGTTCTTTTTCTTCAATTTTAAATATAATATGTGGTTCAACTTTATTGTTTATATTTAATTTCTCTATTTCGATTTGTTTTTTTGATTTTCTACCACGTTTTTTAATAACATTTTCACAATTCATAATATTATTATAAAAGTTTTCAATTTAAGTTCTTTTAATTTATTAAATATTTACTATGAATAACCAATAAATAACCAATAAATAACCAATAAATAACCAATAAATAACCAATGAATAACCAATAAATAACCAATAAATAACCAATGAATAACCAATAAATAACCAATAAATAACCAATAAATAACCAATAAATAACCAATAAATAACCAATGAATAACCAATAAATAACCAATAAATAACCAATAAATAACCAATAAATAACCAATAAATAACCAATAAATAACCAATAAATAACCAATAAATAACCAATAAATAACCAATAAATAACCAATAATAACCAATGGAAAAATCGATAGAAAATAAATTTGTTTATTATATATAAAAATATTAAAAATAATAATAATAATAATATATAAATGTCAATATCGTCAAATGGTTATGTTTGGATGGAAAAATATAGACCAAAAAATATGTCTGATATTGTGTTAGATGATGTTAATAAAAAAATATTAAAAAATATTATTGAAACACAACATTTTCCAAATCTTTTGTTTTACGGACCACCAGGAACAGGTAAAACTACAACGATAATAAATTTAATAAATGCTTATCAAGAAAAATTAAATATTAAAAACAAAGATTTAATAATACATTTAAATGCATCTGATGAAAGAGGAATTGATGTTATTAGAAATCAAATATATTTTTTTGCAAATTCAAAACCTTTATTTAATAATGGTATGAAATTTGTTATATTAGATGAAGTTGATTATATGACAAAAAATGCACAACAAGCCTTGAAATATTTACTTCAAAATTATTCTAATAATATTCGTTTTTGTTTAATTTGTAATTATATAAGTAAAATATATGAAGCTTTACAAAATGAATTTGTAAAATTAAGATTTAATCAATTGCCAAAAAATGAAATTATAAATTTTATTAAAAACATTTCAATAAATGAAAATTTAAATATATCAAATAAAACATTATCTTGCATACAAAAATTATATGGTTCAGATATAAGAAGCATGATTAATTTTATGCAAACAAATCAAAATTTAGGTTCAAAACAAATGAAAATTATTGATAATGATATTTGGGACAATTTAGTAGTTAAAATTTTAAAAAAAGAAAACAAAGAAATAATATTTAAATTAATAAATAAAATTAGTAATGAATATAATATTGATAAAAAAAATATTATAAAAGATTTTTTAAATTATTTTATTAGAAATTATCCTAAACACATTAATACAAAAATTTTAAATTTTTTTGAAAATTTAACTCATACTCAAAATCAAAACAATAATATAAATATATATTATTTAATAACACAAATGCAATCTCTATTGTAAATATGATGTAGATAATTTACATCTCCTTTTATAGAAGTTAAAAACTTGAAAATAAAGAAGGATTATATTTATTTATGGTTTACCAATACGTATTTCTCTAAGTGGGTGTTAAAAATTAAAATTGAAATAAATATAAAGAATATAAAGAATATAAAGATAATACGACGAAGTAACTATAATATATATGAATATTGATGAAGAATGGGAAAAATTTATATCAACAAATTATGAAGATGAAGATGATGATATAAGTATTAATAAAGATGATGACGAATTTTACGAATATGAAAACAAACAAACAATAAATGAAAATAACCAAACAATATTAATGACTGCACCAAATGCAACAGATATTTATATTAGCACAAAAACAAAAATTGTATATTTAAATTCACCAATAGATTTAAAAAAAATATTTTGGGAAATTCCAATAATTTCATATAGTATGCCAATAAATGGTGTAATAAAGAAACAAATGAAATTTAATTCTCTTTCAATTGAAGATTATAATTCAATACAACTTAAATTAAAAAATGAGACACAATTTGAACAACATATTATTACACATATTGATAACCCAAAAGGAAGAATTAAATTTAAAGACACACGTAAAATTAGTATTGGAATGTCAAAAAAAGATATTTTAAGTTATCGTTGTAAAAAGAAGAGTGCATTTTATAATTGTTTTGTTATTATACTACGTTTAAAAATAAAAGATTCATTTAAAGAATTTCATATAAAAGTATTTAATACAGGAAAACTTGAAATACCAGGAATTCAAAATGAAGAATTATTTAATATTGTTTTAGATGAAGTAATAACAATATTACAACCATTGGTTGATGTAAAATTAAATTATAAAGAAACAAATGAAATTGTATTAATTAATTCAAATTTCAATTGTGGATTTTATATAAATCGTGAAAGTTTGTTTGAAATTTTAAAGATGAAATACAATATTCATGCAGTATATGATCCTTGTTCTTATCCAGGAATACAATGTAAATTTTATTATAATTTAGATTTAGACATACATAATCAATGTGGTTGTTCTATTTCAGAAAAAAATAAAGATTTATATAAAAATCTTGTTGAAGTCTCCTTTATGATTTTCCGTACTGGTAGTGTTCTAATTGTTGGTAAATGTGATGAAAATATATTATATGTAATTTATGAATTTTTAAAAAATATATTGAAAACAGAATATCCAAATATTTATCAAAAACACATTAATCATGAACAAGAAATTAAAGAAAAAACCAGAAAAATCAGAAAAAAAAGTATAATTATTGAATTTGACAATTAAAAATTTTAATCTTTAAGATTTACACCTTTATTGATATTATATAATGTTAATTTTATTACAAAAGTATATAAAACTATTTTACTAAATAAAATATGCCATTATATGAATTATTTTGCGGCTTTACAAGTTCATTAATTGTATCACCAATTATGACTATATAATTGACACATCTATAATTAGAACACAAATAAAAAATATTAATTTTAAACAATCATTTACAGAAACTACAAATGATTATTTAAATAAAAAAATAAAATTTGGCAAACCATTTAGTATTATGATATTTGTTTATTCATCTACTTATTCAACCGCGAATCTTACGGAATTTTATTGTAAAATATATAATATTGATTATAAAGTTCCAACATTAATATTAACTAGTATTGTTAATATTTTTACAATCGCTTATAAAGATAAAGAATATTCGAAAATCTTCAATAATAAATATCATATATTTCCACGCAATTCATTTTGTATTTTTGCAATTAGATATATGTTTACAATTTCATCTAGTTTTATATTTAGAGCAACGCGTATTTTAAATGCCGACTTTATTAGCAAAAAAATACGAACGCTTCCTCCTAAAAGGAGGATAAACTAAATTCTATGTAATGGGTTTTCTATATTCTTACTTTATTGGTAGATAAGAATATTCCCATCTAATGTTATTTCATTTACTACCTTAATGAAACAACTATTTATTCTTACTTGTTTGTTTGTTTTTTAGGTTTCTTAACCTTTTCTGATTTTATTACTTTTCTTGTAAATTGTTCTGGTCTTGTTTGACTTTCTAAATAACATTTTCCAAGTAATAATATATTTTTACAAGCATTTACATCTCTATTCACGAATATACGACATTTTGTTTCCTCTTTTGGAGTTAGTATTTCGTGAAGCGATTTTTTATGTTTCTTTCTTCTAACAATAACATTTTCCATTTCTTTCAAAGTTTTATTATATAACTTACTTGTATTGAATTCATTTATTTCAACAATATCAAATCTACTTAATAATAATTTCTTCATACCGATATTTGGTGTAGAAATCAAGTGAAATTTATAACTTTTTTGTTCTTTTGTGTAAAAGACACCCACACCAAGAAGAAAAATTAAAAAATATTATTGATTAAATAGACAATTTTGAAAATATTTAATAATTACACCCTCGCACATTTAAAACGGCACAAAATCATTAAATAAATGAGTATTAAATTATAACTAAACCAAATATCATATATTTTCTAATATATTTATTGTAATTACAACAAATATATAATCCAACAAAAAAATCAATAAAAAATATATACAATTATACATCTAAAACTATTTCAACTATTTTTTATACTTTTTCTTCCATTTTTGTTTTAGGTTTTACTATTCTAATCTTTTTTACTATTGGTTTAACTTCTTCAACAATCATTTCATTTTCTAATGGTTTTGTAATAAATTCCTTCCAAAAATCTTTACGGAAATAATTAAACATTCGCCAATCTGTTTGAAATGTACTCCATTTTGTATATTTCAATACTTCTTTAAATTTATCACTATTGATTGCTTCTACTATTTTATCGCCTTCTTCTTTACTTTTTATTGGTAATCCAAAACATATTTGAGACATTCCGTATTCTCTTTTATAGTCGTTATATGGATATTGAAATTCTCCAAATGATAATATTACTTTTGGAACATTAAAATGTCCTTTATCCTCACTTGAATAAACAAATCCTAATCCGTCTTTTTTTGTCATACTATGAACTACTGGTAATTTATTTTTTTCTGTTTGATTTTTTGATATATATGGTCTTCTTGTATCATAAATAGATGATGAATAAATAACTTCATTTTTTCCTACTATTTTTTGTATAGTATCAAATACACCACTTGGTAAAAAGTCCCATTCTCTTATATTTATAGTATAAGTTTTTGCGTCTTGACCGTCTATTATAGTTTCTTTATATATCGGTTTATTTTCCAATACATAATAATCTACTAATGTAGAACAACCAAATATTTTTAACCCATCTTTTTTTGAATATTGTTTCAAATATAATAATTGTTTTTTACTTAAAACATCCCATAAATAATGGTTTGGTTTTCTCCACGATGGTGGATGAATAAATACTAAAAACCTATTTTCTTTTACCCAATTTTCTAACGCTTTTACTACAAATAAATCCCATAAACTTCTACCACCATAACCACCTTTTAATGTTCCGTCTTTTGATTTGTTATAAGGCGGATTTCCAATAACAATATCAAATTTTTCAATACCCCATACTTGTTTAGTATCTAATTCTAATGTATTTCCTTCATACAAATTCAGTTTGTATTCATTATTCATATTAAAGATTTGTTGTGTAATAAAACAATTCTTTTTATTCAATTCACCCATATACAACATCTTTTCTATAATATGTTTCTTCCGTTCTTCGTCATTCGGTATTTGTGATTTCAACCCTTCCATCAATTTCAAATATACTGCTACTGGAAAATTACCCATACCACTTGCGGGGTCAAACCATTTTAAATTTGGATTATTCCATACTTCTATTGGTAATTTATCCAACATTTCATTAATTAATGTCATCGGTGTAAATACTTCTCCAAATTGGTCTTTTTCTAATTTCTTTGGTTTCAAACAACTATCAATCAATTCCAATAATTCTTTTGGTTTATCTATTAGTGATTGTAATGACATTTTAAATTGGATTGATATATTATATATACACGAATTCTTTTTAACATATTTTCCTATAATAGTTTCTATCAATCTTATTATATCTTTTTTATTCCACCAAATAAACGACTGGTCTTGAAATACATTCAATAATTCTGGGTTAGTTTTTATTACATTCAACATTTCTAAAATATCCTTATGTTGTGTATTCATCGTTAAAATACATATTAAAGGAATAATAAACGGTAATACATCTTTGGTAAGTGATATATTCACTTCTTTATCATTTTCTTCTTCTTTTTCTTCTACTTCATTATCTTCTCCTCCTTCTTGTTTTATTACTTCTCGTCCTGTTGGTAATTCTTGGTCGTTTTCTTCATCAAATTTTATTTGTATATTTACTTTTTCATCTCCTATTGAACTGGTAAAATATTGGTTTAATATTTTCTGGTCTTTTGTATCCATTTCAATAATGTTTTCTTCAATCTTCTTCAATAACATTTTTAGGTTATTTATCGGGTCGCTTTTCCAAATATATAATAATTTCTCTACTAATTTTGTTTTGTTTTCTCTTCCTTCAAATAAATCAGTATCAATATTGATTAAATTATTTTCCACCAAATACGATAATTTCTGTTCTACATTCAAATCTTTTTTATGAATATTATAATCCAACAGAGTATTTAGAACTCTTGAAATATTCAAATCTACTACAAAACCCATTTTCTTTTCTCCACTATTTATTTTATCATTCTCCCTATTATTGATACTTTCAGTCATACAACGATACATCATTTGGATTATTTTATCACTTGAAATAATATCATTCATTAGAAACACTATATCTACAAAAGGAAGAGTAATTCCTAATGTTAATTGATTTCCTGCTAATAAAATCAAACCATCTTTTCCTTCTTCTTTTGCTTTCAACTCCCAGTTTTTTATTTCTTCTTTTATGTCTTTCAATTTATAATCTTTTTTTGAATTTACTATTTTTATTTCGTATTTTTGTAATATACCGTTTCTCATCATTCTTTCTTTCAAATGTTCGCTTACTTTGTTAATCGTCATATTGACACCAAACGGTAAAAACCATAATTGACTTGTAAAATCTCCATTATTCAATTTTGTTCTACTTCCTTTTTCAATTGAAATTCTTTTTATTCTCCCAAATATAGATAAATCTTTTTTTGGATAATCTTGTTCTTTATTGCTTCCTGTAATATATCTTAATACAGTATCTACTTCATTTGGATAATTACCACTTAATAATGTACTATTGGAAAATCCATAAGAACTATCTTTTATTTGTTCTTTGATTACTTCAAATCTTTTTCTATCCATCATATTTGTAATAATATGTAAATCAGGCATTTTATCATACACGGATAATACTTGTTCTTTATTTTCTTCGGTTAAGAATAACATTACATCTTCGCCGTGTTTTTCAATTAACCCTTTAATATCTCGTCTCTTACATAACTGTTCGTCTTCAATATCCCAGTAAAATTGACATTCTAATGGAATATTCCATTCTTGTAATGGTTTCGCATAAGTTGCTGTTAAATAAAGTTTAATAGTTTTTGGAGACGAATAGGATTGTATAATATTTTTAGACATTTGAGTTGTTCCGTGAAAATGGTTCTCATCAAACACAATAAAATCCAAATTAAGTTTTTGTATTGCGTCAATCTTTTTATCCAAAACATAATCGTCTAATAACTGTTTGCTTACAATAATAATATTCTTTTCCGTTAAAATCATTACATCAAAATCTCTTCCAATTGTAATTTCAATAATATTTATTCCGTTAAAATCTCTAAATTTATGAAATAATCCATCTGTAAATTGAGTTAAAGTTTCTGTTGGTGCTGGTGTAATAATCAATCCATTCAACATATTATATTTTTTATTATATTTAATGAATAATCCTCCCACACAATAAGTTTTTCCAGACCTCGCTTTTGCTCCTAATAATAGTTCCTTTTCTCCTTCGTCAATCTTTTCCATTTGCTTATAAGTAATTAAATCTTGGTGAAATCGTTGTTCTAATGGAATTTTAGAATTACAGAATATAGAATTTATTTCATCCATAGTAATATTTTGAATAGAATTTTTTAGATTTTGGAAATAAATTTCTAATTCTTCTAATCCTAAAATATTATGTATATTTTCTGTAATGTAATTATTTGTAGATTGACTGGAAGAAACAATATCTAATACTTTTTGTTTGTTATTTACCAATAAATAAATATCAAATTCTTTATATTTATGAGTATGTTGTTTTACAACTGCTAAAATTTTTTCCACATCATAATTATCAATAGATTTTTTATTATCATCTAAATAAAACTTGGAAGACATAAAAATCCATTTACCAGTATGTTTATGTTGTAAAGTAATATCACTTGAACCACCTTTTCCCTTGCTAAATATAGAAAGTTTTTGTAAATAAGTTTCTAAATTATCAACTTTTTTCAATTTACAGGTATTAATGTTTCCTTCATAATGTTCGTAATTATCATTAGATAAACAATAATAAAACCCAAATTTAATGATAAAATCACAAACTTTTTCAAAAACATTTCCTCTTTTAGATTGCGTTTCTGCTTTTGTTTTACCTTCTACAGATTGTAAAAGTTCATCAAAAGTAGAAACTTGTTTAATGCGTCCTAATAATTCAATACCGTTCATTCTTAAAAATGTATATATATGTTGTACTAATTATTATTGAATAAAATAAATCAATTTTTTATTCAATTATTTTCAATTTTATGCGTCTTTATATAGTTTTAATTTATATTTTCGCGTAGAAGGTTTCCGTGTATATTCCATTTTTTTATTTGTTCCATATGCGTAATCAAAATAATTCTTATAATTTTCAGATTTTACTTTTTCAATTGAACTATCAACATTTTTCGCTAATTCATCAAAACTATAAACATTTCTTTTCTTCTTGATATGAGTTTTTATTTGATTAAAATAATTTTCTATTGGTGAATTCGTCATAGGGGTATAAGGAATAGAAAATAAATACTTATTACCGCTTTTAGTAATTGCTTCTTTTACCATATCGTTATTATGACTTTTAGCATTATCTAAAACAATAAGATGGTCTTTATATTTTGGAAATATTTGACTTTCTAAAAATTCAACCATTCTTTCTTGCGTTGTTCCGCCTTTTTCATAAAATATTTTTCCAACACATTTTTTATTATTGATTGCTACTAATAAAGTAAAACTACGAAATACAAAATTATTATCCGTTTTTATTACACAACGCTTACCAATATAACATCTACTATATGAAGGTTTCAAATGAGAACCTATACTTGTTTCATCTAAACAAATAATTTTATCAATAGGATATTTACTAATTTCTTTGTAAAAATCATTCAATTCTTTTTCTTTATTAGTTGGTTGTTTATGTCGTTCTTTTGGAAAATGTTGGTGTCTGGTTCTTTTACGGGTTCTATTATTAGCACGAATAACTCTACCTAAATGTTGTCTTGTAATATCAAAATCGTTATATTTATTTTTCATTTCAAATAACAATTTGTCCATAGTGAGTTGTTCGTTTTTATCAATTATATTTAATGCGGTTTTAACTTGTTGTTTATTAACTTTATAAGATATAGGTGTTCTATTACGACGAGTTAGATTTTTATTATTTTTGTAATTATGAACCCATACTTTTAGAGTACTTTTTTTACAATTAAAAATTTTACAAACTTTATCCATACATCATTATTATTCAAATAATATTTAACGGCAGAAATTTTATAATCAATTCCTTTATGTTTCATATAATAAAATTAGAAAATATCACTCAAAAATTGTGCCGTTTTAAATGTGCGAGGGTGTATACTTTTGTGTGTTTACTTGACTATTTTTTACTCTTTCATTATATTCTCTCATTGATTTATCTAAATGTTTTCTTATTTGTTTATATATTTCTTGATTTATAGATTTATTTGTAGGTTTTTTTTCTTTAATTCCCAAATAATCACGAATAACATTTATTTCATTATAATTAAATTCGTGTAATTTAATAGTTGCTTGTTCTTTATCATAATTTGTCTGTCCCATAATTAATTTTATTTTTTCATTAATTTGACATTCACTGAAAATATTTTCTTCCATATATGAATTAGATAAAATATTTTTTAAATCATATTAAACAAATAGTTATATATTAAATTATATTCAACATGTCTGAATTAGATTTCTCTATTGAAAATGCTATTCGTAATATTTTACAAGATGTAGAGAAAATTATTAGAAATGGTTTGCAGATTTATTTAATTAATTTTAAAGAAAGGTATGATTTATTAGAACAAACTCATAAACAAATAATGATTTTACCATCTGTTTTAAATGAAATAAAACAGACTAATAATTTACATCAATTTAATAATTCACAACAATTTAATTCTTTTTTAAACTTAAATAATAATTTATTTAATAGTAATAATTTATTTATTCAAAATTCTATGCAAGAATTTTTAAATAAAATTCAACAACAAATTAATTCAATTGAAGAAAAATTAAAAACTACTAATTTTCAAAATGAATATAAAAATAGTGAAAATATAACAATTAAACTTGAAGAAATATTTGATAATAATGATAATAAAGAAAAAGATGTTAAAAATGTAGAAACAGAATATGAAAATAAACATGACGAAGGTGATGATAATGATGATGATTATAATGATGTAAAAGATAAAGATGATAATTTAGAAGATAAATATTATAATGATGATGAAGATTATAATGATTTAGAAGATAAAGATTATAAAGAACAAGATGATGATGAATATGAAGATAAAGATGATAAAGAACAAGATGATAAAGAACAAGATGATAAAGATGAAGATGATAAAGATGAAGATGATAAAGAACAAGATGATAAAGAACAAGATGATAAAGATGAAGATGATAAAGATGAAGATGATAAAGAACAAGATGATAAAGAACAAGATGATAAAGATGAAGATGATAAAGAACAAGATGATAAAGATGAAGATGATAAAGAACAAGATGATAAAGATGAAGATGTAGAAACTGAAAATGATGATAAAGATGAAGATGTAGAAACTGAAAATGATGATAAAGATGAAGATGTAGAAACTGAAAATGATGATAAAGATGAAGATGTAGAAACTGAAAATGATGATAAAGATGAAGATGATGAAGATATTGAATTATTTGAAATAGAAATTGATGATAAAACATTTTGTACTAATGACGATGAAAATGGGTTTATTTGGATTTTGAATGATGAAGGCGAACAAGGAGAAAAAATTGGTTATTTTAAAGATGGAGAACCTTTTTTTTATGATGAAAATTAATAAAAATAAATATATATTTAATAAAATTATTATTATAAATAAATAATTATTTAAAACTTAAATAAAATATAATAAATATAATATATAATTTAATATGACCGAACAACTCCCTGAAGAATTTATAAAAGTAATTAAAGATTTTGTTGAAGATTTAAAAAGCACATTTCCTGAATATGTTCCATTTATAGATAAATGGTGGAAAAGTAAAAATAATTTTGACAATATTGAAGAAATTGAAGATAGAAATAAATGTTATGAAAAATCACTTAATAAATCTGCAAAAATATTATTTGATTTTTGTAAAAAAAAATTACCGCCAAGATTTTTTGATATATTATATCAAAATGAAGAAATATTTAAGGAAGATTCAGAAATAGACACTGAATTTTTACCAAAAATTCATTTTAAAAATTTATGGCAATGTGATATAACAGAAAAAACACGTGAAACAATATGGAAATATTTACAATTATTGTTATTTTCAATTGTTGGTACGTTAGAAAATAAAGATGCTTTTGGAGATACTGCAAAATTATTTGAAGCAATAAATGGTGATGAATTCAAAAATAAATTACAAGATGTATTATTTCAAATGCAAAAATTATTTGATGCCAGTGACAACATTATACCTGAAAAATTATCTGAAAATAATATACCAATACCAAATGCAGAAGATATTAATGAACATATTACAGGTATTTTAGACGGAAAAATAGGAAAATTAGCACGTGAAATTGCAGAAGAAACAGCAAATAATTTAAATATAGATTTAAATGGTGTTACAAATATGAAAGATATGTTAAATACACTTTTTAAAAATCCATCAAATTTGATGGGATTAATGAAAACGGTTGGCGACAAATTAGATTCAAAATTAAATTCTGGCGAATTAAAAGAAACAGAAATGTTAGAAGAAGCAACTGAAATAATGAATAAAATGAAAAACATGCCTGGAATGGGTAATATTCAATCAATGTTAAATAAAATGGGAATGAGTAATATAGGAAAAGTTAATACAAGTGCAATGGAAACACAATTAAATCAACGATTAAAAATGGCAAAGATGAAAGAAAGAATGCGTGCTAAAGTTGAAGAAAAAGCAAATGCTAAAGCAAAAGAGCAATGTGATATAAATAACAATAAAAAACCATTAATGACTGAAGAAGAATTAATAAAATTATTTGGTACAACTGAAAAAATAGAAAAAACACCAAGACATAAAAAAAATAAGAAAAAATAAAGAAATAAAGACCTTTTAACATTTACACCCTGTCATTTGAAATGTTAAAAAAAGGTGTAAAACAAAAAAATTATTTAATTTACAAAATTAAATAATTTACAAAATTAAATTTATAATATATGAATATTATTGATATGTACGATAGATATATTATTTAGGAAATAGTTTTATAAATACTTTTTTTATTTTATCAAATATATCAATTGCTTGTGTAACGCATTCTTTTAAATTACCTATTACGTAAGATTTATCAACAACATCTTTATAAGCAACGCGAATTATTCCATAATTATCATGTGGATGTAACATTTTAAAACCGCAATATGTTAAAACTTTTGTTTCATAATATTTTTTTAAAAATAAATATTCAATTACATTTCCTAATGTATGATCTTCATTTTCTAATATAATATCATAACAATTACTCATTGTATTATCAGATACGTTGATTTCTATTTCATTTTTTTCAATAATAGAAACAAAATTTTCCAATTTTTCTATCATGATTTTACACGCAATAACTAACAATTCATGATTTGTATAAATTCCGATAGTTTCTATAATAAAATCAAAACTGTTTTTTATATAAATTCTTTTCCCTTCTAATAATTTCCAATTTTTCTCTTCAAAATCTACATCTTTTCCTTCATCTTTCCATTTTTGTTTTAATTGTTGTAATTGTTTTTCCTGTTCAACTATATCTATTGTATTTCCATAAGAACAAGTTGAAACTACATTATAAGCACCATCTTCTTTTGCTGTTCCAATGTCAAATTCACACGTTAAATGAATACATTTGCTTTGTATTGTTTCTGCCGGTTTTGGATTTAAACGGACAAAATCAATGTAGTCACCTGTTATATCATTTGCAGGAAATATTTCTTGTATTTTTTCTTGTGATATTTGTTTTCCTGATACAATATCTTTAATAATAAAATCTTTTGTAGTAACATACATAGTTGTATCAGTATTATTTTTTACATTCAATTCCATAATATAATTTTTAATTGGAAATTCATTTACGTCTTTAATATGTATAGGAATACAACTCAATCGATGTTTAACAATTTCATTATGCATTCCACAAGTATTTGTAATAATATTACATTTGTTTTTATCATTTGGTGATACTCTAAACACAACAATTGGAACTTCAGATAAAATAATTCTTCTTAAAGCATTTGCAAAACTAAAATTTATACCACTTAATGTAAATTTAAAAACATTTTCATTTAATTTTGATAAAACTTCAACACGTGGTTCAAATTCTAAAATATTCATTTTATTTGGGTTTTCTTTTGTGTATGACATTTAATATATATTTATATTTAATATTTAATTCATTTTTTTTTTAATTAAGTTTAAATATAAATTTAGATAAAATAATTATATATAAAATGAGTTGTATTTTATATTACAGTAAATATTGTGAAGTTTCTAAAAAATATTTGCAAGATTTATCAAAAACTGATATTCAACAAGATATACATTTTATATGTATTGATAAAAGAATTAAAGAAGCAAATGGAAAAACATACATAATTTTAGAAAATGGACAAAAAATTATTTTACCTGAAAATATAACAAAAGTTCCAGCTTTACTTCTTTTAAATAACGGATATAATGTACTTTATGGTGAACAGATATTATCATATTTAAAACCAAAACAACATGAAACTATTAAAATAGCAACACAAAATAATATAGAACCAATAGCCTTTTCTTTATTAGGCGGATTTGGTAGTTCTATTGTATCAGACCAATATAGTTTTTTAGATCAAAATCAAGAAGATTTAAAAGCAACTGGAAACGGAGGAATGAGACAAATGCATAATTATATGAATTTAAATGAAGCATTTAATACAAATTTTCAAAATATAAATTCAAATCAAAATGCAAATACAACAATTCGTGGAACTCCAAAAATTGGCGAAGAAGCATCAAATGGACTTATGGAAGAGAGAATTAAAAAAATGAAAGAAGAAAGAGATGCTGATATGCAAAGTATAAATAAAAATAGACCACCATTAGGATTTTAATAATAACAATATACAAAATAAAATTAAATAAAAATTAAACTAATTTAAAGAGTTAATAATATAACACTTTAAATGGCAAATATTGTGCAAGTTTTTAACGAACATTTTTCAGAATTTATTAATGATATACAAAATGTATTTCCAGAAGACATTGATATTTTAACAGCTAAAAATGCTCTAATTGCTATTCGAAAAGCAAATCCTAAAATGATTGTAAAAATTTGGAAAAGTTTTATAGCAGACAAATATAGAAATAAAATTGAACAAAATGATATTTCGTTTTTTTTGACAAAAGATTATTCAACCGATGTTGCTAATTCAGAAAATTCAGATAAAATTATAGAATCTATTAACCGTTTGAGAGAACCAATTAGAAATATGGGAAAAGAAAATCAAGAAAAAGTTATGAAATATATTCAAAATTTGACAAAATTGTCCGATTTATGTAATGTATAAAAAAATTGAAATATAAAATATTAATTAATTATAATCACAAGTTTATAACTAATTTGATGGTAGTTCAAGAGCAATATTTCTTTTTATATAATTTAGATGATGATAATGATAAAAAAGTTATTAATTTAAAAACATATACTGAATTAGAGTTAAATAAAAATGATAAATTTCTTTATTTAAATTTAGAACCTAATATAAATGAATATTATATTCTAAAAAAAAATAATAATCTAACTTTATTATCATCACATAAATTTAATACAAACAATGGAATTAATATTATTAAAAAATTTATATCAGGCAAATTTAATATAATTGAAATGTGTGTTAAATTTAAAACTGATTATGAATATATTTATTATATTTATTAATTTATACTAAACAATAACCTGCTTTTACAAAACCTTTATAATTCACAGGCCATTTATTTGCACTATTATTGTTATATTTAGGCTTAGGAAACCATGTTTTTATTTTTTTATTCCAACATAATATACTATCACCAGGAACATTTGATGCCGTTGATGAATTGCATATATTTGTTGGTTCATTATTTTTTTTATATATTTCACCAGAACATTGATTTGAATATGTTCCACAGATTAAAATTCCTCCATCTTGAACTTCATTTGAAGAACATTCATTTGGATTTTTTACGTCATATGCAAATGGACCTGAAATATTATTTGGTGCACCTATTATTTCATTTGGAAATGAATATGTAGTATACCCAACTCTTAACAATCCTGAATTATTTGGATTACTATAACTTATTGTTTGTGTTGCAAAATTTTTTTTTCGTGATGGACCATTACGATTTGCTAATTGTGAATATTTTTGATTTTTTGTTAATTGAGCACTATTACATTTATATTGCAAAATATTACCTTTATAAAACATTTTTGTTTCATAATTTGCATGTGCTTGTGTGACTGTTTGATTTGTTAAAGGTATATATACTTGTGTGTAATCATTATTAGGTGTTATATATGTACATTGATTTTGAAGTCTCGACCAAACATGAGTAGGTTTTGGATTATAATAATATTTCATATAAATTTTATATTATTAAATAATAAAAAAATTTATATGAAATAAATAATTTATAAAGAAAACATGTGAAAAATGATAAAATAATTATATTTGGATTTATTAACAAAATAATATTATATTTCTATTTTTTCTATCATAATATTATATGACAACTTTATTGAATTCTCGTTCCACACCGGCAGTTAACTTATAGAGAAGTGTTACTTATGGAAATGCATTTGGTAATCTTTTTTTAGAATTTATATAATAATATACATAATCATTTATATTGTCATTTGTTATAATTGTTTTTTTAATTTTTTAGTTTCCATAATATATTATATATATTTGTTTTTACAAATAATTATTTACACCCTTGAAGATTTAAAATGGGACAAATAATGAACCAATATTTATTCTTTTTTTATTATAAGTATGCCACATATGAACGGCATTTGGATTTCCAGATAAATATCCAATTTATATTATCATTTTTTGGTGTACTTTTGTTTAAATTGTTTTTATATAATCATATTTTTACAAATATAATTATATATATATTATATGGAAACTCCAAAAACAATAATAACAAATGAAAATATTAAAGATTTAGTTAAAACTTATATTGAAAATAAAAATAATCTACCGAATGATTTGAAAGATATCCCAATTGGAAATTGGGATGTGTCCAATGTCACAAACATGTCTCTATTATTTTTTGATAGATTGATATTTAATGAACCATTAAACAATTGGGATACATCTAATGTAACTGATATGGAAAGAATTTTTTATGGATGTAATTTTTTTAATCAACCACTAGACAATTGGAATACATCTAATGTAACTAATATGGAAAATATGTTTTATGGCTGTGGAAATTTTAATCAATCATTAGACAATTGGAATACATCCAATGTTACTAATATGGAAGGATTGTTTGCAAGGTGTCAAAAGTTTAATCAACCTTTAAATAGTTGGAATACATCTAATGTTTCTAATATGTCAAGAATGTTTTTATATTGTGTAAATTTTAATCAACCTTTAAACAGTTGGAATACATCTAATGTTACTAATATGTCAGACATGTTTTATTATTGTAAAAATTTTAATCAACTTTTAAATAGTTGGAATACATCTAATGTTACTAATATGGAAAGAATGTTTTTTATTTGTGAAAAATTTAACCAACCTTTAGAAAATTGGAATACATCTAATGTTACTAATATGAATACAATGTTATCTTTTGCAACTAATTTTAACCAACCATTAAATAATTGGAATGTTTCAAATGTTACAGTTATGACTAGGATGTTTTATAGTGCAAATAATTTTAATCAGGATTTATCATCATGGAATATTAATAATGTTAATAATATGAATGGAATATTTCAAATGACAAGTATGCCGAT
>Ga0214923_10001172_pt1 | contig 37740 bp, 37 predicted proteins | sample LL1510_MetaG_FD_177993 | JGI IMG/M metagenome (GOLD analysis project Ga0214923, IMG submission 177993) | Freshwater microbial communities from Lake Lanier, Atlanta, Georgia, United States - LL-1510 | ecosystem: Environmental > Aquatic > Freshwater > Lake | place: USA: Georgia | collected...
AGAGCTTCAGCGATTTGCTCTCAATGATGGACAGGCGCGGAATATAGTCGATTACCAGATGCGCAAAATCGGGCTGGCCGGTTTTGGGGCACAGCGAGGTAAATTCCGGACAGGTGAAGCGGATATGGTAATCCACCGCTGAATGCGGATTTTCCACGCATTCGATGATGGCTTCATCCGGCGAGTTGGCGGCAGTGGCGGTTTGACCCAGTTGCGAAAGATCGGAAATGCTGTTGCTCATGATTGATACGCCGTTACATCGGTTATATGGGCATCTGCGAAGCCCTTGCGCCGCAGCAGGCAGGAATCGCAATGGCCGCAGGCCTTGCCATCCTCAGTAGGGTCATAACAGCTGATGGTCAAGCGGTAATCGACGCCAAGGCGCGTGCCTTCGGTGATAATCTGCGCTTTGGTGAGATGAATCAGCGGGGTGTGAATCTGTAGCCTGATGCCCTTCTCTACCGCGCTGGCAGTAGCCAGATTGGCCATGGCCTCATAGGCGGCGATATATTCGGGGCGGCAATCGGGGTAGCCGCTATAATCCACGGCGTTCACGCCAATAAAAATATCATTTGCGCCCAGCACTTCTGCCCATGCCAGCGCAAAAGAAAGAAAAATGGTGTTACGCGCCGGAACATAGGTGACGGGAATGCCCTTGCCCATTTCTTCCACGCTGTTGGATTTGGGGACGGCTATGTTATCGGTCAGTGCGGAGCCGCCAAATAACCGCAGGTCAATTTCGGCGGTTTTATGCTCTTCAAACCCCAGATGTTGCGCCACACGGCTGGCTGCCTGCAACTCGACCGCATGGCGCTGACCATAGCGAAAGCTGATACCATACAGCGCAAAGCCCTGCGCTTTGGCAATGGCGGCAGTGGTGGCAGAATCCAGCCCGCCGCTGAGTAGGATGACGGCCTTTTTCTGCGTCATGGAATGCCCAGAATTTTGTGCTGCTGCATGGACAGGCGGAAGCCTTTTTCCATGGAGAGCTGAATCGCGCGCGACAGATTCGCCTTATTTTTCGTCTCGTCATATTCATCCATCGGCTGAACATAGACGGGAATATTATATTGGCTTTGGCCGATATCGGGCACATCGCGGTAGCGTGAATCGCTGGCTGAGACCAGAAATTTGAAGGCGGTAATGCGTTCCAGCAGGTCATCGCGGATGGGGAAATACTGCTTGTCGGTCACTTTGGGGGAGCAGACAATATCCAGCCCATAAGGCAAAGGGCGGAATAGTGTGCCATTGGTTTCAATCTGCACCAGATAATCCGATTCCAGCAGCGCATCGCACAGCATGGCTATGGGCTGGCGCAGCGGCTCGCCTCCGGTAATCACAATCAATTCGCAGCTGCGCTCGCCATTGATCATCGCGAATTGCTGAACCCGCTCCAAGATGGCCAGCACCGTCATGGGCTGAAAATCTTCAAATTGTGTATCACAGAAATCACAGGCCAGATTGCAGCCGCCCAGCCGAATAAAAATGGCAGGCCATCCCGCATAGGGGCCTTCGCCCTGAAGGGTCGGAAAAATCTCCTTCACCTGCAGGGTGCTGCCATCGCCCATATCGGGTTGGCGGATTGGGTTTGTTCCTCTCATAAGCACATGACTTCTGGTTGCAAGCTACGTCCGGCTGGCATAGAACAGTGCCAACACGGATAAAGCCGGAAGATTTAGAGGGTTTTTATGACAAAATCAACGTCGCTGCGTAAAAAAGGTTTGCAAACCAAAATGGTGCGCGGCGGAACCATGCGTAGCAACTTTGGCGAAGTGAGCGAGGCCTTGTTCCTGAATTCGGGCTTTTGCTATGACGATGCCGAAACGGCGGAAAGCCGGTTTAACGGCGTCGCGCCCGGATTTGTGTATAGTCGTTACCTGAACCCCACCCTTGCCATGCTGGAAGAACGCCTTGCGCTGCTGGAAGGCGCCGAGGCGTGCTGCGTGATGGCCAGCGGCATGGCGGCAGTGTTTGCCAGCATGATGTGTTTCCTGAAAACGGGCGATCATGTGGTGGCGAATAAGGTGCTGTTTGGCTCCTGCTATTATATTATCACCGAAGTGTTTCCGCGTTTTGGTATCACGCACACGTTGGTGGAGGACGGTGCGGGTGCGGATGCCTGGAAAGCAGCGGTAACCGACAAGACGACGGCGGTTTTCATTGAAACACCGGCCAATCCGATTCTTAGCCTGACCGATATTCGTATGGTGGCGGATATTGCACATGCCAAAGGCGCTAAGCTGATCGTGGATAATATTTTCGCGACCCCGCTGTACCAAAAACCGCTGGAGCTGGGTGCGGATTTGGTGGTGTATTCTACGACCAAACACATGGACGGACATGGCCGCACTCTGGGTGGCGCGGTGCTTGGCGCAGAAGAATTCATCAAAAATACATTATTGCCTTTTCATCGTCATACAGGGCCTGCGCTCAGCCCCTTTAATGCGTGGGTGATTCTGAAATCGCTGGAATCATTCTCGCTGCGTATGGAACGCCATTGCGAGAATGCCGAAGCGGTGGCTGCCATGCTCTCCAAACATCCCAAGATTGAGACGGTCTATTATCCGGGCCTTGCCTCGCACCCGCATTATGCGATTGCGAAGAAGCAAATGTCACGCGGTGGCGGGCTGATTGCGTTTGCGGTCAAGGGCGGAAAAGCAGAAGCGTTCCGGATGATGAATGCATTGTCGATTATTGATATTTCCAACAATCTGGGAGATGCCAAGAGCCTCATGACCCATCCGGCGACGACCACGCATTCCAACATTGCTGCGCCGGAACGCGCCAAAATGGGCATCACAGACGCGATGGTGCGTCTGTCGGTTGGCCTGGAAACGAAAGAAGACCTGCTGGAAGATCTGGAGACAGCGCTCAAGGCTGTCTAACCGCCGGCGATTACCACCAGCCGTTATTGTCCTTATTGCTGTTACCCCAGATGTTGCCGCTGCTGCAGCTATTGTCACCCCAAATGGTGCCGCCGCCGCAGGATTGCTTTTCACTGCCCCAAATTGAGCCGCCCCCCGGCGTTTGCATTCCGTGGCCGCCCGTACCACCGTACCACCCTGCTTTTTTGGTGGTATCATGCGATGCGATCAGCTCCGTGATGCGGTGCTCGTTGTAATTGCAGTCAGGTTTGTACTTGCCGAGCGTACACCCTGTGACCCGGTTTTTAATTTTGCCGGTTTTCTTATCCACGGTCATAATCCACTGACCAGCGGAGTCAAAAATATAGCCATTGCTGTCAATACGTCCGCCTTGCAGTCCGGTGAAAGCTTTGGGGCGGATTTTAACGACATCGGATTTCTCCATGCGGCGTTCTTCGCGCTTGGCGGCTTTTTCAGCAATTTTGGTGAGCACTTCCTGCGCGCCTTTTGATAGTGTGCGGCACTCGGACGAATCGGTTCCTTGCAACTGGAACGAATATTTAGCACCCTGCATGGCTTTGGCGCGAACTTCCTTCATTTTGGCTTTCAGGATCTCGTTATACCGTTCCTGCTGGTCCGGCTCATTGACTTTTGAGCCTTTTTTAATAGCCTTCATGTACTGTGCCTTGGCGCTTGTGGGCGAGTTTTTATCTTTGAATTGAGACGGCAACTGCTGAATGAATCTCATAATGAATCTACCTATCCCTATTAACGTATTTCCCATGATTATAACGCAAACGAAGACCGAGTTTTGTTACAATTTGGTTACATTTTTGTTACATTGCTCCAATATCTGATTGTATGAAATAATGGTTAAGGAATGGTAAATGCGGCGTTTTTTGCTTCTCGTGTGGGTGGCGTTTTTTTCGGCTCCAGCGCTGGCGATTGTCACATTTGATGACGCTAAGGTGATCCTCCAAACCCCTCGTGCGAAACATCCGTTGTTTGTGCAGATAGCTAAAACGCCGGAACAACTGCAGCACGGGTTGATGTTTCGCAAAGAATTAAAGCCTTATGACGGAATGTTATTTGAATTTTCTGCGCCGCAGATGGTTACCATGTGGATGAAAAACACCCCGTTGTCTCTGGATATGATCTTCATGGATGCCCAGTTGAAGGTGATACATGTGGCACCCAACACCACCCCCTACTCTTTGAAAACGATTTCATCCCAATTGCCGGCACGCTATGTATTGGAAGTTGCCGCTGGAACTGCTAAAGCATGGGGAATTCGCTCTGGGGATTTGCTGGTGTATGAAAAATAGGGGGTGGTTGGCTGTCGTGCTGGTTTGTTTATACCCGCATTGGTCTGAGGCGCAGGAAAAGAGCCCGCCTGCTGCTGCAATTGAAGAACCCGAAGAATTGGAAGCAATCCCTACCATCACGGTGCCGCCGCCTGCCGGCATGAGCAAGGCCCTGTCTGCGGCCAACCATTCCATGGTGTTTCGGCGTGATGCCATTATCATTAGGCCGCAGGAAACCTTCGTGGTGTATGATATCAATAATCCGACGGCGAATAATCAGGCTCCCCCGCCAAAATTGCAAAATATCAAGGTGGATGTGGATATACGCGGCGAAGAGGTTATCCGGCAGGATTCCGCCAATACCTTCAACCGAATAGGCCCAACTAATGGGTTGATGGTGGTGCTGAATCAGGTGGTGGATATGCCGCTCATTCCTATCAGCTATCGAAAACCGCTGGATATCCTTTTTGTGAATGAGAATGGCATCATTTTGCAGATTGCGCCGCGGTTGGTGATGGCCAATTTGCAGCAGGAGATGTTTGTGGGAAAACCCATTCGCGCCTTTTTGTTTTTGCCGCCGGGAAGCTGTGAAGCTATGGGCATTCGGCCCGGATACTGGATCGACCACCTGACCTTTGCTAAGAAGCCTCTGGTTATCAGATGATTAGGCGGTTTGCTTCTATCACCACAAAGGCCTGCGCATAGGGATATTCATCGCTTAGTGAAAGATGAATAGCGGCCTCCATCCCTTTGGATATTTTACTCTTTAACACCAACAGGGCCTTATCTTTCAGTATAAGTTCAGGTTTTCCGGAAGCGGCATAGCCGATTTCAAAATCATGCCATCCAATGCCGTGCGAGCGTGGTTCTCCCAGCGCCTTCCATGCGGCTTCTTTGGCCGCAAAATATTTGGCAAGCCGGTAGTTGGGGTGTGTTTTATGCTGCTCCATGAGCTGTTGTTCTGAATCATTGAGGATTCGTTGCCTGAATTTATCGGGAAAGCGCGCGCTCAGCTTGTCAATGCGGCGAATATCGACCAGATCGCTACCAATGCCGATGATCATGTGCGGGCATTATCCATATAGTGGCGCATCATGCGGATGGCATCTTCCAGTCCCATAAAGACAGAAGCCCCAATGAGGAAATGCCCAATGTTCAACTCGACGATCTCGGGAATTGCTGCAATAGGCGTAACGGTATCATAGCTTAGACCGTGACCGGCGTGGCATTCCAGCCCCATCTCATCGGCCATCTGCGCGGATTGGATGATACGATCCAGCTCATCGGCACTTCTGGTTTCGCAATAATGTCCAGTATGCAGCTCGACAATGTCCGCACCGCAGGTTTTTGCGGCTTCAAGTTGTTTGGGGTCGGCATTCACAAACAGCGAAATACGAATCTCGGCCTGTTTCAATTTGGCGCAGGTCGTGGTGATGAGCGCCTGCTGCCCAATAACATCTAACCCACCCTCGGTGGTGAGTTCGGCGCGTTTTTCGGGTACCAGGCACACGGCATTGGGTTTGGTTTTCAGCGCAATGGCGACCATTTCGTCTGTGGCAGCCATTTCCAGATTCAGAGGGAGATTCACTTCTTCTTTGAGGCGGCGGATATCGTCATCGCGAATATGGCGGCGGTCTTCGCGCAGATGGGCGGTGATGCCGTCGGCCCCTGCTTTTTGTGCCAGCTGCGCCGCACCGATTGGGCATGGATGATCGCCGCCACGCGCATTGCGCAAGGTGGCCACATGATCAATATTAACGCCCAATCGCAAGAATCGAAACATAACCGGTCCAATCACACAGCCACTGCAAGACGCAGACTGTCTGCTCGCCGGAAAAACGAAAAACGGCTTAACAACAGCAGCTTATTTCTTCTTATCGTCACCCATGGAAAAGGGAGTGAAAATAGATTCCATGGCTTTACTGAAGAATTCCATATTCTGTTTGCCAAGTTCTTCCAGATGGCTCAATGGGTTGGAGAATTGTCCCATGCCCATCATCTCACGCATTTTTTCCTGATTGGTCATGAAGGTCTGCATGCTGTTTTCGAGATAGTGAGGAACAAATTCCTTAATATTATCATCGTAAAACCCAATCAGATTGCGCAAAAAGCCCACCGGCAGCAGATTTTCTCCGCGAGATTCCTGTTCAAAAATAATCTGTGTGAGCACCTGGCGAGTGAGATCGTCACCGGTTTTTGCATCGCATACGATAAAATCGGTACCTTCTTTCACCATATCGCACAGGTCATCCAGCGTCACATACGTGCTGGTTTCGGTGTTATACAGTCGACGGTTAGCGTATTTCTTGACGACAACTGGCTCATTGTTTCTTGATGTTTTTTTTGCCATGCCTACCCCTTTCTTTCGTTTGATTTTATTCTGAAGCATTTTATGCTCCTTCTTAGGTACTAACACTAACCAACAGAAACTGCAACAGTCTGGTGATGCCTCATGACGCAAAACGAGTATCAAACATTAGCGCGCGCCTTTCTGGATATGTGGCAGCAACAGCTAACCCGTACCATGAACGACCGCGATATGGTCAAAAACATGATGCAGGCCATGCAGCATATGCAACAAACTGGCGCTTCGGCATTCAAGGAACAATATGACCCAACCTATCGACACGCTGCCCCTGCATTTGGGTCTTATGATGATGAACTGGTTGAGCTCGCAGAGCGTCTGGCACATTGCGAAGAACGACTTGCAGCACTCGAAAACCGACTCGACATCTATCAGCGACCCGCTGCTACACCGGAAAAACCAAAGAAACCCAAGGAAAGAAAACCAAAAAAATCCAGAAAAACCCCAGCTGCACCCGCAACAAAAGCGGTCTCGCCCGCTAAAGCCGCAGGAGCAAAAGCAAGTGGCACGCAGCGCCAGCGAAGCGCTGGAAAGCCTGCAAAAACTGGAAGCTCTGCTCGATCCGCGTTACGCAGCAGCGACCACGACCTTGCAAACCGGACAGCCGACGACGCGATCGCCTCGCTCAAAAAAGCCGTCCTTGGAACAAAAAACAAAGGCAAATCAAAAAAATAGCGATAGTGAACTCTTTCGGCATTATCTGGATGTGATGGATCATCCGGAAATGCTGGATGCGATTCGGCAGGAATCTTACCATCGGGCGAACGAGATGCTGCGTGGTCTGGAACAGTTTCAGTCCGTGGATTGGACGCACCGCCCCTCACCTGCGCGTGAAATCTGGCGCAGTGGTGCGGCCACGCTGCTTGATTTCGGAGGGGATTCCGCTGCGCCTGCGATTTTCTGTATCCCGTCACTGATCAATAAACCGTATATTTTGGACCTTTATCCCCGCCGCAGCCTGATTAAGCATTTTGAATCGAGCGGATTCCGTGTGTTGTTGCTGGATTGGGGTGAGCCGGGCACATTGGAGAAACGCTATGACTGCGCCGACTATGTGCAGCAGATTCTAGTGCCGGCCTTCCGGCATATTCGCTCTGTCCATGAGGGCCCAATTTACCTGATGGGCTATTGCATGGGCGGCATTTTTGCCTTGGCATTGGCCCAGCTGGAGTCTTTTTACACGGACGGTCTGATTCTGCTGGCGACGCCGTGGGATTTTCAGTCGGATCAGGCGGCATTGGCGTTGGATGAGGAAACGATCGCTGCGTATGAAACGCTGATACTGGATCAGGATGTCTTACCTCCGGTGTGGATTCAAACACTGTTTCATATGATTAATCCGTGGCATTTTCAGGAGAAATTTCAGCGCTTCCCGTATATGAGCCGTGATGAGAAGCGGCATTTCATTGCGGTGGAAAGCTGGGTCAATGATGGCGTGCCGCTATCGCGGCATGTGGCGCGTGAGTGTCTGGTCGATTGGCCGTACAAAAACACACTGGCAGAGGGTAAGTGGCGTGTGGGCGGGTGGCGCATTGACCCTGCCCGCATTACCTGCCCGACATTGATTATGGCTCCTACCGAAGACCGCATCGTGCCGCTGCAATCCTCGTTGCCGCTGGCCGATCTTATCCCAAAGGTGACCTGCCTGAAGCCGCAAACGGGGCATGTGAGTATGGTGGTTGGCAAAAAAGCTCCGGCTATCTGCTGGAAACCGGTCTTGGAATGGATTAGTGCATTGCACAACAGCTAACGCTTTACAAAGCGTGCATAGTTGATACAAAACCGCAGGGAACTTAATAAAAATACTACAGGAGAAGTCTTATGACTGACGTGAATGATGTTGTGATTGTGGATGCGGTAAGAACGGCGATTGGATCCTTTGCTGGCGGCCTTTCGACGGTATCGGCTGCCGAGCTGGGCGCAACCTGTATGCGTGCGCTTCTGGCTCGCGTAAAAGTCGTGGGTACCGAAGACATCTCCGATGTGATTATGGGGCAAGTGTTGACCGCTGGTGTAGGGCAGAATCCGGCGCGTCAGGCGGCGATTAAAGCTGGTATTCCTCACAGTGCTACAGCCATCACCATTAATCAGGTGTGTGGCTCCGGACTTCGCGCAGTAGCAATGGGGATGCAGGCCATTAAAGCAGGCGATGCCACGGTGGTGATTGCGGGTGGGCAGGAAAATATGAGCCTTTCACCGCATGCGATGTTTTTGCGCACCGGTACCAAAATGGGTAATGCGCATATGACCGACACCATGGTGCATGACGGGCTGTGGGATTGCTTTAATGACTATCACATGGGGATTACGGCAGAGAATGTAGCGAAAAAGCTAGAAATTACGCGTAAGGAACAAGATGAGTTTGCCACGGTATCGCAATATCGCGCGGCCAATGCCATGAAGCTGGGTCGCTTCAAAGAAGAAATCGTTCCGGTGACCATCAAAGGCCGCAAAGGAGATACGGTATTTAATGTGGATGAATTTCCTCGTGCAGACACCACCGTTGATTCATTATCCGGCTTGCGCCCCGCGTTTGACAAAAACGGCACAGTCACGGCGGGCAATGCATCCGGTATCAATGACGGTGCCGCGGCCGTGCTGCTGATGACACGTGGTGAAGCGACGCGTCGTGGCTTGCCGGCGCTGGGGACGATTGTATCCTGGGCAACGGCGGGCGTAGACCCTTCTATCATGGGTACTGGCCCCATTCCGGCATCCAAAGCTGCGCTGGAAAAAGCCAAATGGACCATTGACCAGCTGGATTTGATTGAGGCGAACGAAGCGTTTGCCGCGCAGGCCATTGCTGTAAACCGCGTGATGGGTTGGGATATTGACAAGGTGAATGTGAATGGCGGCGCGATTGCGCTGGGGCATCCGATTGGGGCATCCGGTACGCGGGTTTTGACGACACTGCTGCACGAAATGAAGCGCCGTCGTGCGAAACGTGGCCTTGCTACCTTGTGCATTGGCGGTGGTATGGGTATTGCGATGTGCGTAGAAAGCTGAGCAATAGGAATAATATAAAAAGGAGATGGGTATGCTAAAAGGCGCAGGACGGATTGCCGTTGTGACGGGTGGAACCCGTGGGATCGGCAAGGCAATCTGCATGGATTTGCACACTGCCGGTTATAAGGTGGTGGCAAACTATGCGGCAAATGAAGAAAAAGCCGAGGAATTCCGAAAGGAAACGGGTATTGCGGCCTATAAGTGGGATGTGGCCAATTATGAACAATGTCAGGTGCAGATTAAAAAAATTGAACAAGAACTGGGCGGTCCCGTTCAGATTCTGATCAATAATGCTGGCATTACAAAAGATGGTGCGATTCACAAAATGAACACGGAAGCTTGGGCTGAGGTGATCGAAACCAACCTCACCTCCTGCTACAACATGGTGCGCAGTGTGATTGAGGGCATGCGTGAGCGCGGGTTTGGCCGTATTGTCAATATTTCCTCGGTGAATGGTCAGCTTGGACAGTTTGGTCAGACCAACTATTCAGCGGCAAAAGCCGGTGTATTTGGCTTCACCAAAGCGCTGGCGCGCGAAACCGCAGCAAAAGGTATTACGGTGAACGCGGTAGCCCCGGGATACATTGCAACAGACATGGTGCGTGCGGTGCCGGAAGATATTCTGAAAAAGATTATCGGGAATATTCCTGTGGGGCGTCTGGGTGAGCCAGAAGAAATTGCGCGGGCGGTATGCTTCCTAGTAGCGGACGAAGCTGGGTTTATAACCGGTGAAACCTTGTCCGTAAACGGTGGTCAGCACATGGAATAAGGCAAGGGTGCAAAGGCTAAGCATCATAGGATTTGCCTTCTGTCGATGAATGGTTGCCGAGCGACGAGTGGGCTTTTTCGCTTTCTTCGTCGAACCACACTCCGCCAGCCGTTCCTGCGGCTAAAACCGCATAGTTCAGCTGTTTGATTGCTTGCGATGTTTTTGTGAGTGTAATTCGCACATCTTTCTCCCTGCTCATAAAGTCAGACTAGCAGCTATTTCTTAAGCAAAGATTAAGTGCAGAATATTTTTTGAAAAAAATAATGTAAAAAAGGTCGGCGTGTTACCGGCCTTTGATAATATAAATAAATTCAATAAGTTAAGCTAGAACTCAAGCAGCTTTGCCTGTTTCACGCTATCCAGTTTGGCGATTTGCTTGAGCAGATCGGCCGAGACTTCCTGATCGACTTCTACCAGCGCAATCGCATCCATAACCCCGCCATCTTCTTTACGGCCCAGTGTGAAATTGGCGATGTTCACTTTCGCATCCCCCAGCATTTTGCCCACATTACCAATCATACCGGGTTTATCCTCGTTGTTGATATAGAGCATGCGCTTGCCCAGCGCGGCTTCCAGCGGGATACCATTGATTTGTACTACGCGGGGCTGATCGCCAAACAAGGTGCCAGCCACATCACGCGTGCGGCGATCGCTGGTTACGGTGATGCGCATGAGGGTTTTATAGTTCACTTCGCGGTCATGCTTGACTTCGCTGACCGAGATATTGCGCTCTTTGGCCACCACGGGGGCATTGACCATATTGACCCCTTCCATCAATGGCTGCAGCAGGCCATTGAGTGCCGCCGCCGTGAGGGGCCGGGTGTTAAGGTTGGCAACGGCGCCTTCATATTCGATCACCACTTTATTCAGGCCCGTTTCGGTGATTTGACCGGCAAAGCTGCCCAGTTGGTGAGCCAACTCAAGGTAAGGCTTCAGGCGGGCGGCATCTTCAGCTGATACGGATGGCATATTCAGCGCGTTGGTGATGGTGCCATTGACCAGAAAATCAGACATTTGTTCTGCGACTTGAATGGCCACATTCTCCTGCGCTTCCGAGGTGGATGCGCCAAGATGCGGGGTGCAAATCACATTTTCCAGGCCAAACAGAATGTTTTTGGTGGCGGGTTCTTCTTCAAATACATCCAGCGCCGCTGCGGCCACATGGCCAGATTCAATGGCCACTTTCAGGTCGGCTTCCACAATCAGCCCACCGCGCGCGCAATTGACAATCATGACACCCTTTTTGGTTTTGGCCATGGAATCTTTGTTCAGGATATTGCGGGTCGCATCATTGAGTGGTGTGTGCAGTGAAATAATATCGGCGCGGGCGAGCAATGTTTCCAGCTCCACCTTCTCCACATTCATACCGGCGGCATGTTCGCTGGAGAGGAATGGATCATACGCCATGACCTTCATTTTCAGGCCTTGTGCGCGGTCGGCAACGATAGAGCCGATATTGCCGCAGCCAATGAGGCCTAGGGTTTTACCGGAAAGCTCTGTGCCCATGAATTTATTTTTTTCCCAAACGCCTGAGTGTGTGGTGGCATTGGCTTGAGGAATTTTACGCGCCATCGACATCATCAGCGAAATCGTGTGTTCTGCTGTGGTAACTGAGTTACCAAAGGGCGTGTTCATGACGACGCACCCACGCGCCGTGGCTGCTTTCACATCCACATTATCAATCCCGATACCGGCGCGGCCTACGACTTTGAGTTTCTTGGCAGCAGAAAATACTTTCTCGGTGACCTTGGTGGCCGAACGGATGGCCAGCCCGTCATACTCTGCAACGCAGGCCAGCAGTTCTTCTTCGCTCATGCCAATTTTGACATCGGCCTGAACGCCGTTCTGCTCAAAAATTTCCTTAGCGCGCGCGCTCAGTTTATCGGCAATCAGTACTTTGGGTTTGGTCATGGTTTTTCCTTCAATCTTTTAAGTCTATCGTCATTAGGCGGCTTGTTTGGAAATCTGTGCTTTCATCTCGTTGAAGGCCCAGTCCAGCCATGGGAATAGCGCTTCGATGTCGCTGGTTTCAACCGTGGCTCCACCCCAGATGCGCAGGCCCGCCGGAGCATCACGGTAAGCGCCGATATCATAGGCCACGCCCTCTTTTTCGAGCAGTGTTGCGATTTGTTTTGCCCCTGCTTCCTGATCTTTTTCGGACAAACCCATATACCACGGGTCAACGATTTTCAGGCAAATCGAGGTGCAGGAACGAATGGCTGCCTCTTCAGCGAGGAACCCTGCCCAGCTACTTTTAGCCACCCAGTTTTCAACCGCTTTCAGGTTTGCGCGTGAGCGTTTGATAAGTTCTTTAGCGCCACCGATAGATTCCGCCCATTTCAAGCCATCCAGCGCATCTTCAACGGCAATCATGGATGGTGTGTTGATGGTGGCACCTTCAAAAATATCGGCAATCAACTCACCTTTTTTAGCCATCTGGAAGATTTTGGGCATCGGCCAGCTTGGCGTATAGGTTTTCAGACGCTCCACCGCACGCGGGCTGAGCGCAATCATGCCGTGCGCCGCCTCTCCGCCCAGTACTTTTTGCCAAGACCAGGTGATGACATCGAGTTTGTTGAATGGCATATCCATGGCAAATACGGCCGAGGTCGCATCGCAGATGGCCAGCCCTTCGCGATTATCGGCAATCCAGTCGCCGTTGGGTACGCACACACCCGAGGTGGTGCCATTCCAGGTGAACACCACATCGCGCGTCCAATCAATCTGTTTCAGGTCGGGAATCTGGCCATAGCCCGCTTCCAATACGCGCACGTCTTTCAGTTTGAGCTGTCCCGTAATATCTTTTACCCATGTGCTGCCAAAGCTTTCCCATGCCACCGCATCGATACCGCGGGGACCAAGCAAAGACCACATTGCCATTTCGATCGCACCGGTATCGGAAGCGGGCACAATGCCCAACACATAATCGGCGGGAAGGCCCAGAATGGCTTTTGAGCGATCAATCACATCCTTGAGTTTGTTTTTGCCCACTTTGGCACGGTGCGACCGGCCAATCGCTGCATCGGACAGGACATCGAAGCTCCAGCCCGGGCGCTTGGCGCAGGGACCGGATGAAAAACAAGGGTTTTTAGGTTTTGCAGTTGGTTTCATGACAGGCCTCAAAAAAAGTTGGCGTATCTTTAGCGAGTTGCCTTCGCTAATGCAAAAAAAAATTCAATTTAGCGGGTTTTTTCGATCATCCGGTCCAGAATGCGTAGTAAACACGCAATCTGCTCTGGCGATGACAGGCGGTGGTCGCCGGATTTGAGGAGCGTGATTTCCAGCTCTTGGCTGGTCAGCGCCTGCGACAGTTTGGTAGAAAATTGCCACGGCACATCGCGGTCGGCCATACCATGCAGCAGATGCACTGGGCAATCGAGCGCAATGGGTTGATCCAGCAGGTGATGGTTCCTGCTTTCTTCGATAAACCGATGGTGAATCACATAAGGCTCGCTGCCATAGTCGCAGGGAAGCGCAAGGCTGCCCTGAGTGGCCAATTGCGTGCGCTGCTCCGGAGTGAGTTGCTCCCAGATAAGCCGCACCGGAAATTCGGGAGCCGCAGCGATACCAATGAGTCCGGTGATGCGGGATTTCAGTGCCAGCGCGGCATGCAGCATTATCCATCCTCCCATGCTGGAGCCGATGAGTATCAGTGGGCCTTGCGTGCATTGCGTGAGTATGCTGATCGCATTGGAAATCCATAAGCCGATGGTTCCCTCATCGAAGGCTCCGGAAGATTGCCCGTGCCCTTCATAGTCAAAGCGCAGGAATGATTGTCCGGTGGCTTTACAATGGGCATCGAGTGCAAGGGCTTTGGTTCCGGTCATATCGGAGCGGAATCCTCCCAGAAACACGACCGTTGGTGAATGGCCGCTGATGGCGTGATAGGCCAGCGTTGCGCCGGAAGGAAGGGCAAGGAATGATGGTATGCTCATGTCCTCTATGTCGGATCATAAGGATGAAAAAGCAACACCATAAATTCACTTATCCAGAGGAGGTCTGTGGGTAACCTGTTTGACGGATGACAACTACCCTGCCCTTGAGGTATTTCATCGCCATGCAGAAAAAACCAACGATACTACAAATCTTGCCTGCATTGAACAGCGGTGGCGTTGAGCGCGGGACGATTGAGATTTCACAGGCCATTGTGAAGGCCGGTTGGCGCAGTGTTGTGGCCTCCAGTGGTGGCCCGATGATTGCGGGGGTAGCCTATAGTGGCGGTGAACATGTGAAGCTGCCGCTCAAATCCAAAAGCCCCATGCAGATCATCAAAAATATCCGCCTGCTGGCAGAGGTTATCGACAAGTATGAGGTGGATATTGTTCATGCGCGCTCGCGTGCGCCGGCATGGTCCGCTTATTATGCGGCCAAGATGACGGGTGTGCCCTTTGTCACGACTTTTCACGGGGTCTATAGCAGCCGCAACCTGCTCAAGCAGAAATATAACAGCGTGATGGTGAAGGGGCAGAAGGTCATAGCGGTATCGCAATATGTGAAGGAACATATTCTGCGCGATTATGATTGTGACGTTGACAAAATTACGCTCATCCATCGCGGGGCGGATTTGTCGCTGTTTAGTCACGATAAGGTGACACCGGGTTGCCTGGAAGAGTTGGCCAAAACCTGGCGTCTGCCGGACGATAATGTGCCAGTGATTTTGATGCCGGGGCGTCTGACGCGCTGGAAGGGGCATGAGGTATTGATTCGTGCGCTGGCCAAGCTGCCGCACCGCAATTTTTTGTGCGTGCTGCTGGGTGATGATTCGGGACACCCCACCTTCAAGCAGGAAATGGCACAGCTGATTCCATCGCTGAATCTGGAGGAATATGTCCGTATTGCGCCGAACACGAAATTCATGACAGAAGCCTACGCGCTGTGTGACATGGTGGTGGTGCCTTCGACTAATCCGGAGGCGTTTGGGCGCGTGCCGGTTGAGGCGCAGGCGATGGGTAAGCTCGTGATTGCGACGAACCACGGCGGTTTTACGGAAACGGTGATTCACAATGAAACGGGCTTTTTGGTAGAACCGGGTAATGTCGAAGACCTCTCCGCCACCCTTAAGTTTGCATTGGAGTTGACGCCAGAGCAGCGTAATATCATGGGGCAGCGGGGGCAACATTTCGTGTATGAAAACTATTCGTTGCAGAAAATGCAGCAGAAGACGTTGGACTTATATGCGAGTTTGCTGTGAGTGATGCACCAGAACAGATTTTAGTCATTAAGCACGGCGCACTGGGGGACATTATCCTTGCCACGGGTCCGATGGCTGCCATCCGTGCCCATCATCCGCAGGCGCACATCACGTTACTGACCACCCCCACTTATGCCAAATTACTCAAAAAAAGCCCGTTTGCAGATGACATCTGGGTCGATAGCAGGCCAAAAATCTGGCATTGGAAGCGGATGTATGAGCTGCTGAGGCTCATCAATTCCAAACGCTTCACCCGCGTGTATGATCTGCAAACGTCGGCACGCAGCACCATGTATTACGATTTTTTCTTCAAAAAACCGGAATGGTCTGGTCTGGCTAAGGGAAAATTGCAGCACAACACACCGGAGCGCAAGACGCTTCACACCATCGATCGCCAGAAACAGCAGCTGGCGATTGCGGGAATCCAGCATGTGCCTGCACCCGATATTCGTTGGATGAGCGCCGATGTGTCGGATAAGAAACCGGCAGATCGTTATGCCATTTTGGTGCCTGGCGGATCGGCGCATCGACCGGAGAAGCGCTGGCCATATGAGCATTATGTGATGTTGGCGCGCTGGCTGGTGTCCAAACAAATAAAGCCGGTGCTGATTGGAGCGAATGCAGAAACGCATATTCTGGGCGCCATTGAAGATGAGGTGCCCAAATGCCTGAATTTGTGTAACATGACCACGTTTGAAGAAATGGCCGAGCTGGCGCGTGGTGCGGTGTACGCGATTGGCAATGATACCGGGCCCATGCATATCATTGCAGCGGCAGGATGTCCGTCGGTGGTGCTGTTCTCTGCGGCCTCGAATCCTGAACTATGCGCGCCCAGAGGGGATCACGTGACGATTCTGCAAGCCGATCATTTGGCCACATTGACGCCAGAAGCCGTGCAAAGCGCGATCAAACTCTAAGCAATGCTTGACTTGCCGTGCATAGTCGCTAATCTCCCGCGGTTATTATGATGTTAAAAACCAATATGTCACAAGCTGTTACTATTACGCTTCCGGATGGTTCCCGCCGGAACTTCGATGCACCCGTTACTGGATTTGAATTTGCGCAATCCATTGGAGCCGGTCTGGCAAAGGCTGCGGTCGCCCTGAAAGTGGATGGGGTTCAGCGCGATTTATCCTATCTGATTAATCACGATGCGGCAGTCAGCGTGCTGACGGTGAAAGATGCCGAAGGGCTGGATGTGATGCGCCATACCCTGACGGCGCAAGTGCTGGCGCTTGCCGTAAAAGAGCTGTGGCCTGCGGCCAAGTTGGCCATTGGCCCGACCATCGAGCATGGGTTTTATTATGACGTTGATCTGGATGTGAAGCTGACACCGGAAGATCTGCCGAAGATTGAAGCGAAAATGAATGAGATTCTGGCTCGCAAACTGCCGGTAGCGCGCGAAATGTGGGATCGCGCTGAGGCGATGGCCATGTTTAATAGCCGTGGCGAGAATTATAAAGCCGAGCTGATCGCCAACGCAGCGGAAGACGACACCACGGAGCGCGGGAAAATCTCGCTGTATCGTCAAGGCAGCGGTGACAGTGCCTTTATCGATTTGTGCCGTGGCCCGCACGTACCAAACCTTGAAAAAATTAGCAAGGCCTTCAAGCTGACGAAGCTGGCCGGTGCCTATTGGCGTGGTGATTCGCGCAATAAAATGTTGCAGCGGATTTATGGCATCGCCTTTGCGTCGAAAGAGGAGCTTCAGGCTCATCTGACCATGTTAGAAGAAGCTGAAAAGCGCGACCATCGCAAGCTGGGGCGCGAATTGGAGCTGTTTCATATTCAGGAAGAGGCGCAGGGCCAGATTTTCTGGCACGATAAGGGCTGGATTCTGTATCGCACGCTTGAGGATTATATTCGCCGCAAGATCCGTGCGAATGGCTACATCGAAGTCAAGACCCCCCTGCTCGTTGACCGTGCATTATGGGAAAAATCGGGGCACTGGGAAAAATTCCGCCAGAATATGTTCACACTGGCAGACGAAGAAGACCGGACGCTGGCCGTAAAGCCGATGAATTGTCCCTGCCATGTGCAGATTTTTAATGTGGGCATTAAATCTTACCGCGACCTGCCGCTGCGTATGGCCGAATTTGGCGCGTGTCACCGCAATGAGCCAACCGGCGCGCTGCATGGCATCATGCGGTTGCGTGGTTTTGTGCAGGATGATGCACATATCTTCTGCACGGAAGATCAGATCGTTTCAGAAACCGAGCGCTTTTGCCGCCTGCTGGAAGAGGTATATAACGAGCTGGGCTTCACCGAAGTGGCTGTAAAGCTGGCGACCCGTCCTGAAATGCGGGCCGGTAGCGATGAAACGTGGGATAAGGCCGAAAAAGGTCTGGCCGATGCCGTGAAAGCGGCTGGGTTGGAATTTGAATATTGTCCGGGCGAAGGCGCATTTTATGGCCCTAAACTGGAGTTCCATTTGCGCGATGCCATTGGCAGAGACTGGCAATGCGGCACGTTGCAGCTGGATTTTGTCCTTCCTGAACGGTTGGATGCGGCTTATATCGCTGAAGATGGACAAAAACACCGTCCGGTGATGCTGCATCGGGCTATTTTGGGAGCTTTGGAGCGTTTTATCGGGATTATGATCGAACAATATGCCGGTAAATTCCCGCATTGGCTGGCTCCTGTTCAGGCGGTGGTCTGTCCAATTACCAACGAGCAGGATGATTATGCTACGGAAGTGCTCGATCAGCTGAAGCTGGCTGGACTACGCGCCGAGGCAGACCTTTCTGCCAGTAAAATCAACTACAAAGTACGCGAACACAGCCACAAAAAAATCCCATTTATTCTGGCCGTTGGGCCAAAAGACAAAGATGGCCGCACCGTAGCCATTCGCGAGCTTGGTAGTGAAAAGCAGGAAATTCTTGCGCTTGACCAAGCAATTGCTAAACTGAAATCTGCAATTGCTGCCCCGTTTTAGGGCAAATAACCCTCTATGGTAAGGAGTGCCACACACTATGACAGGTCGATATGAGTTCTAACAACAATAAGCCTAAAGAAGATACAACTCGAATTAACAAAGCAATCCGTGCTTCGGAGATACGCCTGATCGACCAGAATGGTGAGATGATTGGCGTGATGTCGGTGGATGAGGCGATCGTTCTGGCAGAGCGTGCCGGACTGGATCTTGTGGAAGTGTCACCCAATGCGACGCCGCCCGTTTGCAAAATCCTTGATTATGGCAAATATAAATATGAGCAGCAGAAAAAGGCTCATGAAGCAAAGAAAAATCAACGCGTTATTCATATAAAAGAAGTCAAGCTCCGTCCCAATATCGACAAGCATGATTTTGAAATCAAAATGCGTCAGGTTTCCCAGTTTCTGGATGCCGGCGACAAGGTGAAGGTCACGTTGCGCTTTCGCGGCCGCGAAATGGCGCATCAGGAACTGGGTATGCGTCTGTTGGACCGGGTGAAAGAAACGTTGGCAGACAAAATCCGCATTGAGCACCAGCCCTCCTTTGAGGGGCGTCAGGTGGTGATGGTGGTGGCTCCGGCGAAAAGCTAGGATTTGCCATTATTTCTTGGGAATTTCATCAGGATGTCATGAAAATGTCATCGGGTTCGGCTATAAAGTGGGATGGTCACGGATTCAACACTTGTTCCCGCAACTCCCAAACTGCCTCCGGCAGGCACAAAAGCTGTTACGCTTGATCAACTGGCTTATAAGCCCGATTTACGCATAACCTCGCTCTGCACAGAATTCTGTACCCACGTGTACCGCATTTCTACTAAAGCGGCGACGCCAGAATCTTATCAGCATGAAATGCAGCGCGTTAGGCAGATTGCTAAAATTTACGGTTATGAAGCAGAGGTGTTTTCTACACCACAGCAGCAGGCGGTTATTTTTCATAATGATCACAATATTATTGTGACGTTTGAAGGTTCGCGTCTGGACCAGGTCTCCCATTATAATCGCAATCTGCTGACGTATTTACGGTTCAAATTTTCGGACGCACCTAAAGCGATTGGGGGCAAAATTCACTATGGTTTTAATGGTGCACTGGAAGACCCCATACTCAATGATTCCGGCACAACATTGTGGCAGGCGGTTGATAAAAAACTGATGCAGCTGCATACAGAAAAACCAAATAGAAAAGTGTATTTCGCTGGTCATTCAGCGGGTGGAGCCATTGCCACCATTGCGACATCTCGTTGTTTGGATCAGCATCCTGACCTTTATATTGAGGGACTGTATACATTTGGGCAACCACGTGTTGGAGATCGTACTTTTAAAGACGGGCTGGAGCGTCAGATGAAAATGCAGCGAGAGCGCTTAGGGGTAGAAGATGACCATCGGGGCCCACGCTATTTCCGTTTTGAGCAATATGGCGATCCCATGCCTGCTTTGCCGCCCAAAGGTCGCAAGAATATTCCGGGTGAGTATGTCCATGGAGGGCAATGGATTCCCATGGATATGGATGGGCATATTTTGGCTATGGACGATGCGGCGACCAACCCGCGAGAGGATACGCTTAGTCGTACCAATCCTGGGCGCTATGCGTGGGTAACAGAAGCATATGGATCAGTCCTTGGAAAGGTGGTGGAGGCTATTCGAGCTGCTAGAAAACGAATGGGGCCCGCTACGACGGCGAATCCGGAAGATGCGGACATTAAAGCGTTGGAAGACCAGTCATTGACAGGAACATTTAGTGGATTGCTGAATCTATTTTCGTTGGATAATTATCTGCATCATGAAATGTCTGCCTATCGTCGTGGTATCATTCATTACCGTGAAGCACATCCTTCTGCAGCAGCTGTTTTGGAAACGAAGGAAGCCGATGCTCAGCATCTCCTGTGGCGTATGATTAATCTCAGTGAGCATTTGCAGATTGCGCGTGATGTACTGCCCGCAGGGCATGACAAGGAGGTGGTTTCACAATGTGAGCGTTCCGTACAAGATGTACTGGACGCTTGGGAATTTCTGATGGGAGATAAACCCAGAAAATTACTGCGTGGCGGGACAACGCATCGCAGCGGTTATTTCACCTTCTGGCAGGAACCGGTGATCTCAGAAGAGCGTGGCAGAGCGGTAGTGGTGATGCAGGGGGAAGCCAGATTGACGCAGATTTCTAAATTGCAAGAAGCGCTGGAGAAGTGCATGCAATCTTTGGATTTATCGGGCAATCAACATGAAGAAGTGCGCACGTTGAAAGCAGATGTGAGTAGTTGCCTCAATGTGGCGCAAGATGTCGTCGGCTACTCGTTACAGTCTTCGGTTCGTCGCTAATGGTTATGCCTTCAGCCAGCGGCTACCGGGTTTAATGGCAGGGATGGACGCCAGCTCCGCCGGTAGTTTGGTTGGCTCGTAAGTGGCAACGGCTACATTGAGCAGCGAAATCAATGGAAATGGAAATTTAGTTTTACCATCACTGCGATCCACCAGTGAGGCCTCAGCGACCACCTTGCCGCCATATCCATGGATACAATCGACGGTTTCCAAGGAAGATTTTCCGGTGGTCACCACATCCTCCACCAGCAACACATTCGCACCGTCAGGAATATCGAAACCGCGTCGTAGCGTGAATGCGCCATTCTCTCTTTCACAGAAAATAGATTCTACGTTGAGTTGTCGGCCCATTTCGTAGCCTACCACCACGCCGCCCATGGCGGGGGCTACCACCATGTCAATCTTGATATTACCCAGCGCCGCACGGACTTTATTGGCGAGCGCCTTGCATAAGCGGTCGGCACGCGCGGGGTTCATGAGCACGCGGGCGCACTGCAGGTAGGTATCGCTGTGCAGGCCGGATGAGAGAATGAAATGCCCCTTCAGTATGGCTTGTGAGGCTTCAAATTCTGCGAGGATTTCTTGTTCGTTCATGTGTTACTCCACCGCTACATTATCGATCAACCGCGTGCGCCCCAGATGCGCAGCGACCAGCAGTCGGGCTGGCGCTGTATAGGCGCTCATGGGAACCAGCGTGTGCGCGTGCCGCAATTCCAGATAGTCCACACGGTCGAATCCACCCTCTTCTAGCTGATTGCGTCCAAAAATCAATGTTTCTTCAACGGTTCTACCCTCTTTTATGCGTGTGGCCGTCTGCTGTAACGTCGCATAGAGCAAGGGTGCGGTTGCCCGTTCGGTGCTGCTGAGATATTGATTGCGGGAAGACAGCGCCAGCCCGTCGGCCTCACGAACTGTGGCGCAGGCAATGATATCAACGGGGATATTCAAATCTTCCACCAGACGGCGGATCAGTTGAAGCTGCTGATAGTCTTTTTCGCCAAAATAGGCCCGATGTGCCAAGGTTTGCAGCAGCAGTTTGCACACCACGGTTGCTACGCCATCAAAATGCCCGGGGCGCGCCGCTCCACACAAGCCTTCACTGATGCCGGATACATGGATCAGGCTGGAAAACCCTGTGGGATACATGGTTTCCGCCGTTGGCAGGTATGCGATATCCGCCTGCGCCTGCTCCAGCAGGGCCAGATCCGCCTCTATGGGGCGCGGATAACGGCCAAAATCCTCATTTTGTCCAAATTGCTTGGGATTGACAAAAATGCTCACGACGACTACATCACACTGCGCTTTAGCCTGATTGACCAGCGCAATATGCCCTGCATGCAGGGCGCCCATGGTGGGCACAAAGCCGATGCTCTGCCCTTGGCCGCGCAGTGTGGCTAGGTGCTCGTGCAGGGGCAAATGATGGCTAATAATTTGTGGCATTTGCTTGAGTTAGGTAAAGACATACGTTAGACACTTTGGAATCGACGATTACAGTAAATCAATGGGCATGGCAGCGCAAAGTAATTTGATGAATGATACCACGTCGCAGATGAAGCAACTCATTAAGGCGTCCAGTACGCCTGTGGATGCCTATGCCAAATTGCTGGGAGAGAAAGTCATCGGCTTTGACCGCGGCCAAAAGCGCGTTGTGGATGCGCTTCAGGTATTGTTTGACTATATCCTGACTGAAACCTTCCAGATTCGCGGGCGCGGCTTTTTCGCCAAGTTTCGCAGCAAGAACACCATCCCTGCCCGCTGCGGCACCTATGTGTGGGGCGATGTGGGGCGCGGCAAATCGATGCTGGTGGATATGTTTTATGATCTGGTGCCCCTGCCCAATAAACGGCGGATGCATTTCCATGCGTTTATGCGCGATGTGCATGCGCGGATGTATCGCCTGCGCAAAAACAAAGCGACCAGAAATCTGCTTGAGGAAGTCGTCGATGAATTGAGTAATGAGTTTCACGTCCTGTGTCTGGATGAATTGCAGGTGCATGATGTCACCGATGCGATGGTGTTGTCGAAGTTGTTCCGCGCCATGTTCCAAAAAGGTGTGGTGGTTGTGGTGACTTCCAACCGCCCGCCGGAAGATTTGTATTTGAATGGCATTCAGCGCGATCAATTCATCCCCTTCATCGAGCTGGTGCGTGGTCATATGGATATTGAGCTGCTGGAAAGTCCTGTCGATTACCGCCTGGAGCAGATGAGGTCGCTGAAGCAGGTTTATTTCACTCCGCTTGGCGAATTTGCGGATAAGTTCATGGCCGATACTTTCAAAAGCCTGACACGTGGGCACACTGTTAAACCGGTGATTCTGGAGATTCAGGGGCGCCAGCTGCAGGTCAATAAAACCGCCGGTGGTGTGGCGTGGTTCTCTTTTGCTGATTTGTGCGAACAGCCGCTGGGAGCTGGCGATTATCTGGAGATTGCTTCCAGCTTTCACTCCTTGCTGTTGCAGAATATTCCCCGACTTTCTCCGGAAAAACGCAATGAGGCAAAACGCTTTGTGACGCTGATTGACGCGCTATATGAGCATAAAGTGAAACTGATTTGCTCTGCCGAAGTGGGGCCTGATGATTTGTATCCCAAAGGGGATGGCTCCTTTGAATTTCAACGGACGGTATCGCGTCTGCAGGAAATGCAGTCTGAGCCGTATCGTATTTCGACACATATTCGCTAGGTTTTTTCATGGCACTGGAATTGACGATGATACTGGCACAGCCCAGAGGTTTTTGCGCGGGGGTTGAGCGTGCGATCGATATTGTTGAGAAAGCGCTCATTAAGTATGGCGCGCCAGTTTATGTACGCCACGAAATCGTGCATAACCGCTGGGTAGTGGATGACCTGAAATCTCGTGGCGTTATTTTTGTTCAGGAAGTAGATGAAATTCCCGATGGCGGCATTACCATTTTCAGTGCACACGGCATTTCCGAGAAAGTGGAAAACTCAGCCAAGCTGAGAGCGCTCCCCGTGCTGGATGCCACCTGCCCGCTGGTAACGAAAGTGCATAATCAAGCCAGACGCTATGAAAAAGAGGGGCATGATATTGTGCTGATTGGTCATGAAGGGCATCCGGAAGTGGAAGGTACCAGCGGCCGCGTGAATAAGGTGTATTTAGTCTCCTGTGAGGCTGATGTTGCGGCACTTACGGTGGAGCATCCCGATAAGGTTGCGTATGTCACGCAAACCACGCTCAGTGTGGATGACACACGCGGCATTATTGAGGCGCTGAGAAAGAAATTTCCGGCTATTGTGGGGCCGGATGTCAATGACATCTGCTATGCCACGCAAAATCGGCAGCAAGCGGTCAAAGATTTATGTCAGCAGGTTGAATTGCTGCTGGTTGTCGGGTCTACTAAAAGTTCTAATTCAAACCGTCTGCGCGATCTGGGAGATGAGATGGGGGTGCAATCTTATCTGATTCAGGATGCCACTGATATCGACCCTGAGTGGCTGGAAGGTAAAAATACCATTGGGCTAACCGCTGGCGCATCTACCCCTGAAGTGCTGGTGAACCGTGTGGTGGCATTTGTTGGTACGTTGCGTCCTACGCAGGTTAAGCTGCTGGATGGTGTGGTTGAAACGGTAAAATTTAACCTGCCCCGACAAATACGCAACGTTGGCGTGCCAGCGGCGTAACCCCTGTCTCACACAAAACTATCAAAGATCTCTTAGTCGTTCTGCGCGGTAGACAAAACACTGCGCATTTTTAGCGACCAGCGTCTGACACGCCTTTTTAGCCTGAAACTCTGACAGATTGGCAATGCGTGCGCGGTGAACGGACGCATATTGTCCACCTCCCGTGACCTGAACTTTTGAATCTTTGAGTGTATCTTTGGCTATCTTCATGGCCTGAGTGGCAGCTGAGATGGCGCTGGGTTCATCTTGAAAGGCACCGACCTGTATTCCCCACTCGCCTGATGCTTTAGCGGAAGCACTCGCAGAACTGATCACCTGAAATGGAGAATTATCTGGCCGTATCTCAAAGGGAGAATTGGCTGGTAGTGTGGGAGTAGCGACCGAAGCTATTTGCTGTGGTGCGGCGGTATTGGTTGCTGGCGTGGTTGGCGCAGGCTTGTTGTCAGCAACGGTTTTGGCTTGCGGAATATCGGTTGGCTTATCCTTGGGTGTAATTTTTGCTCCTCCCAGAGCGAGCACTATAGGAGCATCGGATGTGACTTCAGGCTCAGTGTATAGCACGGTTTTCTTTTCGACAGGCATACGAGCGGCTTCGGCTTCTTCCTTCGCACGTTCGCGTGGATTGGGGGTGGTTTGTACGTCCGTGCTTGAAGCTGACGCAACGGTATATTCAACGCTCTTCACGCGAGCCTTGCCAGAGGCACTGGCAAATCCGCGCGGCCGATCACCACGGTCGGCCAGCACTTCAAAGGTTCTTTCCAGCAAAGATACCATGTGGCTGTCACGCATGGCAGCGGTTTGCCCACCCATGACGACAGCGATGACGTTATAACCATTGTGATTGACCGAAGTCACCAGGTTAAATCCTGACATGCGGATATAGCCGGTTTTGATGCCATCCACGCCGGGGAATTTGCCAAATACGCGGTTATGGGAAGTATAGGTGCGTCCGCCCCACCGGAATTCTTTGGTTTTGAAGAAATTGTAATATTGCGGAAAGTCGCGGCGTAGCGCAATACCAAGCTTCGCCATATCCCGCGCTGTGGTGTATTGATTAACGTCGGGCAAGCCATTAGGGTTACGAAATACCGTGTTCTGCATACCCAATTCACGTGCTTTTTTGGTCATTCGGGTCGCAAAGGCGCTATCGCTATTCGCAATTGCTTCAGCTAGCACAACAGACACGTCATTGGCAGAATGCACCACCAAAGCGCGAATGGCGTCTGCCACTCGAATGGTATCCCCTTCTTCTAATCCTACATTGGTTTGTGGCTGATTTGCCGCTTTTGGCGATACTTCCAGCTCCGTTGACATGGTCAGTTTTCCCTGCGACAAGGCCTCAAACGTCATGTAAAGCGTCATCATCTTTGTCAGCGATGCAGGAAAACGCTTGGAGTCTGCATTGCGAGAATAGAAAATCTCGCCAGTATCAGCGTCCATTACCAATGCGGCATAGCGTGAAGATTGCGTATCGATCCCTCCCCCTCGGTTGGCCAGAGTTTCCTTGCTGCTGAGAGCGACCATTATAAAACACAGCGCGGCAGCAATAACTCGAACCATTCGTTGTTTCTCCGATTTTTTAGGTGGTCAGAATTCTTAGACAGAAGTTGTAACTAAATCTGATTAGTGACGCAACTCTGTTTAGCGAATTGAGGATAAGGTTGTTCGGCCGGCCGCCATAAAATATACCGGCACATGGGAAAGCCCCAATGATTGATAAAAAGCAAGCGCTGCCTGATTCTCCTGCAATACAGTGAGCGATATCCAATGGCGATTCTGGCTCAATGCTTCCTGTGAATGGCGTGCATCAACTGTTTGCCGGTGCCTTGCCTGCGATGTGCGGCAGACACACAGATATCGGCGACATGAAACCCATACGTGTCCGATGACAAATCATAGCCGGGATAATAAATGGCAAACGCAATGATCTGTTCGGCCTTTCTGGCGACGAGTACCGTACAGCGCGGGTCCTGTGAAGCGTCAAAGAGTGCGGCAATACGATCAGCAGAACATAGGGAATGCGTGTTCTCGTAAGCTGCCAGTTCCTGCGCCAATGTGGCAATCGTCACCGCATCCTCTGGGGTTGCTTTGTGGATAGACACATGGTCCGGCTTGTGTGTGGCGTTGCTTTTAGGTTTAATCATGCGCCTATGTTAGACGATCTTGCAATTATTTCCACCCCTGCCATGACACCACACACGATGCCTTCTTATCTGGCGGATTTGAACCCGCAGCAACGGTTGGCAGTTGAAACGGTAGATGGTCCGCTGTTGGTGTTGGCCGGGGCTGGCACAGGTAAGACCCGCGTGCTGACAACGCGCATAGCACATATTCTGCTGCAGAAAAAAGCGTTTCCCGGACAAGTGCTGGCTGTCACCTTTACGAACAAAGCCGCCGGTGAAATGCGTGAACGGGTGGAGCAGCTTTTGGGGCTTGGCGCGCAGAGCGAATCCCCCTCTTCTTCCTCCGGCGTATGGCTTGGCACCTTTCACTCCATTGGGGTGAAGATATTGCGCCGCCATGCGGAATTGCTTGGGTTTTCGCCACAATTCACCATTTTGGATGCTGATGACCAGCACCGGCTGATCAAGCAGCTGATGGCCGAAGAAGGTATTGATAATGCCAAAGTGGCGGGTAAGGTCATTTTGTCGATTATTCAGGGCTGGAAAGATAAAGGGCTGACGCCGGATAAACTCTCGCGCGATGTGTCGGGCGAAGAAGGTGCCGGCGCGATGGCTGCCCGTTTATATCCCATCTATCAGCATCGTCTGAAAACGCTCAATGCCATGGATTTTGGCGATCTGTTGCTGCATTGCCTGACGTTATTTGCTGCCCATCCGCAGATCCTCAACGAATATGCGCAGCGCTTTCATTACATTCTGGTCGATGAGTATCAGGATACTAACATTGCGCAATATTTGTGGTTGCGCATGCTGGCGTTGGGGCATCGCAATCTGTGCTGTGTGGGTGATGATGACCAGTCGATTTATGGCTGGCGCGGAGCTGAGGTCGGGAACATTCTGAAGTTTGAGCAGGACTTCCCCGATGCGCAGGTGATCAAGTTGGAGCGCAATTACCGCTCCACCTCTCCCATTCTGGCCACCGCATCGCATCTGATTAGCTATAATAAGGGCCGCCTTGGCAAAACGCTATGGACAGAAGACAGCGGCGGCGAGCAGATTCGCATTAAATCGGTGTGGGATGATACGGAAGAAGCGCGTTTTGTAGGCGAAGAAGTGGAAACCTTCCAGCGTGACCGTGTGTCGCTGTCGCAGATGGCGATTCTGGTGCGCGCAGGGTTTCAGACACGCAGTTTCGAAGAACGCTTTATGACGTTGGGGGTGCCTTACCGCGTGATTGGTGGCCTGCGCTTTTATGAGCGGATGGAGATTCGCGATGCGGTGGCCTATCTGCGCGTGATTTCGCAGCCGCATGATGATCTGGCGTTTGAGCGCATTATCAACACCCCCAAGCGCGGTATTGGCAAAGCGACGATGGAAGCGCTGCATAGCCATGCCCGTGCCCAGAATTGCTCGCTTTATACCGCGTTGGAAGCAATGACTGCCAATGGTGAAATTAAAGGAAAAACAGCGACAACATTAAAGAACCTGCTGGCCGATTTTGCGCGCTGGCGCGACCTCAAAGATCAGATGCCGCTGCAGGAATTGGCCGATCAGGTGCTGGATGAATCGGGTTATCGCACCATGTGGCAGCTGGATAAAACACCCGAATCTTCCGGACGGCTGGAAAATCTGAAAGAATTGGTGTCGGCGCTGGGCGAGTTTGAATCGCTGACGCTGTTTCTGGAGCATGTGGGGCTGGTGACCGAAGTGGCTGACGCGGCTGCAAGCGATGAGATGGTCAACATCATGACGCTGCACGCAGCCAAAGGACTGGAATTTGAGGTGGTGTTTCTGGCGGGGTGGGAAGAAGGCCTGTTCCCAAGCCAGCGCACCATGGATGAAAAAGGCAACGCGGGGCTGGAAGAAGAACGCCGCCTGGCCTATGTGGGCATCACCCGCGCCAAACGCTATTGTTATATTTGCCATGCGGCTAACCGGCGGATTTATAACCAATGGCAGTCGAGCATCCCTTCTCGCTTCATTCAGGAGCTGCCACACGAACATGTGCAAACGCTGGATGGTGCTATTTACAACCGCCGCGCGGCCGGGCCTAAACTGTTCCAGAAAGAAATTGATGAGTTGATTCATCAGCATGTGGACCGCCTGAAACAGAAAGCGCAGGCAGTGGCGCAAGCCTCCCCTGTTCCTGCTGCCAGTTTTGTCAAAGGTCAGCAGGTGTTTCACCAGAAATTCGGCCAGGGGATTGTGCTGCAGGTGGAAGGTGATCACCTCACCATTGCATTCAAACATGCGGGCAAAAAGAAGGTTATGGCCGATTATGTGGCCAAGGCATAAGGTAAAAGCGGTTGACTCACCGCCACGCCTCACCTAGAAGGAATCTCAGCAATCTCGTAGGGGCGGTTAGCTCAGTTGGTTAGAGCGCCACGTTGACATCGTGGAGGTCGGAGATTCGAGTTCTCTACCGCCCACCACGCTTCGCCCTGACGGGCGTCATGTATTGTGCAAGAGTTTGCCATTGGCCATAGTCATCAAAAAAGCGGATCTACCCGATTTATCTGTGCTCGAGTCCCTGTCGCGCCAGACGTTCATCGAGACGTTTGGGCATCTTTATACATCTGAGAACTTAAACAGCCACCTCGATAAGACCTGTAGTGCAGCCTATTTTCGACAGGCCTTGGCATCGGGCCGGTTGATTGATCTGGCGCTGATGGATGATGTGGTAGCCGGATATATTACATATGGAGATGTCGCGTTACCGGTGACGCATGAGCCTGCGGATGCGGAGATTCATCGGCTATATATTGATGCTGCATTTCAACGTCAGGGAATTGGGGATGCGTTGATGCGTCATGCGCTGGCTGGTAAACGACTGCGTGCGTCGCCGAATGTCTATCTGGGCGTGTGGGAACATAATCATAAAGCACAGGCATTTTATCGGCGCTTTGGCTTTTATCCGGTTGGAGAATATTTATATTATGTGGGAACCCACGCCGACCGCGAAATTATTATGCGGCGGATTTGAGCGCGCTACAACCACCCCTTTTTACGGAAATAGAGATAGGGTCCCACGGCAAACAGCACCATGATGCTGATGGCGAGTGGGTAGCCGAATGTCCAGTCCAGCTCTGGCATGTGGTGAAAGTTCATACCATACACACTGGCAACCAATGTGGGCGGCATGAAGAAGACGGCCATCACCGAGAACATTTTGATGATAACGTTCTGCTCCACATTGATCATGCCGAGCGTGGCATCGAGCTGGAAGGCGATTTTGTCGGCATCAAAATCGGTCTGGCGGCTAAGCACCAGCGTATCAGCGATCATCATGTCAATATCGGCTTCCAATGGTTTAGCGGAAGGCACATTCTGTTTCAGGTAAGTCAGCAGACGATTAATGCTGTGCAGGCTTTCATTAATCTTGGAATTAAGGTCGGCACAGGTGCCCATGGAGGTCAGCACCTCACGCATTAACTGCGAAGGATTGCTGTTGCTATGACTCATGATGTCCTTACCAAAAATACGATGTGACAGCTGATCGAGTTTTTCTTCCAGCACTTCGCTGTTGTGCGCCACGCGAGCGATGATTTCTTCCATCAATCCTTCCAGCACATAGGTGGAGTTACGGAAAGATTCTGGATGCTGCTGCAATCTGGCAGCAAAATTACGGAAAGAGGTTGGTGAGATATCTCGTGCCGTGAGCAGAAAATCAGGGGTCAGGATGAAGGTAATGGCGCTGGTTTCCGGATAGGGGCTTTCCTGCTTGCTAATCAGCGACGCGGTAAGGTAAGCAACTCCATCCTCCATATAGAGGCGGTTTAGTGTGTGGTTTTTCCATACTTCCTGATAGGTGGGCAGCTGGATGTGCAGCTGTTCGCGCACGCGCTCCAGATCCAACACGGACAGGTTATGCATGTCAATCCACACCAGATCGTAAGGAATGGGATCTTCTGGTCCCAGCTTATCAGCAATGATGGCGTTGCCCTGCTTGCGATAGACGGTCATCATGGGCGTTTTCCCTTTTTGCTGTGGATCAGAAATCGCCTTATCGGGTTACTAGATTTCCAGATATTCCGCCAGCGCTTCAAATTCATTAAACACCAGATAGTAGTCTTTGTTCTCCATGCGGGCAAAGCCAGTCTGGATGATATTTTCCATCAGCGCGACCAGATGATCCCAATAGCCAAGATGATTGAAGATAAGGATGGGTTTGTTGTGCAGGCGCAGCTGCTTCCAAGTCAGGATTTCAAACAGCTCATCCAGTGTGCCAAAGCCGCCGGGCAATACCAAAAAGGCGTCCGAGCGCTCATACATCAGCTGCTTGCGCTCATGCATCCCATCCACAATGATGATTTCAGTGAGGGATTTGTGCTCATTTTCTATATCGCGCAGACTGCGCGGAAACACGCCGGTTACCCAGCCGCCATGCTGCATGACGGCGTTGGCTATGCGCCCCATCACCCCGCAGTCACCGCCCCCATAAACCAGTTTTTTATTGCCGGCAGCCATCCGCTTGCCAAGCTCGGTTCCAATATCCAGATGTTTCTGCGGCACAGCGTTTTGCGCACCACAAAAGACACATAGCGTCCCAATATCCATAGTAATCCTGAGTTTGTTTAAGATTTCAGCGAAAAGTAATACAAGTTGCGCGGCTCTTGTCTACAAATACATGACCTGAGGGGTGTCATTGGCTGGTACTTCGCGTGATTTTCTGTGTCCCATATCAATCACAACCGGCGGTTCTCCGGTTTGGACTTCAATGGGCTGATCTGACTCCAGCAACGAAAGCTTTTCGCGACGAACCCGCACATAGCGCGCGAATTTCTTTGATAGATTCAAAGAGGTAATGGCAGAAAACACATGCGCGCCCAGCACAATCAACATAATGCCGGCCACCACGCCCAGCTCCAGATAGTTGAGGTTCTTGATGCCGATTTTGCTGATACGATAAAGCAAAATGGTGGCAAACAACGCCACGACTACAAACCAGAACACCGAAATGGCGCGGAAAATCTTCATGTAAGACTGGAATGACTCCCCGACTTCGGATTCCAGCTCATTCAGCCCATCCAGCACTTTGCGTTTGAGCACGATCTGGCGTTTCTGCTCGTTCACATGTTCTTCGAAATGGCCGATTTCTTCACGCATGGCCACCAGATTACGCAGCTCCTGTTTGACCTCCTGCTTTTCCGCTTCAATGGAGCGCACATGATAACTGGGGTCCAGATCAATCGCCTTTGAGAAGTTGGCATAGCTGAAGGACACGTGATCCAGATTGGCTTTGCGCATATTGGCACCAGCCAGATTGGCTTCTTTGAATTTCGCATATTTGAATTCAGCGTCGCGGCAATCTGCCTGTGCCAGATTCGCTTCATCAAAAATGGCTTCCACCGCGTTGACATAGCGCAAAATAGCGCAATCCAGATTGGCGCGTGTGAAATTGCTGCGCGCAAACAACGCTTCGCGGCATTTCGCGCCGGAAAGATTGGTATCTGAAAAATCAGAAGCATCCATGATCGCGCCGGTGAGATTGGCGCCGGTCATTGAGGCACGGTTGAAATAAATGCCAGTACCGGCGCAGCGGGCAAAGTTGCTGCCTTCCAGCTTTGCATTCATGAAATTCGCATTCTCAACTACAGACTGAGAAAAATCAGCACCTTGTAAATCGGCACCCGACAGGTTCGCACCGCGCAGGTTTGCCGTGCGGAAATTTGCTTCTGGTAAGTAACAATCGCGCAGGTCAATACCTTGAAGATTCATACCGGAAAAATTAGCTCTACGCCCCTGACGACCGCCACTTTGCAGCCACAAGGCGTGCATATCAATGTCATCCTTCAGGGTATCCATAAGACTGTGTGAAGCTAAGTTTAATGCGGTCATGCTGCCCTCGACTCTCTACTAGTCTGTTATTCTTTACTTGAACTGTATTGGAAAAATACTTCTCCCCTACAATTCATGTCGATGGTTAGTCGACAATCATTGACATCACCCGCCTTGATGTAATGATGCGTTTCATGACAAATGATGCAGCATACAACTTAGGACATAGATCGCGTTTAAGGCAACGATTTTTAGCGGAAGGTGGACAACACATCCCTGATTATGAATTACTTGAATTAATCCTGTTTTGTGCAAAGCCGCGAGGCGATGTTAAGCCGCTTGCTAAACGTTTGCTCAAACATTTTGGTAGCTTTCATCGAGTGATACAGGCTCCTCCTCATGAGCTGCGTCAGATTGAGGATATGGGCGATGCGGGCATTGCCGCCCTGAAGGCAGTGGAGATTGCCGCGCAGCGTTTGGTGAAGGCACCGGCAACGGAGCGTCCGGTGCTGCAATCATGGAGCGCGCTGCTGGATTATTGCCAGCTTGCCATGGGAAAAGAACGAGTTGAGCAATTTCGCATTTTGTTCCTGAATAATAAGAATGCGTTGATTGCCGATGAGGTGCAGCAAAAAGGAACGGTCAATCATACGCCGGTTTATCCCCGTGAGGTGGTAAAGCGGGCCTTGGAGCTTGGTGCTTCGGCGATTATTCTGGCGCATAACCATCCCAGCGGTGATCCGATGCCATCGAAGGATGATATCGAGATGACACGTAAGATTATTGAGGCTGCAAAAACTGTAAATGTGACGGTGCATGATCATTTGATCATCAGTGCTAATGGACATTATTCGTTTAGAAGCTATGGTTTGATTTAGGAGCAGAAGGATCGTGGGTATGGTTCAGGTTATGACGTGGGTATGGTTATCGGTGTGTGTGGTATTGGGAATCGCCTTACCAGCTGTTGCGCAGGAGGCAAAATCGGATTTACCAAAAATTGGCGATAGCACGCCGCTGCCCGAATATGCGGAAAAAATTAAAAAACTGTCCGAACTTCAGCGCTACGTGACGCAACAAAAAGGAACAGAACGGGCGTTCGATAATGAATATTGGAATCACAAGGAAGACGGCATCTATGTGGATGTAGTCAGCGGTGAAGCGCTGTTTTCTTCTACGGATAAGTTTGATTCTGGCACGGGTTGGCCCAGTTTTACCAAGCCCATTCAATCCAAAGCCACACATTATCAAAAAGATACGGGCAGCGGCATGGATCGGATGGAAGTACGCTCTATGGCAGCTAACTCGCATTTGGGCCATGTGTTTGATGACGGGCCAAAGGAAAAAGGCGGGAAGCGCTATTGTATCAATTCGGCGGCACTGCGGTTTGTGCCCAAAAGTAAAATGGCAGAAGAAGGCTACGCAGAGTATTTATACCTCTTCAACCAGCACTGATGCTGGGGTTTTGCAATCTTCACAAAACTGTCACATTCAAATCGCAAGACACATGTTATGGTCTGCTTAATAAGAATATATTAAGTAGTGAGCGGTGATAGCGGTGACTGAGAATAACAACAAACAGTCTGTTGATGCGAAGATGTTGGCTGGTGATACCACCGTCCCTCTGCGCGAACAATGCATGATCGGCGATAAGACGCTGGTCGAAGCATTCTCAGACCCATCCCGCGTACCACTGACGACTGCACTCCAGCTGATTGAAATGGCCGTGGCTAACCGCCCGGATGCCAAAGAGCTGAGAGAAACCCTGGCTGCACGTTTTATTAAACAAAATGGCATTACCATGTATGGTACTGCGATTACGGATGCAACGGTAGGACAAGCGCATGACCCAGTTTCAAACCCAGGAATTCTTTATGTTTCTCCCTATGATCGCCCTACTGCTTGCGCACATACCTTCGTTACCTATCAGGACGGTAATGGCGAGATCTATGTCGCGCTAGTCAAGAACTGGAAGGATCCCCGCGATCACAGCAAAGGGGTAGAGGTCGACTGGAGATTTTCCGGCGGCTACATGAATATCGGTCAGGATGCGAACCTGCAGTTGGCTGCAGCACGTGAGCTTGAAGAAGAAACAGGCATTAAGCAAAATTCCAAGCAACTCCCAGAGATTTTATTCGTCGATAGCGAAAGACACGCATTCGACAAAACCCATAGTATCGTCGCCAATTGCTATTTGGATTTGGGACGACACAACGAGGCACCTCCCGTGCTGGCTGGAGATGACGTGGCAACAGCGCGCTGGATTAATATCCGGCAGTTGCAACACATCTCCAGTCCGCCTTCTTTTTCGGGACATAAGTTAGTTCAAGTGATGGTAGATGGAAAATTAGAGCCTTTCCGCCTGACGCATACCGCGCTGTTGGAGCAAGGAATCGCGAAGACCCGCGAGAAATTGCTGCTACAGCATGCGGGTGCTACCACGCCAGCGCGTGAACCGATGCATCAAACGGCCCCTGAAATGGCGCAGAACTTTACCATTAATATCGATCTGCCTGCGCTGGCGACGGCCTCGCCACCATCATCCTGGCGAGAGCGCCTGCAAACACAGGAATCTCAAGGGGCTGTTTTGGCTCTAAATTAGCATTTCTACTGGTTTTTCTTGATTTTTACCCCCTTTTTATGGCATGAAGCGCGCATGAATCAGAGCATTACTGTCAGCGCCTTTTATAAGTTTACACCGCTGCCGCATTATCTGGATATGCGAGAGTCGGTGAAGCGCGCCATGTTGCGCCGTGGGATTAAAGGAACGATTACGCTAGCGCCCGAAGGCATCAACGCAACTGTTTCCGGTGAGCATGATGCATTGTTCGACCTGCTGGATGAATTGCAACGCAAGCCTGAAATCGGCACGTTTATTCATAAAGAGAGCTATGTCAGCAATCAGCCGTTTCAGCGCACCAAAGTGAAGGTCAAAAAAGAGCTGATTTCTTTGGGTAAGCCGGTCGATCCAACGGTATGCGTGGGGACATATCTGGATGCAGAAGGCTGGAACGCGCTCATCTCGCAGCCCGATGTGGTCACGATCGATACCCGCAATGATTATGAATTCCGTATTGGGCATTTCAGGGGCGCAGTGAATCCGGGTACGCGCGATTTCAAGGAAATGGTCGCGTTTACGAAGACGCATCTTGACCCGAAGCAAAACAAACGGGTGGCCATGTATTGCACCGGTGGCATTCGCTGCGAAAAATACTCCTCCTACCTGATGCAGGAAGGATTTGCAGAGGTGTATCATCTGCGCGGCGGTATCTTGCAATATCTGGAGGATATGCCGCAGGAACGCTCGCTGTGGGAAGGTAAATGCTTTGTGTTTGATGAGCGCGTGGCCGTCAATCATGATTTATCTAAAGCAGAAGACATCATCATGTGCATGGGGTGCGGCGGCCCGCTGATGACCCATGACCTTGAACATAAATCGTATGTTGAGAATATCAGCTGCGGCTATTGCAAGGCACTGTAATGAGTTGCCCGCTGTGCCACAAAGCAACCGATGAAAAATTCAAGCCTTTTTGCTCAAAGCGTTGCGCGGATGTGGATCTTCACCGTTGGTTTTCAGGTGGTTATGCCATTCCAAGCGAAGAAATGCCCGAAGAGGAGGAATTAGAGCAACTACTCAATATCTTGGATGGAAAAGACGGGGCGGAGCATTGATCTGTGCTTGCCAAGCTTTTCACCTTCGATTATACACGGCCCCTCATTACACCCGAATGGTCAGGTAGCTCAGTTGGTAGAGCAGAGGATTGAAAATCCTCGTGTCGGGGGTTCAATTCCCTCCCTGACCACCACCCTACGCCTTAGGCTTCGGGTGGCAACGCCACGGCAATATTGCACCCCCTTCCTCATCTTTCCATTTTCTTGCGAAGAGTTTTTGAGTTTCATCCGTATATAGAGCATCAATGCCTCTAATCAGAAGGAGCAGGTATGAAAGTGGCGATAATATGGGCAATGCTGGGGATGTTATGTTTGGCGTCGGCTAGTTTTGCCAATGAGCCTTATTGTCGGGAATTTACACGGGATGTCATGGTTGCCGGCAAAAAACAGCAGGGGTATGGCACGGCATGCCGTCAGGAAGATGGCAACTGGAAAATCGTCTCTGAACAGGCAGAACCAACAGAACAAGAGCTGATCAATGGCAGTATGGTCACCCCCTCTCCGGTGCAATATGTGGTGCAGCGCGAACCGATTTATATCCCCTCTCCGCCAGTGATGACGCATAGACAGGGTTGGCACTGGGTAGATGATTCCAACTTCAGTAGCAGTATCATTATTGGCAATACCTATCCGTGGTATGGACATGGGTATCACCATCGTCGTGGGTGTCGTGATAACTGGCACCGTTGGCACTAAAACAGATCGGCCGCCAGTTCAACCCGCAGATAAAATGAGCCAAACACCAAGATGCGTGCCGATTGATTCTGGTTGGCGATCCGGTTGATGGCATCCACGGCATTTTCGGCGGCGGTTACCTCAATACCCAGCTGGCTTGCGGCATCCACAATGGCCTGTGCGCTATAGGCATTCGGTTCGGCGGCAACAGAAACGGCCGTGACTGAAGTCACCACATCCTTAAATGGCGCCAGCATGTCAGGCAGATATTTGCCGCGGGTGGTACCGAAAATCAGATGCACCGGATAGCCCTTCCATTCGCGAATCAGCTGCGCAATGGCTTGTGCTCCGGCAGGGTTATGTCCTCCATCAAACCACACTTCGATATCCGGCAATGCTTCGGGAGTCATGCGGTGGAAGGGTTGCGGATAAAGTAATTCCATGCGCCCGGGGTGAATGACCTGGCTGAGCCCCTGCTCCATCTGTTCTTGGGTTACGGTATATTCCGGCATCTGGCGCAAGGCGGCAATGGCGTTGCCGGCATTTTGAATCTGATGGTCTCCCAACAATGCGGGTTTGGGAAGAATCAGGCTACCTTGTGTATCCTGATACTTCATGCCAAAGCCGTGCGATTCAACAGTCCAGTGCAGGCCGTTTCTCACCATCGACAGGTGATGATGCTCGCCATATTCGCGGATGAGTGTATTCAGGGAATCGGGTTGTTTTCCGATAATTGCCGGAGTGTCTGGTCGCAGAATGCCTAATTTATGTAGCGCAATTGATTCCAATGCATCACCCAGCAGGCGGGTATGGTCAAGCGATAGGCTGGTGATGATACAGGCGCGTTTTTGTTCGATGACATTGGTGGGATCCAGTAGCCCGCCCAGCCCCGTTTCTAATAGCAGAATATCGGCAGGCACCTGCGCAAAAGCCAGAAAGGCTGCCGCCGTAGTGCCCTCGAAGAAACTGACGGGCTGGTCTGCGGCCGCCTGACGCGTCAATTCAATACATTCATGCAGCACTGCATCGTTGATGATGCGGTTGGCTAGCATAATCCGCTCATTAAAGCGGTGAATATGTGGCGAGGTGTAGGCATGAACGCGGTAGCCTGCG